>Ga0255776_10008548_pt1 | contig 10125 bp, 14 predicted proteins | sample 071ome_19_FD_179974 | JGI IMG/M metagenome (GOLD analysis project Ga0255776, IMG submission 179974) | Coastal salt marsh microbial communities from the Groves Creek Marsh, Skidaway Island, Georgia - 071413AT metaG (version 2) | ecosystem: Environmental > Aquatic > Marine > Intertidal zone >...
ATTATGTTGGAAAGGGATGTCTAACGCGAGTTGTCCCAGATCTGTGGTATACTGTTTGTTCTTGAACTGAAAGTCAACGGCACTATCTTCTGCCCATTGTTCTCTCAAGTTTTCAAATTTATCACGAAGAGTTTCAAAATTCATAGAGGTTGAAGATTTTTATCACGAATGAAGAACTGTTGGAATTTAAATGTCACCTCTGCAGTGAGGTAATCTACATCAGTTATTGTAGCATCGAACTGAAGGTTTGTCAGTGACACAGGGAACAAGTTCTGGTAGTCTACAATAAATGCTGGATTATATGCGCTTGTGACAATGTGCAACTGTCCACCTGTATAGATATCATTTTCTGGAGTAGTACGTGACATTTGATCAGCATTACCTACGTCACGCATCCACGAGTGAATGCTATAATAATTTTTAAGATCTTCGTCAACAATAAAACGCACAGAAAAATCCCCGAACGTTACTCCACCACCAGGATAGACAGGCAAGTTTCTAAATGGACTTGCTACTTCCGTAGTTGGCATTGAAACGTCGGGGATATTTGCTGCTTGACAAAAGAAATCTACTCCTTCAAACTTTTCCAGTTTAAGGAGATAACCAATTGGGTTTAGGAAGTTCCTATTACTAGGTTGTTCCTTATACCATTCAGCAGACATGTCAACTTCCCAAGCTACCTAGTATTTATGGGTTGTCTGGATCAAGACCTAACTCAATAAGATACTCTCTCCACCACGTTTGCCTTTCTTTCTTCCATTGTGGTACAGATCTTCCTTGTTCCGAATACCATTCATATAGAGCTTCATCAATCTTTTCTGCAATTTCCAATTGCCTAATCCTCTTCTGTAGAATGTCCATTCGCATTAATGATCTCTTCCAGTTGTTTCCGAATATCAGCTGAACGATTTTTCTCACGCTCAGAATGCTTATACCCATATTTACCATGAAAGATAGCGTGACCTTGACAAATCATTGTCATACCAAATCCAAATAGGAGAACAACTCCTATCCAGTCTATAATGTGATGTTCAACCATGGCAATACAGGGGGTATCACTCCAATAAGTCGAAGCAGACCCTCAGCAAAAAGTGCAAGAACAACCCACCCAACACACATAGAGATAATTGAAGCATTACGATTGTGCTTTCGTATGGCAGCATCAATCATCTCCTGTACTTCTTCTTTTGTTATCGATGGTTCGATCTTCGTTGTGCCAAAAATCTTCCCAATCTTTTGCTGAATTTGTGACATCTTCCCACTCTGGTTCGTATAAAGGACAAGGTTCTTCCATCAAAGTATCATTCTTCATTTTGATAATTTCTTCATAAAGTTTATCTAGATCCATTCGTCATCCTCCTCTTCATCGTCCCATACTTCGTATGGTCCATGTTGCATACGCTTTAGTTTGTCAGTCTCTGCTTTGAAGGCAGAAGTCTCTGCTAACCACAACGCAAGTTTCATTACAATGAACACCGCTGCTAACGGAGATAGACATAGTAGTAAAACTAGAGATGAGTTCATGATGAATACTCTTGGAGAATTTCCAGAACTTTGTTTAAAGAGTGATGTGCTCCGTCTAACCAGTCTTCACTGGAACCATCGTACATACCCTCATAGATCTGGTTCTTCAGTCTAAGCACTCTAGCTTCAATGTCAACCTTTTGCATTCTTCCTCTAGGCATAGAGTTTACCGCAAGATGTAATACTATTTAAGCATAAAAAAAGGGGACCCGAAGGTCCCCTGTGTTGATATCGTGACCGTTATCACATGAGGTTCGCAACACGAACTCTTCTGTAATACTGGTTGACATTGTGGGTAAGTGCCTCAGCATCAGGAGTTCCAGAGTTAAGAACGAATGGGTTCGCAACCATGCCGTAGCGGGTCTTGAAGCCAATCTTAGGCTGGAAGGTCTCAGGATCGATGCTTCTGAGCATCTGGAGGGGAACATATGGGCAGTAGAATAGACCTGCGTCATATGGTGAAGAACCCTTATAACCAACAACATAGTAGTGGTTGTTGGAAACGTTAGCGGAATAAGGATCAACGTAGACCTTGATTCTGCCGTTCATGGTTCCGACTAGGAGGTTGCCAGTGTCATCAACTTCACCGATGGAAGGACCACCAGCGCCGCTTAGACCTGAGGAATAGTCGAGGGTGCCAGACATAGCGAGTGCAGAAGCAACGTCAGCAGAAGTGATGATGAAGTTGCCCTTTCCTCTACGAGTTTGCTGAGCGATAGCGTTAGCATCACGCTCGATCTGGAACATTAGACCCTTGAACTTCTCAACTGACCAACGTCCGTTTGAATCAACGTCGAGGTCGAAGATACCAGCGTTAGCAACGTTGTTCTGAGCACCAGGCTTAGCAACGGTGTAAACGGTTCTTACAACTTCGCGGTTGATTTCAGCAAGGATCTCGCTGGAAAGAAGGTTAGCGAGTTCCTGCTCAGCATCAAGACCATGGATTGCCTTGAGGTCTTGTGCTAGTTCTAGAGTATACTCAGCTCTGAGTGCTCTGGTCTTAGCGGTGACCGCAGTCTTCTCGATGCTGAAATCCATTTCGTTGAATAGATTACCAGCGCCCGAACCTAGGGTCTCAGCGTTTTCTCTGGGGATATTGCCTGCTTGACGCTCATAGGTTCCACTATCATTGAGGAGACCAGGGTTAGCATCAGTAGTGCCGCCATCGCCAAGAGGAGCGACGGGATCGTTGTAAGCAGCAGGACCCTGCTGGTTACCAGAGAAGTTAGCGTCGGGCTCGTTGTAGAGTGCCTCAGCACCGCTTCTGTTGTTGTAGTGCGACTTCATCGCAAAGATTAGTCCAGTAGGACCGCTCATTGGTTGAACACCGCAGATGTCGTATGCTACGAGGTTAGGAGCAGCACGACGGATTAGGGAGATCATTACAGGATCGAAACCTGCAAGTCCACCAGTCTTGGTGTCAAGACCCGAACCGCCAAGTGCATTACCACCAGTTGCGCTGATAGCGCCAACGGTGCTTGCCTCGTTGATCATACCACGCTCTTCGCGTAGTTGTCTTTCTGTGTTTTCTAACAGAACAGCGGTAACAGCCTTTCTATAATTGTCCTTGATAGCGCCAGCGCCTTCATGACCTAGAACAGGTGACCACTTTTCTGTCAGAGCTTGTGCGTTAAACATTAGTTTGCTCCGATTGAAAAAATGGGGGGTTTATTATTTGGACCAGCGATCGAGTGCTTGGAGATATGCTGCGATAGCAGGTGATACCTCTTCGCCACCATCTACTGGGGTTTCATCAGCAACCTCTGCGGGGGCAGAAATTGATTCCTTGAAGTAGCTCTCCTTGATGGTCTTGACCTTCTTGGAGAATGCCTCTTCAGAAACAAACTCTAGACCCTCTGCGAGAGCTGCGAGTTTTTCTTTCTGAGTATCTGCAAGTCCTTCCGAAACAGTGTTCAGAATGTTGAGTTTAGCAGTCTCATTAAGACGATTTTGTAGTTTCACATTTGCCTTGACCTGTTCGTCTAGGCGCTCTTCCATCTCACGAATTGATTCAGCCATACCTTCAACCACATCGACCTTCTCGTCGGGGATTGCGATATAGTGCTCTTCAAAGAGACCCTTGAGACCTGCAATGAAGTCTTCGGTGATCTCATTTCTGATGCCACGGTCAATAGCAACTTGATTTTGCTCCATCCATTGACCGATAGCGTAGTTCACTGTGCCGTCTACTTCCTCGGAAAGCTCTGCCTTAGCAGCAGCTACTTGCTTATCGAGTTCAGCAGCAAAGTGCTCTACAAGTCTGTCATACTCTTCAGAGATTTTCGCTTTGACAGCAGCCTCAAAAATGGTCTTTGCTTTCTCAGCGAACTCTTCAGAGAGTTCTGTGCCTTCTACTAGAGCGGCAACATCAGCGGAAACATCGAGTTCTTCCATCGATGGTTTGATAGGATAAGTAACTGCGCTACCCATCTTAGTACCGTATGCAACTTCAGCACCAACGGTAGGACGTGCATCTGGAGAATCACCAGCACGCTGTTGAGGATCACCCGATACTTGGGAGATTGGTGCAGCGGCTTTAGCGCCAGGGTTCTCTTCACCGTCATCATCGTGCTCGTTAGGAGTTGTGGATGTACCACCTAGATCTGCAGCTGCAGATTGACCAGGAGCAACCGATGGTTGGACGGTTGGTGCAGGATCCTTGCCGCCAGCCTTTGCAGTCTGTGCGTCAGAAACCTGAGAGGGATCACTACCAGTGCCAGGAATAACATTTGCAGAAACGGTTGGCATAGGGTCGCCACCTTCTACAATCACCTTCTGCTCGGTAACGAACTCCTCAAACTTTTCGTTTAGCATGTCTGACATTTGAGTTTACCTCGTAATTTCCGTATAATTAATCTAAGTTTATTTATAAATCAGAGTTTTCCGAGGAAATGCTCAAATGCTTTGAGCGTTCTCTCTTCCAACTGGTAGCGCGATGCGCTTTCAATATAACGTTGGTATTTAGCAACTTCTTTCTCCTTCAGGAGACCGTTGTCCCATACCCACTCTTTGCCTTCCATGATGCCATTAACAAATGCATCAGGTGCGGAAGGATCTGCTACAATATCAGCAGCAGTGGTTAGCATAAAGTCGTCCGCAACAACGTTGCAGTCTTCTTTCTTTTGAATGCTTCCCATACCACGAGAGGAAACACCTAACTGAACACCTTCACCTAGAAGGTTTTTGGCAATGTTACCCATAGGAGTATCAAGAATTTGTGCCTTGCCAATGAAGTTATTACCTTCTGCTTGCAAAGAAACAATTCTATGAGACACTCTATCAAGATTGATGGTAGGACCATCGGGGTGACCGAGTTCACCTAGAGCACGCTTCGACTTCACATATTCCTCATTGTATCTCTCTACCTCGCGGTTGAGAACTTCAAAAGGATACATGCGACCATTACGGTTCTTTAGTTCCGATTGCAGAAACACTCCTTCGATGTAAAGAAGTTTCTTGCCGTCTTTCTCCTCAGTGAGAAGTCTAACGTCTTCAATCGTTTCCGTTATCAGTTTCATCGGTTACTTCCGTTTCTGTTTCTTGGGGTTCATCAAAGAATGTATTCGCTACAACCTTTTTGTAATCTGCCATAGCATCAGATGCCTTGGCAAATAACATGTCTTGGATTGCATCAATCGCAGCAGCGCGTTGGTTATCGGCAATTTGATTGACGATATCAACTTCTCCTTGGAATGAATTTACTTCAGTGTGTTCTGCCATAATAACAATTCAGTATAATTTATTTAGTAGATGCGGAAGGTGAGGGCATTTTCTTTGCTTTATCAACCTCTCTGTCCGCAGCAGAATCAGCAGCAAGTTCGTTTCTTTCCGCAGCATCGTCTGCTTGGATGTTCTGAATTTCAGGTGCCAATGCAGTATTTTGTTGCGTCATTGTATCCAGCATGTTCTGCTGAGCAGGATCAATAGCAAGACCAGAAGCAATGTCGCCCTTCATTTGCTTATCGATTTCTTTGATATCCTTGTCAGTCTGACCTAGGATCTCGCGGCGAACATAATCAACCGAGAAATATTTACCAACAAAAGGATCCATTTGAGTGACAGTCATCATTCTTTGGTTCATCATTTCAATCTTTTTCAGTTCATTGAAATGATTGTCAAAGAGATAGTCATACTGGATATGCTCCTTCATGTCATCCCAATCTTCAGGGGAGATTACTCCCTTGAGGATGAGTTGAGTTTTGAGCATGTCTTGGAACATCTCGCTAAATCGCTTACGGAGACGACCGATGAACTTCGTGAACTTAAGTTCGTCACGGAGGACTTCAGTGGTTTTACCGAGATTAAATCCTTTGTTATCGTCTGTGAGACGAGAGGGAGGAAGATTGAGAGAGTTGTAAAGCTTCTTCTTAAAGTATTCAACATCCTTGAGTTCGCCAAGGTTTTGACCACCAGGAAGAGTTGTGATTTCAGTTCCTCTACCACCTTCGCGGCGAGGGAGCCAGAAGTCTTCCAGCATACTCATATGCTTTTTGTCATCACGCATCTCGCCAGTGTTTGCGTCATACACTAGCTTGTTGCGATAGCGTGACATAACATCACGCAAATATTGTTCTGCTTTTACCTTAGGTAGATTACCTACATCAATGTAGAAAATTCTACGCTCGGGAGCACGGGACAATCTGTAGATAACAAGACTGTCTTCAATCATTCTGAGTTGGTTGAGTGACTTGATTGCCTTGTGTAGGAAACCCAAAGTCATTCTTTTGTTTAGATCTTGTAGACCTGAGGGGCAGAAGGTGATGCTATCAACTGCCATCTTCACACCTTGTGAAAGTGACATGTCACCAACTGGACCTAAGACACCACCCTTATAAAATCCTTTTGGATTATAAAGATAGTAGTCAACAAACGTTCCATATTCATACTCAAGCGCAGTGCCTTTAATTGCTGCACGAGCAAGAGAATCTTTTGGAGTATTGTCAATTTTTTGACGGACCTTCTTGATCTTCATCGGATCAATATAACGAAGTTCCATAATTCCTTTCTTGGGATTATCTAAATCGATAACCTTGTGGTAGAATAATCTACCATCGATATACCAAGTTCTAACAATCTCGTGTGCGCGATTGTCAAAATTCAACAGACGTTTGATATACTCAAACTCATTACGAATTTTGTTTTTGATACCAGCACCCATTGGTAGATTATCAAGATTGATCTCTACGGGAGTGTCGTGTGCATCGCTAACAATAAATTCATTCACCACCTCGTCAACAGCACTGTCCACCTCAGGGTGAATTGCCATATCACGGTAACGGCGGATCATCTCAAACTCATTACGAGCTTGATTGTCCGTATCTACATATGTTCCATAATACCCGCCTGCCGCTACGGCAATGGGTTCATCAGCAGAAGGAGGGACGGGGGATTGACCCCTCTGCCCCTCCTTTCTGTTAATCTGGAAGCCAAACAGTTGACTCATGATTAATCTACAATAGTTGAGCGTTCAACTATTTATCAGACTACGGGAGTGTCCGAAACTGAATCTCTGGTAGAAGCTGCGATAGTAGATCCACCATTACCCTTTGCAGCAGTAAAGTAAGAATACTGCCACTCAACTGTGAACTCTTCAATCTGATCATTGCTATCATAAGCAAGTTCGATTGGAGAAACGTTAGTTGGGAAACAATGGTGCAACTGATATGTTCTCAGTGCAGCACCAGTTGTAGTGTTGTCCTTCTCTAGTTGCGTGACAAACAAGTTTGCCATGTAACCTTCAGATTGACCATCAGGAAGGAAACGATCAGCGGTGTTAGCCTCGTGAGTGTTGATGCTATTTGCCCATGCTTCAAAGAGAGCACGGATCTTGAAGTCCTTATCGTTGAAGAAGGTTGCAGTCCAGGTATCGAAGGTTCTATCACCTGCGATCTTGACTGTTCTTCCTCTGAAAGGAACTTCGATAACACCTAGGTTAGAACCTGGGAGAGCAGCAGCCTTACACAGAATTGAAGAAAGTTCAGTCTGTGGGATTGCAATACCAGATCCTAGGTCATTAGCAGTGTTTGCTTCTGCGAGTGCAGCAGTAAACCCAGCGGGGAAATTGATATCGACATTGAACATATTGGGCTTCACGCCCTGTCCAATTACCGATAGAAACGAACTTACGTTTGAAGTTGCCATTTGTTTAGTACCTCGTTATGTTTTCTCTATTATTAATTATCTACCGATGACTTCACTGAATTCAACGCCAGTCTTAGTTGCGGTAACTGTAACTGTGACGTAGTTAATAGAGCGAGTTGGTTTTACAAAGATCTCAGCGACAAACTCGTTTCTGTCAATAACTTCAGGAGTGTTATTACTGTCGTCACAAACAACTAGGAAGTCGGTAACGCCTCTACGTGCTTGAACTTCAGCAAGATAACCAGATAGTGCAGCGTTGAATGCACCACGGGTGATCGTGTCGTTTTGTTCAAAGAGTACGCTTTCTGCAAGTCCTCTTGCTCTCTTCTCAATGTTGAGGAAGAGACGACGAACGTTGATACGATCGAATGCAGAAGGAGATGCTAGTGCAGTCTTATCTCCAAAGAGAACAGGACCAGCACCAGGGAAAGAAACGATTGGGTTAATTGCAGCAGTGTATAGATCATCACGCTGTGCTTTGTTGGGATTGAATGCCAACTTGACAGCGTTCTGAATACCACCACGGTTTAGACCTGCAGGGGAGAACCAATCATCAGAAATTCTCGATGTAGAAACACAGAGACCAGCAACGTCGCCGTTGCAACCAACATAACGGTACTTATCGTTGAAACGATCATAGACATACTTGACACCACTGTCTTTGATAACATAAGAGCTGGATCCAATTGTATCCATAAACTCTAGAGTGTTTGCAAGTTGCTGAGCGGGAGTTAGACCAGCACCACCAGAAGATGCTACTTGATCTCCAGTCCAAGGAGAAACGAATGCGATGCAGTCCTTTCTGCTGTTTGCAATTGCTGCAACTGCTGCTGCTTTTGCACGAGTATCGGTTTCGTTAGCAGCATCTCCACCCATTAGAACAAAGTCGATTTCTGTTTCTTCGGTGTCGAGGAATAGATCATATGCTGCTTGTACTTCACCAGAACTATATGCATAGTCATCAGCACCACCAGATAGAGCACCACCTGCGGTAGGTAGAATTCTTGCGAGTTCTAGTGGAGCAGCAGAAGTAGCACCGTAAGATGCTGCAGCAGCACCAGGATCTTCACCAGCAGTTGTAAACTCAGCAGAAGTTAGTCCAGATCCTGCATAAACATAACCAGAATACTCGTTAACATAATCCTTCCAATAGGTGCTAGCACCTTCAGGAGACTTAGCGTCAGATAGTTTGGAGAGATATGTTAGTCTCTCAACGATGGTATTTGTGCTCTCGTCAACAACTGCAACGTGAACTTCATCAAACGAGAGATAACGCTCGGATGCATAAGCAGAAGTGCCAGGACGAGGACCGATTGCCTTGTAAGTTAGACCTGTCGAAGCGATGGTCTGTGCATTCCAATCAGAATTGGAGAATGCAACAGCAGTATCACCAGCAGCAGGAGTAGGAGCAGCGGTTCCTTTGATAACTCTAACAACAGTTGTGCTTACAACTTCTACAACTTCATGTCCAACAGAAGCGTCATCTGTGTATGTACCACCAACCGATAGTCCATGAGCAGATGCGGTTGTGACAGTGTAATCAGCACCACGGTCTACGATAACAACGCGAAGATTGTTACCAGCAGCACCTGCATCTCTTGCAAGGAACTTCTCAGAAGTTGCGCCGCCATCAAAATCTTCTTTAGTTCCAACTAGAACACCAGCTCCAGATAGAGTGGCGTTTAGTACACCAGTGGCAGCACGAACAACTGCGAGTTGACCACCGTAACGGAGGAACTCAGATGCTACCAACCAGTCGCCAGCATTAGCATCGACTGGTGCTCCGAATGTGTCGATCAGTTCTCTTTCAGAACCAATGTTTGTAATTTTGCCTACGGGTCCCTTTGCAAACGAGGAAGCAATAGCGCCACGGATAGCACTAGTACCAACTAGGGTTGCATTGGAAAAATCACGTTCTCTAATAATAACACCAGGCGAGACTTGACTTGCCATGTAATTTTACCTCTTAGATATCAAATTTATCTAAAAGTATTTAGAAATTCCTCTTGTTCAAGGGGGGAAACAATGCACGAACACACTACCAGTCAGGATATTCCCATCTATCTAAAACCCTATCTGCCATTCTGCTAGCAACTACTCTTATGATTGTGCATTCTTTACATTCATATGAATAACCAGATGGAAGATCTCTCTTTGATTTTCTGGTCATGTAGAAATCTTCAATCAAACTTTTCTTCTTTCCACATGTTCTACATTGCCTCTCTTTGAAAAGAAGATGTTCCAGACTGAATTGATCCCCAATATCCATCAGTAGTTCCACATATAGCTAACTTCTTCTTGGGTGTTTCCATATTCCCACAAATTGCCATCTGCATCAACGAAGGTATCGTCGCCCATACCATCATCAATAAACCCAAAAGGAGCCATGTCTTGCTCAATCTGATTACGTTGCTCTTCATAGATCCTCCTTCTGATATCCTGATCAGTCATCTCCTTGAA
>Ga0255776_10008550_pt1 | contig 10123 bp, 8 predicted proteins | sample 071ome_19_FD_179974 | JGI IMG/M metagenome (GOLD analysis project Ga0255776, IMG submission 179974) | Coastal salt marsh microbial communities from the Groves Creek Marsh, Skidaway Island, Georgia - 071413AT metaG (version 2) | ecosystem: Environmental > Aquatic > Marine > Intertidal zone > Salt...
TGGGTATAACCCGTAACGATCGGCATCTCCTGCGTGAAATCGACATCCGAGAACGCGTCTTTGATGTGATCTTCGAGAGTCTGCTGACTGTCAGACCTCCAGTTGGTCAGATCGATAAAACGCGCATTAATGTCATGCAGTTTCAGTAGTTGTACCGAATTATATGCGCTGTGCGCTTCACCCAGGGCACTTAACATTTCACGAACACGGTGCAGATGATCATCCAGCTGAAAGTGGCCGAATGTGCAGACGTTCTCAAGGTGCTCAAGGCACTGCTTAACGTCTTCAATGCGACTGCTGATAAACTGGTCGGCACGGCGACGAACAATATCCTGACCATCGAACATCTCTTCGTTCATTGCCAGCATAGCGGCCTGTACTTCATACAGTTTCTGCTGCCATGGACGGTTTTCGTCCATTTCGGAAAAGAGTGCATAGACGCCCGGCTCACCGGTCTTCTTGTGCTCAAGCAGACCGTTGGTCATACCAGCATACGCTGATACTACGAAGGCGCGCTGATACAAAGTCGTTTCGGTACCACCGTGCGGCGCCTGAGGACGCTGCCAGATATTTTTTAATACATCGTCGTAACGGCTCATCGAAGTGCCGCCGATTTTTTCTACACTGTGCTTAATCATGTTATTCCTGCTGATTCTGTTTGTTTGATGGATTGGCCCGTTTCCAGGCCATCACGCGAATCAGTCTTCGATGGTGTCGGCTTCCAATGGGTAGACGCCGTTTTCATCGTGGACTTCCTTGCCGTTTAACGGCGGATTAAACACACACGCCATGTGCATGTCCTTGGTCGCGCGCAGCAAGTGCTTATCGTGCTTATCCAGAATATAAAGTGTGCCCGGACGAATTTGATAGATCTTGCCGTCTTCAACAGTTTCAATTTCACCCTCGCCCTGCATGCAGTACACAGACTCCAGGTGATTCTGGTAGTGAATAGGCGTTTCTGTACCCGCAAAGATAGTGGTGATGTGGAATGAGAATCCCATGTTGTCGTCTTTCAGTAACATACGGACGCTTTCCCAGTTACCACCATTGATAGCGCGGCTGCTGTTTTTACATTCTTCGAGTGTTCTTACGATCATTTTCTGCGTTTTCCTGAGTTCGTTAGCGTTGAGAGGCTACAAGAGAAGGCTTCTTAAGAAGCCTTACTCACCTGATCAGACATTACCTGAGTAACACATTTCTCAAGGATATCGAGACCCGCACTCAACTTGCTTTCTTCAATCGTCAGAGGCGTCAGGATCTTAACAACCTGACCATCGGAGCCACTGGTTTCAATAATCAGATTATGCTCAAACGCTAACTCAGTAATTGCATCGGCGATGTCACCGTTAGCAAACTCAAGACCCTGCATAATTCCACGGCCTTTGTGCTTCATCTTAGATGTACCACCGTTTTCTGCCTGAATCTCTTTCAGACGACGACGGATAACACTTGCCTTGTGCTGAATTTCTTCAGCAAAGCGGTAATCGCTCCAGTACTCTTCCAGTGCGCGACGTGCAGTAACGAATGCGTGGTTGTTACCACGGAACGTACCGTTGTGCTCACCCGGACCCCAGATGTCGAGCTCTTCTTTCAGCAGAACAACCGCCATCGGCAGACCGTAGCCACCCAAAGATTTCGACAGAGTGATAACGTCAGGCTCGATACCGAATTCTTCAAAACTGAAGAAGGTACCTGAACGGCCACAACCTGCCTGAATATCATCAACGATCAGCAGCATATCGTGCTTCTTACAGATCGCCTGCAGACCCTGCATCCATTCTTTAGATGCCACGTTCAGACCGCCCTCACCCTGGATGCACTCAACGATCACACCGGCTGGATGACCCAGACCTGACGATTTGTCTTCCAACGCTTTTTCGAGATATTCAAGCGTGTTGAAATCCCCAAGGTAACCATCATACGGCATAAACTGAACACCGGTTGTTGGCAGGCCGCTAGCCTTCTTGTAGTAACCATTACCGGTCACCGCTGCAGAACCCTGGGTCACACCATGGAAGCCATTGGTGAACGAGATAATGGTCTGACGACCGGTATTTTTACGCGCTACTTTCAGAGCAGCCTCAACCGCGTTAGTACCGGTTGGGCCAGTAAACTGAACTTTGTAATCCATGTTGCGTGGCTCAAGAATCAGGTCGCGGAAGGCTTCCAGAAATGCAGCTTTCGCGTCTGTATGCATGTCCAGACCATGAGTCATGCCATCCGCTTCAATATAATCAATCAGCGCTTGTTTGAAGGCAGGGTTGTTGTGGCCATAGTTCAATGTGCCAGCGCCACCCAGAAAATCGATGTACTCGTTACCTTCACTGTCAGTCACTGTTGCGTTCTGCGCCTTAACGAAGGTCACAGGAAATGAACGGCAGTAACCACGAACGTTTGATTCAAGATCTTTAAAAATACCCATATCAGATACCCTCTGTATTTGGTTTAAATTCTGTTATTGCGCAGTGCTGACGTCAGCACTGCTGAAAGGACCGATGTGAACAAGCATCTCTGTCTCATGCTGTCCTGCAAAATGCTGCTCTTTGTCGAACATAACGCGTTCGTTCAGTGGCGCATCCAGCTTGCGTGCCAGCCTTTTAAACAGGTTCCACGATGCTTCATTATCTGGCGTGATGCTGGTGTGCAGATGACGTACCGTGCCCTGATGGCGAGACAGCAGCTCAAGTAGCATCTTACTGGCAAGGCCAAGACCGCGAGCTTTAGGGCTCACTGCCACTTGCCAGACAAACAAAGTGTCTGGCTGTTCAGGGAGCAGGTACCCAGAGATAAAACCGATGGTTTCACCCTGCTCTTCAGCAAGTACCGCGGTATCGCGGAAATGAGAGCACTGCAGGTTGTTGCAGTACATTGAGTTCGTATCCAGAGGCTTGCAGTTTTCCACAAGGTTGTTCACTACAGAGCCGTCTTCCGGATTCGGTTTGCGCATTGTAATAAGGCGCTGAGACTGATCTTTTTCGTTGGGCGCTGCCTGCGCCAGAATCTGATTCATTTCCTCTTCGAGGTCCGCGTACCGGCGTGAGCCATTACGTCCTCGTCAATTGCTTCTGTTTCGTCAATTAGTTTGAACTCTAAACATTATAGTCAATATCCAAATATATACAACACTAAATATATTTTCTTTAAACCCAGTCTTTTTTATTGAGAAGAACGTAATTTTTTGTACAATAATCCAACAAATCGAGCTTTTTTATTAATATTTCCGCCAATCTGTCGCAAAAAATACATAGAGATCGATACTTTGAGATCTAAATATAGGACGCGATGCGCCACCCGGAATAGCGGTCAGGAGGCCCTCTTATGAATATTTCGTACTCTATTGATCATCAACAGGGTAAACTACAGGGAAAGAATCACGACCCCTTGTTGGAAGACGAAAAATCTATGAATCGCTATGACGAAGTGTTGGTGGCACTGCGGCGCATCATTCGCGCGACCGATCTCCATTCCAAGCAGCTGAGTAAGGTATCCGGCCTGACCTCTCCGCAACTTCTGATCTTGCAGACACTGCGCCATCACGGCGAACTCACGGTCGGTGACGTCGCTCGTCGCGTCAGTCTTTCTCAGGCAACAGTAACGACTATTATTGATCGTCTCAGTAAACGTGGTTTTGTTGTTCGTGAACGAGGTAGTACGGATAAGCGCAAGGTGTTTGTACACCTGACAGAGCAGGCCATTCAGGCACTTGTCGACGCGCCGCGCCCGCTGCAGGATAGTTTTGTTCAGCAGTTTCAGGATTTACGCGATTGGGAACAATGTATGATTCTGTCATCCCTGGAGCGCGTTGCGCACATGATGGATGCCCAGCACATCGACGCATCCCCAGTCCTTGACCTTGGCCAACTCGACCGCACCGACCCAGGCAACCACTGACAGCCGGCCTACCTCGCCAGGTGCATTGTCATCAATGTGCCTCTCGCTTATCTGGATTGCCTCCTGATCCTGCTCAACAGTCTATACAGTAGAATTGTTGTAGCGCATCGGCGGGCGCTCATCCCGCTTTTCTACTGTTTTACTGGAGATACACATGACTGACGTTGTCATAGTTGCTGCTACCCGCACTGCGATCGGAAGCTTTGGCGGATCACTCGCCGGATTGTCGGCTGTCGACCTCGGGGCTGCAGTGATTGCATCCCTGATCAAAAAGACAGGCATCGACGGCGAACTCGTTGATGAAGTTCTGATGGGACAAGTACTGACGGCCGCCGCCGGCCAGAACCCCGCCCGCCAATCTGCGATCAAGGGTGGGCTACCTGCCACTGTACCCGCCATGACCATCAATAAAGTCTGTGGTTCAGGCCTTAAAGCAGTTCATCTCGCCACGCAGGCGATTGCGTGCGGGGATGCTGACGTAGTGATTGCCGGCGGCCAGGAATCGATGTCTAACGCACCGCATGCGATGCCAAACTCTCGCAACGGGCAGCGAATGGGCCCGATTACCATGGTCGACACCATGGTGGTTGATGGACTCTGGGACGCATTTAACGATTATCATATGGGTACGACCGCAGAGAATATTGCCTGCGATTACAACATCAGCCGGGAAGAGCAGGATGCCTTTGCCGCGGCCTCTCAGAACAAAGCACTCGCCGCAATTGAGGCGGGTACCTTCGCAGAGGAAATCACACCGATCGAAATTCCTCAGCGCAAAGGCGACCCGATTGTGTTTAAGGTTGATGAAAATCCGCGCCCGGGAACAACCGCAGACAAGCTTGCAGGTATGCGCCCGGCCTTTAGTAAGGACGGCTCAGTCACCGCCGGTAATGCATCATCGCTCAATGATGGCGCCGCCGCTGTCATGCTGATGAGCGCAGCCAAAGCCGCAGAGCTTGGTCTTCCCGTGCTCGCGACAATTAAGGGCTACGCCAATGCCGGTGTTGAACCGCGCATCATGGGCACAGGGCCGATTCCGGCAACGAAAAAATGCCTGAGCAAAGCGGGCTGGAATGTAGACGATCTCGACCTGATTGAAGCCAACGAAGCCTTCGCTGTACAGGCTCTGTCGGTTAATAAAGGCCTGGAGTGGGATGCCGATAAAATCAATGTGAACGGCGGTGCCATCGCCCTTGGCCACCCTATTGGCGCCTCAGGCTGCCGTATTCTGGTGACACTGCTGCATGAGATGGCTCGCCGTGATGCGAAGAAAGGTCTCGCGACCTTATGCATTGGCGGAGGAATGGGCGTTTCTCTGGCAGTAGAACGGGACTGAACAGCTGTCATCCAAACTGAGGGGGATCTGGGCAGATCCCCTTATTCTGAAGTCTAAACCTCGGTGAACTCCGTCACCTTACCCTCGATAATCAGCACATAAGGGACGAAAGTCCGATTAAACTCACTTCGCTCAATGGTAATCATGCCAGCAAAGGGGTCTCTCAGGTAAACGTATTCTTCGTCTTCGAAGTAGTAGAGGTAAAAACGGTCAACACCTTCCGGGTTGTCCTTTAAGAGGAGGTAAGGGCCGTCCTGTTGCTGCAGTTTACGCTGCGCCAGATCCAGCAGCAGATCATCAGAGCGATACGCACTGGCCCGCAGGCCTAAAGCGGCGGCAGCCTGTTTTATGTCGTAGAAATTGAAGCCGCGTTGTTCGCGGATTCTGACCGGGTCACCATGTATAAACAGCAGTGCAAATATATCAACTTCGCTGGTTTTCACGCCCATGCTTTCTTCAAGCATGACAGATACCATATAAGCGCAACCTGACGACTCAAGTGCAGCGCGGGTCTGTTTCTCATCCAGTGCCGGCGTATCTTCCAGCGCCCAGGCACTTGCAGTGGCAAGGAGCCATACAAGCAATGTCAGTACTGCGAATTTCATCTGAGAGTATGCTCATGTTGCAAAACGGGCCAAGAATGACGGGACATACACAAACTGAACAGGTGATATCCGATCAACTTCATGTCCTGATATGTCCTATTTAAAATTAGTCCAGACGAGCCAGATCGTGAAGCAGGCCTATGTGACTTTCGTACCTTGGCTGCAGAAGCTCCGTAGGCAGCAGCAGAGTTAACAATCTGCACGTTTGCACTGGCTGAGTCCGCCAGCTCGGCATAAGCTGATCTTTCTGAATAGTGAGATCCCCGCAGCACCTCACTGTTTCTCTTATTTCCGCGAGCGCACGCCGCGACACTGCAAAGGAACGCCATATGACAAACGCGCGAACTGTCACCGGGCAAATGATGACGCAACCCATGCTGATCAGTGATTTGTTGGAGTATGCAGCCGCCCATCACGGATCTCGTGAAATCATCAGCCGCAGGCTTGAAGGGGATATTCACAGATACACCTACAAAGACGCACTGCGGCGGAGCAAGCAGCTGGCACATGCGCTGATTTCACTCGGCGTACAACCCGGAGACCGTGTTGCGACGCTCGCCTGGAACGGCTACCGACACTTCGAATGCTACTACGGTATATCCGGCATCGGGGCTATCTGTCACACGGTCAATCCGCGGCTGTACTCTGAACAGGTCGAGTACATTATCCAACACGCTGAGGACTGCTACGTTTTCCTGGATGCCTGTTTCGCGCCCCTGCTGGAGCCCATCGCCGATAAGCTATCCAGCGTCAAAGGGTTTATTCTGATGATCGACGAAGATCAGATGCCTGATACATCGCTACCGAATGTGCATAACTACGAGCACTTGCTGGCTCAACAACCCGACATCTACGAATGGCCACGCTTCGACGCGGATACCGCAGCCTGTCTTTGTTATACGTCTGGCACCACGGGGAACCCAAAAGGTGTTCTGTATTCCCACGCCTCCACCGTTCTGCACGCCTACGCCAGCCGGAATCCGGATGCGCTGAACGTGTCTTCCGACAGCGTCGTGATGCCGGTCGTCCCCATGTATCACGTTTGCGCCTGGGGCATGCCATATATTGCCCCTATGTCGGGCGCTTCTCTCGTACTTCCGGGCGAAGGCATGGATGGTCCGGACCTGTATGAGCTGATCGATGTTGCACAGGTCGATATGATGCTTGGGGTGCCTACGGTCTGGCTGCGCCTCATCGACTATCTGAAAGCCAATGACCTGACCATTCCGTCAGTGAAAACCGTTGGCGTCGGCGGCTCAGCCTCCCCCCGTTCACTGGTCGAAACACTCGACAAAGAGTTCGGTATTTATCTTCTTCCCATCTGGGGGATGACCGAAACCTCGCCTCTGGCAACGTTGGGAGCACCGACCAAAGCCATGGCCAATATGTCTGATGATGAGCGTTATCGGATACAAACAACCGCCGGTAAGCCTATGTTTGGCATCGACCTTGAGATTTTTGACGATGACGGAGAGCCCCTGCCCCACGATGGCACCAGCCGGGGATTCCTCAGAGTCAGAGGCCCTTGGGTGTTAAGCAGTTACTACAAAACAGAAAAGCCCGATGCCTTTTTCACGGACAAAGATGGCGGAGTCTGGTTCGACACCGGTGATATTGCAGTGATCGATGAGCAAAGCTATCTGCAAATCGTCGACCGCGCGAAAGACGTTGTGAAGTCAGGCGGCGAATGGATCTCATCCATCGACCTTGAAAATGCCGCAGTTGGCCACCCGGATGTGGCGGAAGCGTGCGTTATCGGAGTAAAGCATCCTAAGTGGGATGAGCGCCCGCTATTATTTATCGTTGCCCTGGAGGGAAAAACCGTGACGAAAGAAGACGTCTACGCCTACCTGGATGGAAAAATCGCTAAATGGTGGATGCCCGACGATATTCTCGTGGTGGATGAACTCCCCCATACCGCCACAGGGAAACTGCAGAAACGTAGCCTACGGGATGAGTATATTAACTATCTGATTGATGGCGCCTGACAAATACAGATAGTACACCACCCGAAGTTGAACGCTGGGCTCAGCGTTCAACTTCGGGTAACTTTATTGCCATCCAACTGCCTGCCATCCCCATGAATGACAAAATCAGGATAACGCCGCTAACGCCAATCACAGGCTCCAGCAGACTGATAAACCCTGTCATCAGCAACATAACACCAATCAGTGTATTGCCCACCGAAACATAGTCCGTCCGCTTATTGCCTTCGCCGAGGTTGACTACATAGGTCTTTCTTCCCAAACGCACTCCCTGATGGGCGATACTCAATACAAAGTACAGCAGAGGCAAAACCCAGATTTCTGACAGCCACTCGGACCCGAACGCTCCTAGAAGAAATATCACTCCGCCAACCGCCGCCGACATCATTCCGGCACGCACCATCACCAGGCGGCTGGAAACATCGGCAAAGCGCCCCCAGAAACGTCCTGAAACCAAACTACCCGCACCACTTGCAGCCATAAACAAGGCCAACATACTGATCGCTGCATCCAGCTCCTGATGAGCGAGCACGACGATAAAAGGCGCCGTTAACGCCGAACACAGAAGTAATGAACGGGAGAGAAGAAAACGTCGGAAAGGGGCGTCGGTTTTAAGTAACGATAATCTGGCAAAGGCTTCCTTTAATCCGTTATTTCCGCCGTCTGTCTCTCCCGGGAATTCATTGATTCCGGCATAGATACCACCAGCAATGATCCACATCAAAGCGGCCAGCGCAAAGCCAGAGGCGTAAAGGGTGGTAGACCCTTCCCCCAACACACCACTGATCAGCAAAAGGGCGACGGTCAGAGTAATCAGGCCCGCTGCCGTTTCAGCCCAGCCGTTCAGAGTACCTCGCCGGGGTTTAGGGATGGTCTTACCCAACACATCTTTCGAGGCAACAGAACTCAAGCCCCGTGACAGACTGAATATAACCACCAATGCCAGCATCGCCCAGCCAGCCATACTTCCCTCCAGAAAGAAGGCAACCGCAGCGATACCGGATACCGCCATTGCCTGCAGAGCGCTGCCAAGGACCCACATCCATTTACGGATTGCCATGGTGCGGACAATACTGGCGATCGCTAATTGAGGAAGCATTGAGCCGGACTCACGAATGGGCACCAGCCAACCAAGCATCCATGCGGGTGCACCGACAGACTGCATCAGCCACGGCAGGGTGATTTTAGGATTGACCAGAGCATCTCCCAGCTTAGAGAAAAACATGCTTAGCAGGGTTTTCAGAAAATTGCCGGGGACTTCCTGACAAGCACTCTCAGGAATCGATTTACAGGCACGAGCATCTTCGTCGTTAACCAGTTTTTCGTAGATATCATCGGTCAGACCGGACCGGTGAGAAGTGTCTGTCATGAGCAACTAGTCCTGTTAACCCATCAAATAAGGAGTGCATCATGATAGCAGGGGCGATTAAGGCGGGCTAATAAACCGGACCCGAGCGGGTCCGGTTGGCGTTTCAACTATGTTTCACCATAAAGGTCTTCACTGCCGGGGCAATGCTTTCCCGGAATTTACGGCCATTGAAAATACCGTAATGACCAACGCCCGGCTCTTCCCTGTGAACCTTCATCTTGTCAGGAATGCCAGCACAAAGATCCAGAGCGCAAGCCGTCTGCCCTTTGCCGGTAATATCATCAAGTTCTCCCTCAATGGTCATCAGAGCCATCTCTTTAATGGCTTTCAGGTCAACCACCTTGCCCCGATATTCCATCGTGCCTTCTGGCAACTGATACTCAAGAAACACCTTGCGTATGGTATCGAGATAATAGCGGGCCGGCATATCCATCACCGCAAGGTATTCGTTATAGAATTCCCGGTGCGCCTCTGCACTATCACCATCCCCCTTCACCAGGTCAGTAAAGAACTTGAAGTGCTTGCTGACATGGTTATCCATATTCATCGACATAAAGCCCGACAGCTGGATGAATCCCGGGTACACCGACTGACCACGCCCGGCAAAGCCATCTGGCACGTGACAGATGACGTTGTCTTCGAACCACTCAAGATCTTTACCCGACGCGTAATCGTTTACTTCCGTTGGGCTAATACGTACATCAATCGGCCCGCCCATTAAGGTCATGGATTTGGGTACCGCTTTGCTGCCCTGCTCAGACATGACACTCGCTGCGACAAGCGCAGGAACACAAGGCTGACAGACGGCCAGCACATGCGTGTCAGGGCCCAGAAATTCCAGAAACTCAATCAGGTAGTCGACGTAATCATCAAAACTGAACTCACCCTTAGAGCGGGGGACATCACGCGCGTTCAGCCAGTCCGTGATGTATACCTC
>Ga0255776_10008552_pt1 | contig 10120 bp, 8 predicted proteins | sample 071ome_19_FD_179974 | JGI IMG/M metagenome (GOLD analysis project Ga0255776, IMG submission 179974) | Coastal salt marsh microbial communities from the Groves Creek Marsh, Skidaway Island, Georgia - 071413AT metaG (version 2) | ecosystem: Environmental > Aquatic > Marine > Intertidal zone > Salt...
TGACCGATGAAGTGATCCGTGAAGCGAATTCTCGTCGTACTTCGGGCAGTTCATCTACTATTCGTCGGGAGGGTCGATAATGTCACCTAAAGCATTTACTTCGCTGATTGTTATTGCTCTGGTGGTCCTGATTGGTAGCCAGAGTTTCTACATCATCAAAGAAACCGAGCGTGCTATTAAGTTGCGCTTCGGTGAAATGATCGATGATGATGTACAGCCAGGTATTGGATTCAAAATACCTATGGCGGACGTCATTAAGCGCTTCGATGCGCGTGTACTGACGCTGGATACTCAGCCATCACGCTTCCTGACTTCAGGTAAGAAATACGTCATCGTTGATTCGTTCGCGAAATGGCGCATCAAAGATGTGCGTAATTACTACCAGGCAACATCGGGTGACCGTACCCGTGCGACGCTCCTGCTCGAAAACCAGGTGAACAAGGGCCTGCGTGACGAAATTGCAGCGCGCAGCCTGTATGAAGTGGTTTCCGGTGAGCGTGACCAGCTGATGACCAAACTGACCGCAATGCTCAACGAGCAGACGCAGGACGAGCTGGGTATCGAAGTGTTGGATGTTCGCGTTAAAGCGATCGACCTGCCAGATGAGCTGAGCAACAACGTGTATCAGCGTATGTCGGCTGAACGTGGTCGTGAGTCCCGTGAGATCCGCTCTGAGGGTAACGAGCTGGCTGAAGGTATTCAGGCAGACGCTGATCGTCAGAAAACGGTGATCGAAGCAGAAGCCTACCGGGAAGCAGAGCAGATCCGCGGTGAAGGTGACGCTGAAGCATCACGTATTTACGCGCAGGCGTTCAACAAAGATCCTGAGTTCTACTCATTTACCCGCAGTCTGAAGGCTTACACCGAGACCTTCGAAGGAAACGATATTCTGTTGCTCGATCCTAAGAGCGACTTCTTCCGTTACCTTAACGACTCTAAAGGGAACTAATGGCAGTCGGGCCAGAACATGTTTGCATGTTCAAGCCCGGCCAGCTCTGGTAGAATCCCGCAACCGGGCTGGTAGCCCGGTTTTTTTGTGCAATTCTGTTTTACATCAGGGTAGAGAAAGTGTCCGCAGAAGCCTGGCATACGCTGGCGGTAGCCGTCAGTCTGGTGCTGATTATCGAGGGCGTTATCCCCTTTCTTTATCCGGCGAGATGGCGCCAACTGGTGATCCGGATGGCCGAGACAGATGACCGCAGTATGAGAATGATCGGGCTCTTCAGCATGTCGCTGGGGCTCATCCTGCTTTACCTGTTTAACAATTGAAGGCTGGACAATGACTGGAGCTGACCGTTGGCTGCTGCCTGATGGCATTGACGAAATTTTACCGCCACAGGCGCGACGTATAGAACAGTTACGCCGCCATCTGCTCGATTACCTCGATAACTGCGGTTATGACTTCGTTATCCCGCCGGCGCTGGAGTATCTTGATTCACTGCTGACCGGCACGGGCAAAGACCTGGATCTGCGCACGTTTAAAGTGACTGATCAGCTGTCTGGCCGCCTGATGGGGTTGAGTGCGGATACAACACCGCAGGTCGCCCGTATCGATGCGCACAGCCTTGCACCAGAAGGTACCAGCCGTCTGAGCTATTGCCGTACTGTGTTTCACACCCGTCCGGCATCGCTGCTGGCGAGCCGCACACCGACTCAGATCGGTGCCGAGCTTTACGGTGAAGCTGGCATCAGCGCTGACATTGAAATTATCAGTGTCATGCTTAGTCTGTTAGATGAAGCGAGTATTGAAGGTGTGCACCTGGATCTGGGTAATGTGGGTGTTTTCCGCGCCTTAGCCGACAGTGCCGGTTTGAGTGACGAACAGCAGAGTGAGCTGTTTGATCTTCTTAAACTCAAGTGCCAGACGGACACACTGGCATGGGTTAAGCGTGAGCTGAACGACAGCCGCTTGATCGAAGCATTCAGCCTGGTTGCTTCAATGCAGGGCAGTGCCAGCGCACTGACCGACAAGTTTTCACGCTTAGCTGAACTGGTGCCTGTCGCGGCTCAGCAGCTGAGTGACATGACACAGGCGATTGATGCGCTCACGCAGCGCTTTCCTCAGGTATCAATCACCTGTGATCTGACCGAATTACGTGGTTATGATTACCACACAGGTCTGGTATTTGCGGCTTATGTGCCGGGTTACGGTGATGCTGTAGCTCAGGGCGGTCGCTATGATGAAACCGGTGCTGATTTCGGGCGTGCGCGTCCGGCCACAGGTTTCAGCGCAGATCTCAAAGTACTGGCGGCTCTCGGTCAGCGCCAGTTCGAAGTAAAGGAAACCGTGGTCGCGCCGGTGTCCGACGATGCGTCGTTGTGGCAGGCAATCACGGACTTACGGACCAAAGGATACCGTGTAGTGACCGAAGCGAATGGTGATGTTGCAGGGGCGTCTCAGCGACTGCAGCAAAACGATGGCCAGTGGACACTGGTCAGCGCCTGAATTTTTAAATTTAACGACTGAGTGAAAGATTCTGCCATGGGCAAAAGCGTTGTTGTTCTGGGCACCCAGTGGGGTGACGAAGGTAAGGGTAAAATTGTTGACCTGCTGACTGAAAAAGCAGCGGCCGTCGTCCGTTTTCAGGGTGGCCACAATGCAGGTCACACCCTGGTCATTAACGGTGAGAAAACTGCACTGCACCTGATCCCGTCCGGCATCCTGCGTGATGGCGTTCGTTGTGTGATCGGTAATGGTGTGGTTCTGGCGCCAGACGCTCTGTTGAAAGAGATCCGTGCGCTTGAAGATCGTGGTGTTCCTGTGATGGAGCGCCTGCGTGTCTCTCATGCATGCCCACTGATTCTGCCATACCATGTCGCCCTTGATCAGGCGCGTGAAATTAAGCGTGGTAACGCGAAAATTGGTACCACTGGTCGTGGTATTGGCCCGGCTTACGAAGACAAAGTGTCTCGTCGTGGTCTGCGTGTTGATGATATGTACCAGCCTGAGTTTGCCGATAAACTGAAAGAAGTGATGGAATTCCACAACTTCTCGCTGGTGAATTACTACGGCGTTGAGCCGGTCAGCTACGAAGAGACGCTGGCTGCCTGTATGGACTGGGCTGCACAGATCAAAGACATCGTTGTTGACGCTGTAGATCTGGTACACACCGTACGTGAAGACGGTGGCGATATCATGTTTGAAGGAGCCCAAGGCACTCTGCTCGATATCGACCACGGTACGTACCCATTTGTTACCTCGTCAAACACCACCGCCGGTGGCGTTGCGACAGGCTCCGGCGTTGGTCCGCTGTACCTTGACCAGATTCTGGGTATCACTAAGGCCTACACCACTCGTGTTGGCGCGGGTCCTTTCCCAACGGAACTGTTTGATGAAGTCGGTAAGCACCTGGCTGATGTGGGTAAAGAGAAAGGTACGACCACGGGCCGCGACCGTCGTTGTGGCTGGTTCGATGCCATGCTGGTTAAGCATGCGATTCGTGTTAACTCAATCAACACTATCTGCCTGACTAAGCTGGACGTGCTGGATGGTCTTGAGACCATTAAGGTCTGTATCGGTTATCAGGATGAAAATGGCAACACGCTGAAAGTACCTGCGTCGGCTGATCAGTTCGAAAAAGTGACTCCAGTGTATAAAGAGCTGCCAGGCTGGACTGAGTCCACGTTCGGTGCCAGGAGCATTGATGACCTGCCAGAGAACGCACGCTCGTATATCCGCTTTGTTGAAGAAGCGATTGGTGCACCGATCGATATTATTTCGACTGGACCTGACCGCGTTGAGACCATCGTTCTGCGTCACAGCTTTGAACTCTGATTACGATCACTTTTCATAAGTCTCTTAAAACCCGCTTCGGCGGGTTTTTTATTGCCTGACGAGAAGCTGACGATCTGCCGGTAACTGACAAAACCCGGTGTATCACTTATCTGTTTTCTGACGTTTTTCTATTTCGGGCTCCCGAATGTTCAAAGAGCGGCAATCGGAGCGGTCTTGTGGCCGGATAAGTCTTGCCGTAATGACTAATGATAAAGTACCAGTAAGTATTCATAATTAACCCTCCTGCTAACATTGTCTGGTACTTTATTCGTATATTTGGTTGTTTTTCACCCTTTCCATTTGGGCGGGCATAGTCGTTGCTCTAGTACTTTCGTCGGCAGTGACTGACACCTTTTCTTATCGCTGGCCACGATGGCGAGCACCAATGAAGTATTAATGGGGCGATTATCATGCTGGATTTATACGATTATCCGATTGTTGTTGAGATACCCGTAGCATGGGGCGAAATGGACTATTTCCACCATGTGAATAACACGGTGTACTTCCGCTACTTTGAAAGCGCGCGCGTAAAATACGTGGAAGCGATCAAAATTGAAGAATATATGGCGAAGACGGGTATGGGCCCGATTCTTGGCAGCACCAGTGCGAAGTTCCTGGCGCCGCTCAAGTACCCAGACACCATCAGTGTTGGGATAAAAAGCGTCAAGCTGGACTCTGGCCGGATCGTTCAGGAATACGGCGTGTGGAGCCACGAGACGTCCCGTCTGGTTGCTAAAGGCGAGAGCACTATGGTCTTCTTTGATTATAAGAAAGGCCGCCCGTGCGACATCCCTGAGGGCCTGCGCGAGAACATTCTGAAGTTAGAGCCATACCTGGCCGAAACTAACAAAAGCACGGAAACTGCCTGAAGGCAGTTTCCGTATTACCGGGATGTCTGTTTTAATCAGCATCCCGGCTTTTTTTCTTACTGTTTATTTTTTGATCACAACGTCGTAGAGGTCTTTACGGCGGTCTTTCAGGTTTCTGACCGAGCCCTCGTTATGCAGGATGCGTAATTTATCCATATCCAGATCCGAGAACAGCAGCATTTCGGTATTTGCTGTGGCTTCAGACAGGGTCGCATCATGTGGGAACGGGAAGTCTGACGGTGTCAGTACCGCTGACTGACCGTACTGCACATCGAGACTCTCCACCTCAGGCAGGTTGCCAACGCTGCCTGCAATAACGACATAGCACTCGTTTTCAATGGCACGAGCCTGGGCGCAGTGGCGTACACGCAGGTAGCTGTTTTTGGTATCTGTCCAGAAAGGCACAAACAGAATTTCCAGACCTTGCTCCGACATGATGCGCGAAAGTTCTGGAAACTCAACGTCATAGCAGATCTGAATACCAACCCGGCCTGCGTCAGTTTCAAAAACCCGCAGCTTGTCACCGCCTTTAATGACCCAGTCATTTTTCTCGTGCGGAGTGATATGGATTTTACGTTGTTCGTCCACCTGCCCACTGCGATGACACAGGTATGAGACGTTATAGATCGCTCCGTCGTCCATGATTGGCATCGAGCCGGTAACAATGTTGGCGTTGTATTCTACTGCCATGCGCGACATGGCATCGCGGATCGGATCGGTAAAATCGGCGAGAAAACGGATGGCTTCCGTCTGAGAGGTCTGCGGACCAAGCCCCATCAGTGGTGCGTTAAAAAATTCCGGGAACACAATAAAGTCGCACTGGTAGTCCGATACTGTATCGACAAAGTATTCGACCTGCTTCAGCAATTCTTCCAATGACTGAACGGTACGCATCTGCCATTGAACTGCCCCTACGCGAACCGTCGTTTTGCGGAATTCGAGCACAGTATCGGTTGGCTCATACAGAATATTATTCCATTCCAGTAGCGTCGCGTAGCCAACAGACTCAGAATCTTCCGGCAGGTACTTTTTCAGCAGACGTTTTACCTGAAAATCATTCGACAGCTGGAAAGATAAAATCGGGTCGTAAATTTCTTTGGTGTCGACCTTATGGATGAATTCCATCGGTGACATTTCTTTGCGATATGTGTGATAGCTCGGGATACGGCCACCGGCAAGAATTGCCTGGAAGTTATACTGGCGACAGAGTTCTTTACGGGCGTCGTACAGGCGTCGCCCGATACGCATACCGCGGTGCGACTTTTTAATAACAACATCAAGGCCGTACAGCGCGTCCCCGTCAGGATTGCTGCGGATAACATCATTAGCTCCGACAATATCCTCGTACGTGTGTGGGTTGGAAAAACGCTTGTAATCCACCTGCACAGAGAGAGCAATCCCTACGAGGGTGTCACCATCAATAACGCCAATCTGGCCTTCGGGGAATTCCTCGATCAGGCGCTTAATCGTGTGCTTAGGCCAGGAGCCGCCAAGCTCTGGGTAGGCTTCATCCATGAGTACTTTAATATCGGGATACTGCTTCAGTGTCAGGTTACATAACTCAAGATGAAGACGTTCTGATGCCATGTATTTACTTCTCTTTCAGGAACGGAGGAAATTTCCCCTAATCTAGCAGGAATGCGGTTCTATTCAAAAAAATGCTGTGGATATCCGAATCAATGAGACCTGTCGTGGCGAAAAGGATTCAATCTTTTCTGAAAAAGAGCGAACTGTGATCGAGACAGTACTGACCATTAAATGTAAGAAAGAACCTCTACGCGCGCGTTACTCCTGAAGTATGTCGCTAGAGTGACAACAACAGTCTGTTGCGAATAAAAATCAATTGTCGATGACATTGCATCAGCACTTGAGCTCGTATCACGATGAATAATCTGGCCCATCTGGATCCTGCAGGTAGTTTCGCCGTCACAGAAACGCAATTGCCTGCGGGCTTACTCAGTTCTCCAGAAACTAGGGGGACAATCCATGAATAACTCTAAACTAATAGCTCACCTGGGCTTGTTGGCTGCTGCTGTGGCACTGACAGCTTGTGGTGGTGATAGCAACAGCAGTAGCAATAACACTGAGGCACCCGATACCAGTATCGATACGCCAGTCGCCGAAGCACCACAGACAGAACAGCCTGAAAATGAAGATGTTGCTGAAGATGCGCGGTTCGGTGCCTTTAAAGTAGGCGTTTTGCCAGACACTCAGGGTGGCTCCGATGCTACGGGCCAGGCGCATGTCGCGATGCACCCGATGGACGAAGTGCTGAAGCACCAGCTGGCTGCCGGTGTTGATCTGGTGATACCCGTGGGTGACCTGACAGATAAAGGCTCAGCGGTTGAGTGGGAAGAATGGACCAGTGTTGCGCGCCCGTACAAAGAACAGGGAATGGAATTCCTGCCAGTCATGGGTAACCATGAACTTAATTACTCGTACACCACCGGTTGGATTAACGCGATGCGTGAATTCATTCCAGAAGACGCCGTGCATATGCCGGGGTATGAGTGGGTGAATTATTACGTCATCCGCGAAAACGTACTGGTGATTGGTCTGGCATATTATAATCTGCCGCTGGCAATTAAATGGATCGAACAGGTCGTTGAAGAAAACCGCGCTGACGTCGATCATATTGTTGTCGCCAGCCACGACGGCCTGATCGGTGCAAAATACGGTCAGACTCGCGAACAGATTGTTGAAGGCACCAAAGACGACGATTGGGTTTATAGTGTTGCTGATGAAATTCGTGCGTTCTTTTCTGAGCACGATGTGATTTATGTGCAGGGCCACGAACACCAGTATCAGCGTTCTCTGATTGCACGTGATACTGCTCAGACTTCATTTCCTTCAGGTTCCACGCCCGAAGGCGGTAACTACCGCATGAACACCTACACTCAGATTCTGTCGGGTAACGCGTCGTACAAAGGTTATGAATTCCGTTACGGTGAGCGCGAACTGGTACAGATGATTGTGTCGCAGAAAAACGCCACCATGAGCAAAGGTTCGGATCACTTTGATGTGAACTCAAGCCTACTCGCGTTTGACAACGACCGGGTTGATTACAGCTCTTTCTACGCCGAACACACGGCACAGAACAATAATGCTGATCAGGACTTCGATGCTGACTGGCACCTGATGGATAAATTCTCACGCACCACCAACCGCTGTGAGACGGTTGTTTATCCGAATAACATTCCGGAAGGCACCCGCGCCGTGATGGTATTCCAGCCGATGTATGAAACGGACTTCTGTCTGGCCGACGACGGCTCTGCCGCGCGTCTGGTTGGTGGCACCAACGACACCTTCAACCGTACTGACAGCCGCACCCGCGACATGGGCTTTACGCCGGGCTTCAGCCGTGCAGAGACTCTTACCGATCTGACTCGTCTTGCTTACCAGTGGCTGTATCAGTATCACGAAAGCTGGACACCAAACCTGAACGCCGGCCTGCGTGCGATTCCTGACGGCGAAGCCAATGAGCTGCTGATTCCGGAAGTCACTGTGGATTTGAAAGAGCACGTGACACTGAGCTGGATGCAAGCGTCTGACGACACAGCCTCTGACATTCTGATTGTGTCTGGTACACAGAACCAGACCGGCATGTATCAGGGCGATTACGGCGAGCCGAAAAACATGCAGACCGATACCGGCCTGACCGTAAAAGACGATGACGGTAACGATTACGCCAAGCCTGCGGTAACGCTGCCAGCGACTGCTACCCAGAGCTGGGATATCTCAGATGCCGTTGCTGACCCGTACGCGGTTGCGTTTACTGCGTCTGCGGGCCTGTCAGGCGACAGCGTGATTCTTGCGCAGAGAAGCGGTGACGACTGGCTGCCTCTGGCGGACGTCAGCTGTATCGTCGATGGCATGTGGATGCAAAGCTATGTCACAACGCCACCAGTGCGTGATGGTGCCTGCGCTGAGCAGCCGCTGCTGGGTTACGACAACGACGACAATATCTGGTGGGCAGTGCTGGATACAGATGTCGAGTTGGCGCTGATTAACCGCTGAATCTTTAGAGTTGAGTCAGTAAAAAAGAGCCCCAGCCCTCTGGGGCTCTCGATGGTGTATGAACTGATCATCGCCATGCTATTCGGTAATGATTGGTCAGATGTGTGCTTTTCTGCGTCAAGATAACGAGTAAATCTGATTTTTCAGGCGGAAATAAACCTTGCACCTTTCAGGTTACAAATAAGCCATATGTAAGGTTACGTTAAATGCGGTTTCAGTTATGTAACATATTGTGTACCCTGCTGGCATTATTTGTCTAATTTGGGGCAGTTCTGTGAACCAGACCGCAAAACGCATAGTCGCCTTCACGACTCTGATCAGCTTTACTGCCAGCAATACGCTGGCGGCCATTCCTAATCTCCAGAGCATTCAGGGGGTTAATCCTGACGGTCAATACAATCAGGGGGATACGGTCGATCTTACGGCAAAGTTTGATGACTTCATCAGCCCGTCCCCTGGCACTGGGCTGACAGTGACCCTTGACGTGGGCCCGACGACAGTCGATGTTCCACTGACATACTCCGCGGATTCTCTGGTCGATCGCAGTTTCGGTGTGCCCGGAACGGTGAATGCCACTGGTAAGGGGGATACCAACTCAGAAGGCATCGTGATGGCGACTGAGTTGAAGCAAGGCGACAACGCGGGCCGGATCGTGATCGTAGGTAGTTTCGACTCTTACGAAGGCATCACTGGTCAGGCAAAGATTATGGTGCTGAATCCAGACGGTACGGTTTATCGCACGTTCAATGACGATGCGTCACAGTTTACTGGCTCTAATGTACAGGCAGTGTTCGAAACGTCTGAGGGCAAGATACTTGTAGGTGGTGAGTTTCAGAACGCATGGGGCAACAGTAACTATGACTTCCTGGTCCAGCTGAACGCCGACTTTACCCTTGATACAACGTTCATGAACAATATTACTGCCAACGGTACCGAGCGAGGCTTTAACGGGCAGGTCGGTTCCAGCGGTACTTATGGCGGTGCTAATTATTACTCAGCCAACAATCCTGTTATTGAACATAATGGACGTTTGTACATCACCGGTGATTTTGATGAGGTCGCCGGGGAAAGCTACGAATTTGTTACTTGTCTCAATTTTGATGGTACCCGTTGCAGCGGGTTCTCCTCTCCGTTCAGCTTCGGCACCCGTGGTATGACTCTGGCCATCGACGGAGACAAGCTGTGGGTGGGTGGACAGAATATGTACTCTGGCGGATATCAGGACCTCTGGCGTCTTAACCTGGATGGTTCCGTTGACACTACATATGTCGATCGTCTCGGGGGAGACCTGATTGGTGGTGTGGTTGTATTACCAGAAGTATCAGACGGGGGGACAGGTGGTGTTGCGATCAGCGGTAACAGTCTTGATATGGCGTCGCATGTAAGCTCTACCGATGGCTCAACCGTCCCTACCGCAAATAACAAACCCCTGTTCGTTATCAACGACGATGGCACCCGT
>Ga0255776_10008561_pt1 | contig 10113 bp, 11 predicted proteins | sample 071ome_19_FD_179974 | JGI IMG/M metagenome (GOLD analysis project Ga0255776, IMG submission 179974) | Coastal salt marsh microbial communities from the Groves Creek Marsh, Skidaway Island, Georgia - 071413AT metaG (version 2) | ecosystem: Environmental > Aquatic > Marine > Intertidal zone >...
CGAATTGAAATATCACCAGCAACGTCTGGATGAACCACTACGTTTTTGGACGTTCCATCAACGAGGCTCATGAAGAATTGTTTCGCAGGCGTATCCTTAGCGACCACATCAAAGCGAACAGCACCTTCAGGTGTCGTTTCTAATTCAGGCAACATCAGATCCACCAGTGCATCAGGCATCTGGTTAGCGGGTTCGACTGCTGCTTTGGGCGTTTCCGTTTCCATCGCAGGAAAAGGAGCAAGTTCTTTCTTCGGCACCGACTGACAACCCGCTACAAGCGAAACGGCCAATACACCTAATGGGCGCAAACACTTAAACCTATGATTCATACACGTCACTCGGATTCTCTCTTAATCTTAAAGCCTTTAGCATCGCTAATGACTAATACATTCTTTTTGCCATTCACTTTGATTGTGACTTTTTCAGGCTCAATACGAAGTACCTTTGCACCAGAGATAGAATCACCTTCTGAGACTAAGACTTCATTGATCACAGCGCGCTTTCGTTCAGCGCCCTGTTCTTTGGATATCAGAATCTGGGATAGCTGAAAGCTGGTAGAGCGATATTCACTTTTAGTGGAGACAACACCAAAGCCCGGCGGTCGCATTGGATCAGCATAAGAAACATTAAGAATGCTCACATACAGACCACAGAACGAACTAAAAGCAATCAGAATTGCTTTTAAATGTTTTGCTTTAATTTGCGTTAATTTACTTATAAACACCAATTAAATCCTTACTTGTACTTAAGGTATAAACCTCGAGACTCAATCGGCCTACCGGGTAATTATCCATTTGGAACGCCAAATTCTGCCAAAACACTTTCTCAGGTAAGGCCTCTACCTGAGCTAAGTACTTTGATACCTGATCGTATTTACCTTCCAGCTCAAGCTGAATTCTGTGCTGATACAACTCAGCACCCGCTGCCGACCCAATTTTTACCGGCTCAGCCGTCAGGTTTCTTACAGATGTTAACTTCAAACCTGACTCTTTATTTAACAGAGACGCCAGAACATCCGACATTTGTGCAGGCTCAATAAGTTTATCGGTAATCGACTGAATCTCTTGCTGGTATTGCTCGGCTTTCTGCTCAGCTTTGGCAATTTTTTCACGAGTAGCCTTGTTAGGGTCAAAAGTTGACTCAGCTATAACCTCTGCAATCTCAACTCTAACGCGGTCGATCTGCTTAGTAATATCGGCTTCCAATTTAATTAAACGAGAGCGCTCTGCCATTAACGGATCAAACACAAGCAGCTGGAACGCCATGTAAAGGGCAACCAGCAAAGTTGCAAAGATAATTCCACGCTCTCGTGAGGTCAGTGCGTTGAGTTTTTCGGAAATTTCAATCCACTTATCCTTCATTCTGTCCCCCTGCTTCAGTACTTAATACAAAATGAAGGTAAGAAGCGTTGTCAGCATCCCGCTCAAGATTAAACAGGTTAAATGAACGACCTTTAAAGGAATCAGCTTGTTTTAGCCCATCAATATAGCCAGGCAAGATGTCCGGTTGAGAAACCAAACCTGTAAGGCGCATGGACTGACCTTCAGCAAGTACATCAATACGGGTCAACCAGACCCGATTCTGGTCATAATCTCGAAGATCCGTAAACACTCGTGAAAAATGCTGAGCCTCCTGCAAGGAGTCCGACTTCAAGTATTTAAGCAAACGCACTCGATTGGAGTTTTGTTCTCTTAAACTGGCAAGCTGCTCATCCAGCTGTTTGTTCTTAATTATTTTCGGGTACTTTCGTTTGGTTTCGTCAAGCTCTTGCTTCTTATTTTTCAGCTTCGCATTAAGTGCTTGAACCGTTTCTTCTGAAGACATCATCGGATAGTAAATCGCAACAGAAATCAGTGATAACACCACCAACACCATGCCTAGGTACTGAGCCATCTTGGTAGCAGAAAGCGCAATAACCGGTGGTTTAAAGTCATCACTGAAGAAGTTAACGGATTGATTAATTCTCAAGCCAGCCTCCTGCTACTGCACCAACGGCAGAAATACATTGGTCTAACATCTCAGTAGAGACAGACTCATTGGAAATGTTTTCTGAATTTTGCCAATGCCAAGGCTGTACTGACACATCCATTTTTTCATTTAAAACGCTGGCAAGCCGAACCGTATTAACGTCTGCAGGCATAATGATTACCCGATTCACCATGCCTTTCCCTAACTGGCTTTCGTAGTAATCTAATGATCGCTTAATATCGAACATCATTTCATTACATTGGGCTAAATCATATTCAGACAGTTCGTCTTCGTTTAAACCATTCAGACGATCTACACCAATGTCCAAATTACGAGCCAAATACAAATTACCGTATTCCAGTAATCGCATCTGCCCCTCATGAGCACCCAGCGAAACAATGCCTGTACTATCACCCTCTGTCACGCCCGAACTAAACACCAGATTACTTAGTGATAAATCTTCAATAGTGATCGATTGAATATCTATGCCCAGATCATCACAAACAGACGCAATTTGTTTAATAATGGCATTTTCAACCACAGCCACATACACCATATTCATGCGGCCACGATAAGCATCTTCAGGAAGGTTAAAGTACTGAACCGAGACAGAATCAATAGGCTGGTTAATTAGATCTTTAACACGCCATTTAATCGCATCAGCCATTTCTTCATCAGGAACGTCAGGTGCATCAATGAGCAATAGGTTATAAAAACTGCCAGAAAGAGAAATATAGAGAGGACCATCAATTTTTTGAGTTTTCAGAACTCGTTCCAAAGCCACCTGCCATTGGCCTTCCTCATAAGATTCATAACCTGCCGTCAAAATATGCAGACCGTTTTTGGTAGAAAGCTCTACACAGGCAACGCCATCGGACTCAATAGAAATTCCGTTCAGAACGCTGTTTCGCTGCTTCTTTTTCAATCCCGGCAGGCGTATCATTTAATTCCCTAAGATCTCAGTAAAATAAATTTAAACATACAATTAATAAACGATTGTATTAGTTTAGCAACATTTTTAAACCGTATTGCTTAGATTAACCCCTAACCTCATAGAATTTATTGATAAAATGCTCGATATCGTACTCTACCAACCAGAAATTCCACCCAACACTGGTAACATCATACGTCTGTGTGCCAATACTGGTTTTCATCTACACCTTATCCGTCCATTTGGGTTTGTTATGGACGATAAAAAACTTCGTCGAGCAGGGCTGGATTACCATGAACTAGCCAAAGTACAAATGCACGACAGCCTTGAAGATTATTTATCGGCAAGTAAACCAAAACGTGTAATGGCAATTACCACCAAAGGTCGCACTGGGCATACGCAAGTCAACTTTCAATCGGGTGACGCATTAATATTCGGTCCCGAATCCAGAGGCCTTCCCATCGAATTTATTGAATCCTTACCGCCTGAGCAGCGTCTTCGAATCCCAATGCTAAAAGACAGTCGCAGTCTGAATTTATCCAACAGTGCTGCCATTATGATTTACGAAGCATGGCGACAACTGGATTTCGCTGGTGCTGAAGCACTCTAAACTTGAGCTTATATACAGGCCTCACTATAAATACACGAAGCAACTAATGCAGGTTAAGAATGCAGGTTAAGGACAACCTAACGACAGAGATTAAGCTCAAAGATTCAAAAGCCACTCTCTGGCTTGTAGGCTTCTGCCTGCTTTTTGCCATCCATTTTAATATTGAAAATACGGGCGGCACCGGATTAGAGCTGCCTTACAATAGCTTTGTCTGGATCGTGGTTAGCTTGATTTTCAGTGCTTCACTGTTGCATCTAGCCAAACAAAGACTCTGGTTTAGTGACACCAGCCTAAAAATTGTTGGTGTCATTATGGCTGCCATCACCATCCCGGTGATTTTTCAGGAAGCACTGGAACCGTCTTTGGCAGGCACCAGGATTCTCGGCATTCTTGCTGGTTTATTACTTACGATTCTTTTTTTTCAAAGTTTCCAAACGACAGCAAGCTGGAACACACTGCTATTAATCCTGGCAGGGGCTGGCGCAATAGAAGCATTCATTTGTCTCATCCAGCAATACTTACCGGAACTAGCTGCTTATGGTGTTTACAAAGCTGATTACGGCCGTCCTTTTGGTTCTTTTCAGCAACCCAATGTAAGCGCCAGTTTTCTCGCCACAGGCTTAGCAAGTTCTCTCTATTTAACCCTTACAGTCACTAAAAGCACAGCATCATCAATACTCCAACGCTGCCTTATCCTGCCCCCCCTTTTAGCTGGTATTGCCATCCCATTACTGGGCTCGAGAACAGGGGTAATCGCCTGCTTATTAGTGATCATTTTTGCTCTGCCTTTGATGCTAATAAACATCAAAAACTCCGGCACAAGAAAACCTGTTCTAACCTGGATAGCCGCTGCATTGATTGGACTAGCAATCAGTTTCTTTACCCTCCAAACCATGGACTCAGGCGGAAGAAATCTTGAATCATTCCAATCCACAGACAATCGACAAGGCATCTACAAACAAGCCTTCGACATGATTCAAGAGAAGCCTATTACTGGCTGGGGATACGGGGACTTTGAACGCACGTTTCTGGAGTATTACGCAGCTAAATACAGCACAGGTGACTACAGCCACACCTTGATTGCTAATCTCGACCACCCCCATAACGAGTTACTGCTTTGGGCCATTGAAGGCGGAGTTTTCCCTCCTCTTCTTCTCGTTATTCTGGCCTTATTATTGATCTATCGAGCTATTAAACAACTTGGGGTAACCCAAGGCCTGGCAGCACTCTCTATTAGCATTCCCTTGGCATTTCACTCCATCACGGAATACCCCTTTTATCAATCTTTCGCTCACTGGCTGGCGTTTAGCCTGATCATCGCATGGCTAATCTGGAAAGGTTCAAGCACCTCTCAAGAAAAACAAACATCAAGCTTTAAGCTCGATTTCTTTGCCAAGTGCTTCGCATGGATCATCCCTATTTTTCTAATACCCATCATGATGCTAAACATTCAGGCCAACTATTACGTCACTCAATATCACGCAGGACATAAACAGGACATCAGCCTACTTGGGCAGATCACTCATCCTTCAGGCATGTGGAAGCGCTTCTTCTTTGATGTAATGACCTATCGCTTAGCCAGAGGGCTAGAGACAAAGAATCGAGAGGATATAAATAGCTACATTTCATGGGCAGAAGAATTTGTATCTCACACGCCAAGGCTGGTCATCTACTTAAATCTTGCTAACGCCTATTGGTCTATTAGCCAGCCAGAAAAAGCCATTAGCGTTCTTGAAACAGCGACTTATCTCTACCCTCAACGAGAGGATGTAAAAGCCTCACTAGAAAAAACCCGAATCACCTACTCAGAACTTCAATCTCGATCAGCAGAATAACAGACACAAAAAAAGCAGCCTAAGCTGCTTTTCTAAAACTACGCATTAATTAATGCGTAGCTTCTGCCTCTGCCGCACCTTCTTCTTGCTTACGCTTCATTGCTTCAGCGAAGATTGCATCGAAGTTAACTGGCGCCAACATGAATGGAGGAAGACTACCTTTACCCACAACGCTATCAATTGTTTCACGAGCGTATGGGAATAAGATGTTAGGGCAGAATGCACCCAGCGCATGAGCTAGACGAGGACCTTCAAGCCCCTGAATCGCGAAAATACCTGCTTGTTTAATCTCAACAACCAGCGCAGTTTCTTCTTCCTGCTTAGCAGTCAGAGTAATTGTTAGAACAACTTCGTAAAGGTCTTCACCCACTTTAGCGTTACCAGTGTTCAGATCCATGTGAACCTGAGGTTTCCACTGACTTTGAAAAACTTGTGGTGAACGAGGAGATTCGAAAGAAAGATCTTTCAGATAAATGCGTTGTAGAGCAAAGCCTGAACCTTGTTCCTGATTTGCTTGAGCGCCCTGATTTTCTTCAGCCATAACAATACCTATTAATTATTCTTTGTATAAATACGCAATTTGATCTGCCACTGAAAAAGTAAGGTGCGTAGACTGGGCAGACCAACATTAAAATGTGCATTTACACTACACAACGAATCTTTCAAACACAACCGTTGAAAATGGCTTTATTGCCCCAAGGCGACAAAGAACCGCTGGTGAAGGATAAAAGAATAAGAAGTAGATCACATTAAAGGCTCGAACGAGCCTTTAAAAAGAGAGAGGGTAAAAAACTTAGGAGATAGCTAGCAGATCATCTAGCTTGCCAGCTCGTTCTAGAGCATACAGATCATCACAGCCACCCACGTGGGTATCATCGATCCAGATCTGAGGAACGGTTCTCTGATTGCTTTTAACCATCATTTCACGACGAAGCTCAGGCTTTCCATCAACACAAATCTCTTCAAAGTCGATGGATTTAGATTTCAAAAGATGTTTCGCCCTCATGCAATAAGGACAAAAGTCACTGCTATAAATCACAACACCCGGCATTATTTACCTCACAAATAAAACTGTTCAGCGAACGATTCACTTCCCCAAGAAATCTCGGTTAACCCGATTACTCCACAGGAAGGTTCAAACTGGTCCACTCAGCCATACCACCTGATAGACGAGTTACATCGGTAAAGCCATTCTTTCTCAAAATTGCACCTGCCGCGTTGGACGTTTGTCCCATCTTACATACAACAATCACAGGCTTATTTTTATAGCTTTCGATTTCTGAAATTTTACCTTCCAACGACGCATAAGGCAGATTAATTGCGTTAAGAATATGACCTTTTTTGTAATCAGCCTTGTCACGGATATCCAGAATCACCGCTTCTTCTTTGTTCATACGCATAATCGCCTGCTGAGGAGAAAGCGTTTTTCCGCCTTTCTTGGTTTCAGAAAGGATAAACAAACCAAACAAAACTACCCAAACACTGACCAATAGGATGTTGTTGGCAACAAACTCAAAAAACTGTTCCATGAAAAAGCTCTCATCATCAAAAACGTGTGGCGCGTAATAATACAGTGTCCCAATCCATTTTTAAATCCGCACACATAGAAGTCACATCTATTAGTCTTAAAAAGACCACAAGATGACAGCCCGATGAAACTTGCGTAAAATTGCGCTTTTTTTAATCGCCAAGTCGCGATTATCAACAGCCTTAATAATCCAGTACAAATGATTGCCGAACTAACGGCCAGAGATCGCATGACTAAACAAACCACTGCACTGATTATCCTTGATGGTTTCGGCCATCGCACAGATACCGACCAAAACGCCATTCTTCATGCCAAGATGCCCGTATGGAATCGTCTGCTTGAGGAACAGCCAAATACCCTGATTCAAACATCAGGTATGGCAGTTGGCCTACCAGAAGGACAAATGGGTAACTCTGAAGTTGGCCACATGAACCTGGGTGCAGGGCGCATTGTTTATCAGAACTTCACACTGATTACGAAAGCCATCGAAGACAAAGCGTTCTTCGACAATAAGGCTCTTTGCAATGCAGTGGACAAAGCCAATGAAAATAACGGCGTCGTACATATCTTTGGCCTGCTATCACCTGGCGGCATTCACAGCCATGAAGATCACATCAAAGCAATGGTTGAGCTGGCTGACCAACGCGGCGCTAAAGAAATCTACGTTCACGCATTCCTTGACGGTCGTGATATGCCGCCGCGCAGCGCAGAACCTTCCATTCAAGCAATGGATGAACTACTGGCAAACACCGGTAAAGGTCGTGTAGCAAGCCTAGTAGGTCGTTACTACGCAATGGATCGTGACAATCGCTGGGATCGTATTGAATCAGCTTATAAAATGCTGACTGAAGGTGTCTCTGACTTTACTTGTAACACCGGGGTTGAAGGTCTTGCAGCAGCCTATGAGCGTAATGAAGATGACGAGTTTGTAAAAACTACGGTATGCGCAAAAGAAAACCAAAACGCAGCCACAGTGAATGATGGCGATTCAATCATCTTCATGAACTTCCGTGCAGACCGAGCTCGTGAACTAACACGTGCGTTTGTGGAAGAAGAGTTCACTGGCTTCGAGCGTGCCAAACGCCCTCAACTTGCTGACTTCGTTATGCTGACAGAATTCGCGTCCAGCATTAAAACAAGCTGTGCGTATCCACCCAACGAATTAAAAAATTCCTTAGGTGAGTTTGTTGCTAACCAGGGCATGACTCAACTGCGTATTGCGGAAACTGAAAAATACGCACACGTGACCTTCTTCTTCTCTGGCGGCCAGGAAGAAGAATTCGACGGCGAAACTCGCATTCTGGTTAAATCACCAGACGTCGCAACTTATGACCTGCAACCAGAAATGAGCGCGCCGGAAGTTACAGAAAAACTGGTCGAAGCCATCAAGAGTGGCAAATACGATCTGGTCGTATGTAACTATGCCAACGGTGACATGGTTGGTCACACAGGCAAATTCGACGCTGCAGTAAAAGCGGTTGAAGCGCTAGATGACTGCCTTGGCCAAGTAACGGATGCAATCAAAGAAGTAAATGGCCACTGCTTAATTACAGCTGACCATGGCAACTGTGAACAAATGTTAGACTACGACAGTGGTCAAGCCCACACCCAACACACTACAGGCCCTGTACCTTTAGTGTATGTAGGCAACGATAAAGGTATTAACCTGAAAGATGACGGTGCTCTTTGCGATATCGCACCTAGCCTTCTGGCGCTAATGGGTCAGGAACAACCTGAAGAAATGACGGGTAAATCACTGATTCAAAAGTAGCATCTGTTTTGATTATCAGTTCACTAAAACGGTAGCCCTTTCGGTTACCGTTTTTTATTTCCTTTTCTAATCTATTTCAATCTCATAGAATCGAATTCGATTCTTATACCGTATTCCAAACAAACAACTTTTGTTGATAAACAATTTACCATTCGATGCCTTCACACAACTTCGCTGCTGCTTTCTTTATTCTCTTATGCCTGCTTTTTTCAGCATCGTCTTCATTTGCTGAAAATATCTCTGACGTAGAAAAAAACCTGTCTCAACAAAAAGCAGAAATCGCGAGCATCAAAAAAAAGCTGAGCAAATTAAAAATCCAGCAAAATCAGCAAAACAAAGCGCTACAAGCCACCAGCAAAAAAGTAAGTACCGCCAGAAAACAATATCAGGCGACTCAAAAGCAGATCAAAAGCACTCAACAAAAACTGGCTAAGCTTCGCGAGCAAAACCGAGACATCAAACTGCAACTCTCTCGCAGTAAAAAAGACATTCAAAAACTTCTGATTGCCGTCTACAAAAATCAGAACAGCAACCAACTTAAATTGCTGTTAAGTCAGGACTCCCCTCAGACCTTTTCTCGTCTTTTGAAATACCATGACTATTTTCAACAAGAGCAACTGGATCAAATCCAGGAGCACTTAACAACGCTCGAGCGTTTCAAACAAAATGAACAGCAGCTCACCAAAGAGCTTGTTTCATTTCAAGAGTTAAAAACCCAACAAAAAGCTCAGCAAGACAAATTAAACCAATCGAAAAAGCAACAGCAACAACAACTCGCCAAACTACGCAGCTCCGTTAAAAGTGAAGCACGTCGATTGGAAAAAAAGCAAAAAGACCAACAGCGCCTGAACAAACTTCTTGCTGACATGAAGAAGGCTTTGGAAGACATTAACGCGTTAGGCAGCAACCGACCGTTCAAATCAGACCGAGGAAAAATGCCTTGGCCAACGAAAGGAAAAATCAAACGAAGCTTTGGCAGTGCCATTGCCAGTGGCAAGTTAAAATCCACCGGCATCTTGATTGGCGCACCATCTGGTCGCCCTGTAAGCACCATCCACAGTGGTAGGGTAGTTTTCTCTGACTGGTTCAGTGGCTTCGGTTTGTTAACCATTATTGACCACGGTGATGGTTACATGAGCCTTTACGGTCAAGCCGAATCTGTTATCCGTGAACCCGGTGAATGGGTAAACCGTGGCGACGTTATTGCTTATACAGGCAACACCTCAGATACCAACATAGAAGGCATCTATTTTGAGATCCGAAAACAAGGCACGCCGGTGAACCCGAAAAGATGGTGTACAGGCCGCCCATAACGTTATAGCATTAATCAGTTATAAATTTGGAATAGAACACGCTTTCAAGAGCGTTAAAATAATAATTGAATCAAGGCTTTTGAGTCTTCAGATAAATCCCCGATTTCGTAGGTGCATCAATGAATCTGACTGCTAAACGCAGCTTGGCAAAAGTACT
>Ga0255776_10008567_pt1 | contig 10106 bp, 9 predicted proteins | sample 071ome_19_FD_179974 | JGI IMG/M metagenome (GOLD analysis project Ga0255776, IMG submission 179974) | Coastal salt marsh microbial communities from the Groves Creek Marsh, Skidaway Island, Georgia - 071413AT metaG (version 2) | ecosystem: Environmental > Aquatic > Marine > Intertidal zone > Salt...
TTACTGGTTGGGCGAGTTATACCTGGTGATTGACCCCGCCGAACCCGAGTTGGCCCGCCAGAGCTTTCAGTTGCTGCTCGATCAGTATCCGAATAACGCAAAGATCCCGGATGCTCTATACAAGCTGGGCAAAGTGCACTTCCTCAAGGGCAATAGTGAGCGATCCCGAGAGTATTTGGATCGGGTTATCGCCGAGTACCCCGGGCATCCGGCCTCGCAGCTGGCGACCGATTTCCTTAGCGAAAACTTCTAACATCGATGTCGGGCGAGTCGACGGTGGCGCAGCTGCGGATTACCGAGATATTTCATTCCCTGCAGGGCGAGGCGCGCTCCGTGGGACTGCCCACCGTGTTTGTTCGATTAACCGGCTGCCCCCTCCGCTGTGTTTGGTGTGATACCGAGTACGCATTCGCCGGCGGTGACTTGATGTCGTTACCCGAGGTGATGGATATAGTCGCTGGCTTCGGCTGCAACCGGGTCTGTGTGACCGGCGGAGAGCCCCTTGCACAGCCGGAATGTTTACCGCTTTTGACGGCTCTTTGCGATGCCGGCTGCGAGGTCTCGCTTGAGACCAGTGGTGCCTTGTCTATCGCTGAGGTCGATGTAAGAGTGAGTCGCGTGATGGACTTGAAATGCCCCGACTCGGGAGAGAGTCATCGCAATCGGTGGGACAACATAGAATGCTTGACTCCACACGATCAGGTAAAGTTCGTGGTGGCGAGCAGAGCCGATTACGATTGGGCTCGTTTCAAGATTGACGAGTTTTCACTGGCGCAGCGCGCTGGTGAGGTGTTGTTTTCGCCAACTCACGGCGGCCTCAGCCCGCGAGAGCTGGCCGAGTGGATGTTGGCTGATGGTGTTGACGCCAGATTTCAGCTTCAGTTGCACAAGCTGCTGTGGAACGATGAGCCTGGACACTAACGGCCATGACTAAGCGTGCGGTAATTTTAACCTCGGGAGGTCTCGATTCCGCGACCGTTCTCGCGCTGGCCTATAGCCAAGGTGTCGAGTGTTACGCGCTGTCCTTCGACTACGGACAGCGACACCGCGCTGAATTGCTCGCGGCGGCGCGCGTCGCTGAGGCATTTCCAGGCACCCTCCACAAAACCGTTGGATTAGATCTTCGCGGTATTGGTGGCTCAGCACTCACCGACGATGCGATTGATGTGCCGGTTGAACCAACGCAAGGCATACCGGTCACCTACGTGCCGGCGCGAAATACGGTGTTCTTGTCTATCGCCCTCGGATGGGCGGAAGTGCTCGAAGCCGATGAAATTCATATCGGCGTCAATGCGGTGGATTATTCGGGGTATCCCGATTGTCGTCCCGCCTTCATTACGGCTTTCGAAAACATGGCGGCGACAGCAACCAAAGCTGGGGTTGAAGGCAACCCCATCAAAATCGTCACGCCCATCATTAGCCTTAGCAAGGCAGACATTATTCGCAAAGGTGTCGAGTTGGGCGTCGATTATAGTTTGACTACCTCCTGCTACCAGGCTACCGAGACCGGTTTGGCTTGCGGCGTGTGTGACTCTTGCCGCTTGCGTCGTCAGGGCTTTGAGGACGCCGGAGTTCCAGATCCAACTCGCTACGTTTAGTTCAGCTACGCTTCAAAGGGCTCGAAAATAAAGCGGTCATCTGCGAAGCTTTTAAATTCGAGGGCGTAGTTATTGGGGTCGCGGAAAAACAGGGTGCGCTGCTCCCCAGGGGTGCCCGCAAAGCGGGTTGATGGTTCGATCACGAAATCCACGTTGCCAGCCAGCCGCTCACACAGCTCCTCGAACTGCGCCGGAGCCAGGATGATGCCAAAATGGGGCACCGGTACCTGATGTTTGTCCACCGGGTTATAGCGATCGGGAAGACCTTCTCCACCACAGTAGTGAAAGACAACCTGATGGCCAAAGAGATCTAAATCTATCCAGGTATCGTCGGTTCGACCTAGCTTACATCCGAGTAAGTCGCAGTAAAAAGCTTGGGTGGCGCTTAGATCAACAGCAGGGAGGGCGAGGTGAAAAGGTCGCAGCATAGAGAAGGTTGCACTTTTGGTCAGGATAAGTACCATACGCCCCTCGCGGCGCTGCCGCACCTCTTTTCGGGTCGTTAGCTCAGTCGGTAGAGCAGTTGGCTTTTAACCAATTGGTCGCTGGTTCGAACCCAGCACGACCCACCATTTTCCTCTATTCCCCCGACGCAAAAGGCCAAACGGCGTAAAATGTTCTTTGCGTGAGCGCTGTCACGGCGGCTACGCTCATGATTGCCGAGGCTGAAGACAGCCGGGTAGCAAGAACAGATGCTGAGGCATTGATTGCGGACTTGTTTTCAGGGCACGCCAGTTAAGGTATCGGTGGCGCGCGACAACCCAGGTGACGACGGATACCCAGGCAGCTAGGCTTTGATGGAGCCCCAATGAACAAGAAAACGATCAGTCTCGCCTTTATTGCGGTGATCCTTTTATCCCAACAATCATTGGGCCAGGGTATCTCCGATACTACTGGGGCCCGGCCCAATATTTTGGTGATGGTGGCGGATGACCTCGGGTGGGCAGATGTGGGCTATCACGGCGGTGACATTGACACCCCGTCCTTGGATCTGCTCGCCGAACAGGGGGTTCAACTTAACCGCTTCTACACCACCCCCATTTGCTCGCCCACACGAGCGGCCTTGATGACCGGTCGCGACCCCATTCGCCTGGGGGTGGCTTATGGTGTGATTCTCCCCTGGGACAATACCGGTGTGCACCCCGATGAGCATTTTATGCCGCAGTCTTTCCAGAGCGCCGGCTATCAAACAGCGATGGTAGGGAAGTGGCATTTGGGCCATGCGCAGATGACTTATCACCCGAACAATCGAGGGTTTGACCATTTCTATGGCCACCTTCATACCGAGGTCGGGTTTTATCCGCCCTTTGCCAATCAGGGTGGAAAGGACTTTCAACTCAATGGGGTCTCCATTGATGACGATGGCTATGAGACCTATTTACTGGCTGATGAAGTATCTCGGTACATCAGAGAGCGAGACAAGAACCGACCGTTTTTTATGTACATGCCTTTTATCGCTCCCCACACCCCGCTCGATGCGCCTCAGGAACTTCAGGATAAGTACAAGGATATTGATACGGATCTGCCACCCGCGCGCTCGCGTCAAACCGACGATACCCGCCGCATGTCGGCCATGATGCTCCAACCCAGTGCTCGGCCGATGTATGCCGCGGTGGTCGATGCCATGGACCAGGCCATCGGTCAGGTGCTGCAAACCCTCGAAGACGAGGGTATAGCGGATAACACCATCGTGCTGTTTTTCAGCGACAACGGGGGTGCGGCTTATTCCTATGGCGGTGCCAACAACGCGCCCCTTCGAGGCGGAAAGGGAGAGACCTTCGAGGGTGGCATTCGCGTGGTTTCCCTGTTGCGCTGGCCCAAGAGACTCGAAAGCGGGCAGCAGTTTGACCAGATCATGAGCGTGATGGATGTGTTTCCTACGCTGGCGGCCGCCGCCGGCATAGAGACCAAGAACACCTTTAAATTCGATGGGCGAAGTATGTGGCCCGCTATCGAGCGAGGAGTCACTACACCGCTGGAGAAGCCGCTCATGTTCGCGTCAGAAATCCCCATATACGGGAGTTTTAAATTTACTGCGTTCGATGAGGACTGGAAGCTGGTACAAGAAGTCGAGCAAGAACAGCTGTCGATTACGGTGACCAATTATTTATTTGACATCGCTAACGACCCAAACGAGTACAATAATCTGGCTTCTGCGCATCCCGACATCGTGGAACAGCTCAGTCAAGCCATTCATGATTGGCGAGCGCAGTATCCGATCAACGGCACGCGTTCTGAGCTTGTTCCACCTCCAGGCTGGCGTGCGCCTCGGGATTGGGCCAGTTACCCAATTCCCCTCGAGGAGCTGCAGGAGCAAAGCAACACCGGTATGGCACCCTCACCATCGATTCTGCGGGTTCTGGACTGGCAGCACGGCTCAAGGGGGCGTCTTGAATACAATTGCTCGACCCGGTGGTGGTCGGGTGACGTCTGCATTAAAGAGTAATACAAGGGACTAACGGAACATAAGTAGGAGGGGTGACGTGAACGCTGGAGTGAATGACGGGAGTGGGGATCCAGTTGCTATTACAGTGGCTATCCAGCAGATTGAATATTTGCGAAAGCAATATGGTCTGGCAACAGACTTGATTGGGTCCAAGCTGCCTGAAAATATTGAACAGGGTCGTGCCATATATCGCGCTATTTTTGCGCCTGAGGTCAAAATCTCGGCCAGTAACGGTGGCGATGGCCCTACTTTTGATGCCGTGGGGGCCGATGCCTGGGTTGATGTGGTTATTCACGCACTGCAGCCATTTGCGGTTACCCAGCATCTTATTGGTACCCAGCTGGTGACGATCGATGCTTTACCTGATTCGGATGGAATGGGGGGTAGCGCATCGATGGTCAGCTACGTGCAGGCTTGGCACGCCGATCCGGGAAAGTTTGTCGACATCTTCATTGGTACCTACAGAGACAAGGTGGCCTTCGACTCTCATATCGGGTGGCAGATTATCGAGATGCGACTGGAGAAAGTCTCGGGTCATAAGGCGCTAGTCAATGAGGCGGAGGGATAACACCTCCAACGAGTTTTTCCCTCGGCATTGCCAGTCTAGTCAGCCTGTCTGGTTGGACTGTGGCGGCAGTCGCACCTGGCGCTACTTTTGGAGAGTCTGTCTCTCCGCATCACAGTCTTTCTGAGTGAGTTCGCCGCTTGCAATGGCAGCGCTGACTTCCGTGCGAGCCAAATCCCGTGCCTCAAGGAAATCCGCGTTGCTTTGAAGTCTTGCGAAGGCCGCCGATCCCACCACCATGCCCGCTTGCACATCGCTCCTCCAATGGACATTACAAACGTTTCGGCTTTCACCAAAAGCGATGCCACGAGCAAGGATTTGTTCTGCCCGATCAGGTACCAGATCGGAAAGAATCAGTGCCCACCCCCAGCCAATCGCGGTGTGGCCTGAAGGATAGGAGCCGTCGCTTCGAAGCATCTCTTCTTCTTTCGGAGTACAGATCGGTTGTTGGTTGCTCATAAAAGGACGCTGGCGCTGATAGGCGTTTTTAGCGCCATAGGTTGCGAGCCCCAGATCGGTCAAGGTTCTTCGCAGCAACATCTGTAGGTAAGGGGTTTCTTCCTGGCTAATGTCGAATCCCACGGCGCAAGAAAATGCTGCAGTGGATTCCGGGCCTAAATGGGCATCTGCGGCAGCGAGTTCGAACCGCGCTGTGTCCTGGTTGGCTAGAAGCCTTGCGCTAAAAGCGTCGTCGGCGGCCTGTTCGGCCGAGCCTGCGGCCGGGGGTGGTGGGATAAATTCATCGCTTCTCAGTGGATTGTTCATCGGGAGGTATCCCATCAATAGACCAGGCCTGATTTCCGGGACTTCTGCAAGTGACGGTGGTTCCGCTGCGGAAAGAGAGGACAGCAGCATGCCGATAATGAAAGAGCTGCCGAGAAAAGCTGCGCGCATAAAAGGCCTCATGTCCCTTTCCTGAAACATCCGCAGTTTAAGCGCCGGGAGCATCGTCGGCATAGAGCATCCGGTTATCAAAAGAGGACCCAAGGCTCGGGCGTTATCGGGTCCAACATCAGGTTGAGGAGCTATAAGAGCAAGTTTCTGACAATAACCACACTGGATAGTCCGATCCAGAGGGTGTTAAAGGCGACCATGGTGGGAAGCAGTTTTCGCTCAGATACCCAGATCAATAATGCTGACGTGATCAGGGTAATCACATGCAGTTGCCAAATCTCTTTTTGCCATATCAGCCCGGGCAGGATTACCGCGGCTTTGGCAATCCAAGAGATGGCCTCTACCACGTTGTAGTTGACCCAATAGCCCTCCTGAAACCAGAGCTTGTAGCTGTTGACAATGTTGGCGATTCCCACGTGGGTATAAACGAGGGAGGTAATAGTCAGAAACAGGGCGATGGTAGCGATGGCTTCCAGCATGGTGTTGTTTCCCCAAAACATGGTAATGATGTGCTGCTTCGTAATCGTAGAGATACGCGTGTCATGGGAATTAGATTGCCCCAAAGTTATGCTGGAGAGCCGAATGCCCTGGCCCCGGCAGCGGCTGTATGCCATCAACCAGTCAACGCGGGATCGTTTTTTTGCGATTTGGCGTGGCAAGCTATGGATGAGCATGGCAAGATTCAGCCCGCTAGTTGGATGCCCGGGAGGGACATTTGAGTCGATACGATGCGATAGTAATTGGAGCAGGCCACAATGGCCTGACCAACGCTGCCTATTTGGCAAAGGCAGGCCTCAGCGTTGCCGTGATGGAGCGAAACCCCTACATCGGCGGCGCGACGGTGAGTCGTGAGCTTTACGAAGGCTGGTACTACTCAAATTGCTCCTACGTGTCGAGCCTGTTGCGTCCTGAAATTGCACGGGACCTTGAATTGCCCCGGCACGGTCTTCAGGTCGTTCCCTTCGGCGGCGGCTGTACCTTTATGCGAAACGGGGATTACTTCGGTAACTACAGTGATCCCGGTCGACATTACCGAGAGATAGCGCGCCACTCCCGCCGCGATGCGACGGCTTACGATCGATACAAAGCGGATACGAGCCTGCAAACGCGCCTCATCAGACCATTTTTGTTGAAGACCCCGCCGGACCCCACCTCGTTAAAGCCGCGAGATCTTCAGGACCTGCTTGAATTCGCCCGCTCGTTCATGGCGCTGGGCGAGGAGAAGCTTCTCGATACCATCAAGTTCTGGACCGGGAGCGTGGGCGACTACCTGAATGAGTATTTTGAAACCGACGTGATTAAAGCCCAGCACGCTGGCAGCGGCATTATAGGGACAGCCTTGGGGGTTTACTCTCCTGGCACCGCCTATGTGCTGCTGCATCACTACATGGGTGATGTGGATGGCAACGTCGGATCCTGGGGATTTGCCCGCGGGGGTATGGGTGCTATTGCAAATTCCCTATCTAAGTCCCTGCAGTCCTTTGGTGGTGAGATCATCTGCGATGCCGACGTCGATGAAATCATTGTCAAAGGCGGGCAGGCTAAGGGCGTAGCGCTAAAGGACGGTCGGGAATTCTACGCGGATATCGTCGTATCCAACTTGGACCCCAAGCGCACCTTCCTCGACATCACTAATCCTAAAGATCTTCCCGCGGATGTGGTGACCAAGGCAAAGAACTTCAAAATCCGCGGGTCCTCGGGAAAATTGAATATCGCGCTGGACGGGCTGCCAGTTTTTAACGGCCTAGACCCCAACAGCCGGTTGATGGCGGGGGATCTGCATTTCAGTGACTCCCTCGAGCGCATGGAGCGTGCCTACGATGACTGGAAGGCGGGGACGTGGTCCAAGGACCCCTATCTTGACATGATGATTCCCTCGCTTACCGACCCCACCATGGCGCCCCCCGGCAAACATATGATGTCGGTGTTTGTGCAGTACGCGCCGCCAAAAATTGATGGTCGCGAGTGGACCGATGAGGACAAGGCCGGTTTTGAAAAGTCAGTGATCGACCAAATCGCTAACTACAGTCCAAATTTCCGGGACTTGATTCTCCATTGCGAGACACGCACCCCACGGGAAATTGAGGCTGAGGTCGGCCTGACCGAGGGAAATATTTTTCAGGGGGAGCTGACGTTCGATCAGCTGCTGTTTAATCGCCCCTTCCCGGGTTACGCGCAGTACCGGGCTCCTATAAAGGGCATGTATCTCTGCAGCTCGGGCACTCATCCCGGGGGCGGCGTGATGGCGGCACCCGGAGCTAATGCCGCGAGGGAGATCCTGTCGGACTTGAGGCGCCCCAATACGGTGCCCGGAGGGTATGCCGATGACTGATTACGATGCCATCGTTATTGGCGCGGGCCACAACGGACTTGTTGCGGCTTGCTATCTCGCCAAAGCAGGCCACACGGTGTTGGTGCTTGAGGGGCGTGAACTCCCGGGGGGCTGCGCCAGTAACCGTGAGCTTGCCGCGGGTGTCACGGTGTCTGACTGCGCGCAATGGCTGGGTCAGTTTGACCGCGACATCATCAAGGATCTGAAACTGATGGAGCATGGCCTGGCACTCGGAGAAGTCAAGCGAACCCTGGCGCTCCAAACCGACGGCAAGCATCTTGTGTTCGATGGTAACAGCGTCAGCGGCGCGGAACTCAGTGGTGAAGACCGCGATGCTTACCGGCGTTTTACCCGGCAGATGAATGCTTTTGCGGGTCTGGTACAGAAGCTTTACCGCCAGCGACCGCCCAAGCTGGTCGATTCGAATTGGCGCGATCGTTGGACTCTGATCCGACTGGGTCTTGGTTTAAAACTGTTGGGTCGCGACAATATGCGTGATCTTATGCGACTCGCGCTTATCAATATCTATGACGTGCTCAATGAACATTTCGATCACGCGGGCCTGAAGGCTGCGCTGGCACTTGATGCCGTTACCGGTTCGACGATGGGACCTCGCTCCCCCAATACCGTGTTCCACTACTTGCATCGCAAGGCCGGTGATCGCCAGGGGCAAGAGGGTCCGCGGCAGGTCCTTGGCGGCTTGGGCGCGCTGGGCGATAGTCTCGCCAGGGCGGCGCGAGGTCAGGGTGTGACCATTCGTCTGGGCAGTCCGGTGGCTGCTATTGTGAAAGACCATGACCGTGTCGCGGGTGTGGCACTTGCGACGGGTGAGCAGATAACCTCCCGCGCTGTTCTTTCCAGCGCAGATCCCACCACGACCTTCAAGAAGTTGCTCGGTTATCGGCACATGGAGGCTGGCATGGCGCGTCGCGTTGAGCACTACCGAACGCGCAGTGGTACTGCCAAACTGCACTTGGTGCTGTCAGAGCTGCCGGCGTTTTCTGGGGTTGCCCCCGCAGAGCTCTCTCAGCGGCTGGTTATTGCGCCATCGATGGATGACATGGAGGTTATGCTCAATCCCATTAAGTACGGGGAGGTGGGCGATAAGCAGCTATTTGATATCAGTATTCCCAGTATTGAAGATCCTAGTCTGGCACCGGCCGGTCAGCACGTCATGACCGCCTTGGTTCATTACCTGCCTCACTCGCCCAAGGAGGGCTGGGACGCCATTCGTTCGCGGGTTGTGGAGCAATTACTCAATCAGCTTGAAACCTATGCACCGGGGCTGAAGTCGCTCGTCACTGAGGTGGAATTGCTGACTCCCGCGGATATTGAAGCGAGCTACGGAATTACCGGAGGTAACTGGCACCACGGGGAGTTGTCGATTGATCAGGCGCTTATGATGCGGCCGTTTCCTGGCTCTACCCAGTATCAATCGGCGGTGCCAGGTCTGTTTCTTTGCGGCGCGGGCGCGCACCCCGGGGGAGGACTGATGGGGCTTGCTGGACGGAATGCAGCGCAAGAGATTTTGCGACAAGGAGTGTTGTCATGAGCGCGCCAGACCGTAACCTGATGTTGTTAACAACGCCTTTTCATCGCTGTATCGCTGAGGCCTGCGAGCTAAACGACTGGGGCGTTTGGATGGGGTACACCACGCCCAACGCCTATTTTGATGTCGAACTTGAATACTTTGCGATTCGGAGTACCACGGGAGTATTCGACCTTTCTCCCATCAACAAGTATCGCATTACCGGTCCCGACGCCGAGGCATTTCTCAACAGAATGGTAACCCGTGATGTCAGCAAGATTGGCATTAACCGAGTCGGTTATGCGGTGTGGTGCAATGATGCGGGTGAGATGCTGGATGACGGTACGATTTTTCGTTTTGGCCAGAACGAGTTCAGACTGTGTTCCTATCAGCGCGCCGATGAATGGCTGGCTTGGTGCGCGCTGGGTTTTGAGGTTGTTATCGAGAATGAGAGCGACGATGTGGCTGCCTTGGCGATTCAGGGCCCAACCTCCTGCACTGTGCTGACGCTTCTGGGATGTACCGATCTCAATCAGCTAAAGCCCTTTGGTATTGCCCACTATGAATTCGATGGTGTGCCGTTGGCCGTCAGTCGAACCGGATTTACCGGTGACCTAGGCTATGAAATCTGGATCGCGCCAGAGAAAGCCGAGGTTTTTTGGGATCGTCTTTTTGAGGTGGGTAAAGACTATCTCATCAAGCCTATCGGGTCTTATGCCCTCAACATTGCGCGCATAGAGGCT
>Ga0255776_10008570_pt1 | contig 10103 bp, 5 predicted proteins | sample 071ome_19_FD_179974 | JGI IMG/M metagenome (GOLD analysis project Ga0255776, IMG submission 179974) | Coastal salt marsh microbial communities from the Groves Creek Marsh, Skidaway Island, Georgia - 071413AT metaG (version 2) | ecosystem: Environmental > Aquatic > Marine > Intertidal zone > Salt...
GAGAGAGAGAGCTTAGGGTTTAGGGGTTTAGGGTTTTTAGGGAAAAACGTTCGAGTGCATGCGCGCAAAACGTGTAAAGAGCATCACTCAGAGAGAGCAGCGCAGCGCAGCGATACTAATAACAAAAAGAGAATAATGCTCCCCTCGCGAACGTCGCACTCGGCATCGATCGGCCCCGGCGTCGTCCCGCGCGGCGTGGACCCGCACTACGACGCCGAAGTCGCTCGAGAGTACGAATCGCGCAAAAACGTCCCGCACAACGCCAAGGGAAGTTTCGGGAGACCGTTCGCGATCGATCCGAGAACGAGCGGACCGATGACTCGAACGCAGTGCGTCGTGCTTTTTTGACTTTGTTTTAATAATCGTCTCTCTTTTCCATCTTCTTCTTCGTTTTGTTCTCGCTGTTTGAGAGAAAGAGAGATTAAGAGACGCGTCGTTTCGTGAACGCGCTCTCACTCGCGCGCGCTGGACGTGTTGGTTTTTGCGATCTCGATTAAAAAACCAGAGAGAGAGAGAGGAAAGACGCGAATTCGTTTTCGCCTCTCGTCTCGGTCGATGTCGACGGAATGTTTAAGAAATGCTCACCATTTTATCTCTCTCTCTCTTTCTCTCTTTCGCTTTAACTACCGCGACGGTACAAAAATAACAGAACGCCGTACGTGACTGGCACATCCGTTCTCGCGATTAAATACAAAGACGGCGTCTTGATGGCGTGCGATACGCTCGCGTGTTACGGGTCGACCAAAAGGTATAAAAACATCGAACGCATGAAGATAGTAGGAAAACACACGGTCGTTGGGTTTACCGGAGAGTTGTCGGATTTCGATTACATCTCAACCTTGTTAGATGAGTTGGAAATGACGGATTTTTGCCACGACGACGATTGTCCGAGAACGCCGAAGGAGATTTATAACTACCTCGTTCGGGTGATGTATAACCGACGGAACAAGTTTGACCCGCTGTGGAACTCATTGGTCGTCTCTGGATGGGATTACGTGGAAAAAAAACCGTTTTTAGGGTGCGTAGGGATGATTGGGCAGCACTACGTGGACGATCACGTGGCGACCGGGTTCGGGAACCATTTAGCGAGACCGCTGTTTAGGGAGAGTTGGAAGGAAGAAATGACGGAAGAAGAGGCGGAGAAGTTGTTGAAATCCGCGCTGTTGAGTTGCGTGATGAGAGATAAGCAGATGATGAACAAGTTTCAAATCTCGAAAATTACCGCGGATGGTCCGGGGCAGATTTCGGAGCCGTTTGCGATTGAAACGAGATGGGGATACGAAAACTACATCAACCCGACCAAATACGCGCCGTGCGCGTGGTAAAAAGGAGGACTTTGGAATTGGTGTCATCATAGAGCTCTGTATACATATATAACTATTAGTAGTGTTTGTTTGTGATCAATATTATTATAATGGTCTATGTAGCTAAAAAGTTTTACGCAATCAATCGTGCTTTCTTCAATAAACGAAACGCGACGCCGCTCTCGCCCGGACGAAGCTCTGGTTCGTACTCGTGCGCAAAACTGCTGAACGGGTTCAAGAACACGTCCTGTTTCAATCCGTCTTTGTTTTGTTGCATGGAAAATTCCAAAGCTTCTTCGTTATCGATCTTTTCTACGCACTCTTCTAACCGTCTTTGTAAAATTTCCGCCGTGATCTCTCTCGTTCGCGCTTTTTGCGTCGCTTCCTCCTCCCACTCAACATCCACCGGCCATAACATTTCTTTCTCGTCGTAACTCTTAGCTCTTTTGTGCGGTAACGTATCCGCATCCGCGGCGGACGCTAACATGGTGAAAATCGCGTTGCAACAGTCCGGCACGTATTTCGTCAGCGCCTTCTTCCTCGCGCGACGATCTTTCAACGCTTGCGCGCGAACGATTTTACCTCGCAACTGCGACGCGCACTGTTTGATGGCTTTATCAACCGCCTCGGCGATTTCCGCGTTTTCATCGCCGATGTATTCTTTAGACGTACCTTTAAATGGAATTTTCGTGGATACGATGGAGACAAAAACGCCAATCTTATCGTTGTTCTTGTCGATTTTATAGGTTGTCCAATTCAAACGCTGGACGCACCTCGTCGCGACGTCGGCGCCACCTTCGAATAACAACGGAATTCGATTGGCGAATCGAAAGACGTTAAACCCAGGTTTCACGTCTCTCCCACCTAAACTCACGCACGCCTCTACGATCAAAGGGTGGCCACCACACGCCAACGCGGGTGACGCGTACGACGCGATCCAATCCGGGCCGAGCTCCTTCATGACCCCTAAACGTAAGTTGTACTCCCCCGCGGGCGACAAACAGTCGCCGCTTGGATCCGAAAATCTCGCCGACGCCAACAGCTGCTGAATTCTCGCGCCTTGCTTGTCTGAAACGTTCTTCGGATGCATGCTGGCAGAAAATCCCGCCCCTAATTCTCTCGCCAATCGGTTCGCGTGTTCGCGATTAATGCACGTGAACTCTTTGTTGAAAAACCCACTCAAAGTCTTCTCTTTCGTATTCGACAACAAATCTTTCACCAACAACTGATTTTCCTTCGCCGCGCTCGGGTGATACTTTGTCGCTCTCGGTAACGGCGGCATAACTTCCGCGCGTCTCGCGAAGTGTAACTGAATGTCCTGATTCCTCGCCGCCGCGCTCCCAGCCGCGTGCGAAGAGATGTACCGGAACCCAAGCGCCGCGTACGGCGTCACAATCGCCAACTGTCTCAAATACGCCAACACGTACTGTCGATGACTCGTCCAATTCCCCTCAATCGTTACGGACAACTCCGCGCCGTGCCAGTTTGTCGTGTTTGGTTTCTTCTCCTCCTTGTGCACGTTCGGCGCGTTCTTCTCGATGTCGATATCCAAGACGTATTCCGATACAAATTTCTGTCCGGGTTGCGCGCTCCTCACTCGAATCGGCAACCCGGTCGTTTGCTTCGACCAAATCAACGCCATCTTCGATCCCAAGCCAAACTTCCCTCTGGTTTGTCTCACCCCGTACTTCGTCCCGGACAACACCCGCCCCAACATGTTCGGTATGTCGTTGTGTTCCATACCTTTCCCGTTGTCCTTCACGGTGATTTTAAAGTACGACTTCTTCTCGTCGCCTTTCGAGCTCGCGTTCCCGCCGCCGCCGCCGCCGCGCCCACCTCCTCCTTTTTTACCTCCTCTGCCCGCGTTCCCTGCCGCCGCCGCTTTCTCTTGTTGCATCTCCACCTTCGCTTCTCTCTCCAACCGTTTCGCTTTCGCCTTCTCCGTCTCAAAATCATCGTACAAAGTATCGTCCTTCCTCACGTGCGCGTCCAACCCAATCATCGTCTCGTACTGCGTCAGCGTCACCTCTTCCACCAAAACGTCCACCTGCGGTAAAACCCCAATCTGTTCCGCCGCGTCCAGCGCGTTTTCGATGAACTCTCTCAACGTCGTGTACAGCGATTTCCCGGCGTTTTCAAATCCAGCGATGCCTTTGTTGTCCTGGAAAAACTCCGCCGGTGATTTTTGCTTCAAGTTTGCATCTCCACCACCACCACCGGTGGCGCCGACGTCGGCGGCTCCTTTCTTCTTCGGTGGCATTATGTTCTTCTCTCTCTGTCTTCTCTGCACAAAGAAGTGAAGAGCGTAAAGAAAAACAAACCGATGATGAGTTTTTCCTCTTTTTTTTCTTTTCTCGTTTTGTGAGATGTGGCTGTCGATTCGATTTTCAAATTTTTTTCTTTTTTTTACTCGCACAAGGAACCTCTTTCGGGAAAAGTCGCCATTCATTCGTACCAGAGAGAAATTACACGCACATAAATACACACACACACTAGAATTAGTAGAGAAGAAGAAGAAGCAAAAAGAATGGTGCGCGACTGGCGTTTATCTTCGGCTGGCTCGCCGTGTCTTCTCGCGGCGCGCGTTTGAAGAGGGAACGAGAAGAGAGACGCGCCGTGTAGTCGTGTAGTCGCAGTTTTTTCTTTTTTTTTCAAAGTCAACGGACTTCTTTTTTTCTTTTGTTCTTCTTCTTTTCCCCTAATTTTCCCTTCTCTTTTGCTTTTGGGAAGAAGAGAGAGAAGAAGAACGAGATCGTTTCGATGCTTTCTTTCTCTCTCTGTTCTCTCTCTGTTCTCTCTCTCTCTCTGTGTGTGTGCTTTTGCAACAAAAATGGACTTCTATTATTTCTCACATATATTTCTGAATTCTCTTTGAAAAAAAAAAAACAGGCGAAAAAAGGCACGAATTCAACTTCAACCGGAGGAGGATTAACCGAAGAACAAAAGCAAGAAATCCGCGAGGCGTTTGATTTATTCGACACGGACGGATCGGGAACGATCGACGCGAAAGAGCTGAAAGTATCCATGCGCGCGCTCGGATTTGAACCAAAGAAAGAGGAGATTGCAAAAATGATGCACGAGGTGGATAAGGACGGATCCGGGACGATTACGTTCGAGGACTTTTTGAAACTGATGACGGCGAAGATGGGCGAGCGAGACGGCAAGGAGGAAATATTGAAAGCGTTTAGACTGTTCGACGACGACGATACCGGGAAGATTTCGTTCAAGAATTTGAAGAGGGTAGCGAAAGAGTTGGGGGAGACGATGACGGACGAGGAGTTGCAAGAGATGATCGAAGAGGCTGACAGAGATGGAGATGGGGAGGTGAACGAGGAGGAGTTCTTTCGCATAATGAAGAAGACGGCTTTGTTTTAAAAAATGAAGAAGAAGAAGAAGAAGAACGCGCGAGAGCACGACGCGAGAAATTTTTTGTACGAGTATATACTTATAATAAAATAAACCGCATTGTAATGCAAATAAACTTACTTACTCTAGCAGACACACATCTTATATGAATAGAAAGAAACGTTCTCGTTGAGTGCGTGTGGGGTCTGTGATTTGACAGAGCGCTTTTGTTAAAATATATACGTAAGTATCATTCGCGTGCGCATTAAAAAAAGTATATATCATCTTTTACACGACGAGAGCGTTTCTCGTCTCCGAGAAAAAAAACACTCATAGTTTGTCCTCTTTTCTTGTATTCTTCCTCCTCCTCGTCGTCATTTATTGCTTCCGTGGACTCTCAACCTGTACACGCACGTCCACTTCGCGTTACCGTGATTAGAGTCCACGGAAAAGCGCACGCGATCGGTCGTGCCAACTATCTTGTCTTCGCTAAACGTAAACGTCGTCACGCCATCCGCGACGGTCGGGTCAAACGTGAAGTTTCCAAACTCCTCGTATTTCCACGACATTTTCTTAACGTTGTTATCGTTGCTATCATCGTTAGCGCTACTTTTCTTCACTTTCGGAAACATACCCCAGGCGCCTAATTTGACCTCTTTCGGCGCGGACGATCGATCGTACGCAATCAACGGGTTTACGTGTTCCAACGTAAATCCCGACACCGTAATTTTCTCCTTCAATTGCACATCCACGTACCCTTTCGTCCCTCTCAGGGCTAAACAATCTCCTGGTGGTTCTAACGTCTGTTTCAACAACCATTCGTTCGATTTCGGGTGCGGCGCCGCTTTCCCTCGAAAATACATCAACATCGCGGTAATCGGCCCGCTCTCTCGGGCGACCAACGGGGACAACGTCGAGTGTTTCAACACTCTCCCGCCACCGTGAATGCTCGCGTAATCCACCAATCCCGTCTTATCCGCCAACGCGTGCGTCATTCTTTGCATGGCTGTCTGCGTCGACAAACCTTTCTTCGCCAATTTCAACTTCACATCCTCCATATCCGCTCTCAACTGTTCCGTCGCTTTTTCGATCTCCTCGTCCTTCGCCGTCCACGGCGGCGACGACGGAACTTTACCTTTCCCGCCGCCAAACCATCCTTTCTTCTTCTTCCCGGCACCACCACCACCACCACTGCTGGTTTCGTACCACGCGTCTATCGTCTTCTGCATCGCTTGATCCCACGGCTTATCCTCGTTTATGATTTTCTTCACCGCCTCCATCTCTTTCGTCAACCGCGCGAGCTCCGCTTTCGTCGCGCGATCGTCCAACGTCGACGACAAACTACCACTACTTCTATCGCTACTCTCTTTCACCAAAACCATCAATTCTTTCACCTTCTTTTCCATCTCTTCTTTCGTGCAAAACGTCTTCCTGTTCTCCTTCGTCTCCCGTTCCGCGCTCTCGCGCAGTCGTTGCACCTCTCTCTTCACCGGATCCAACGCCAACTTCTTCTCGCCTTCCTCGCGCATCGATCGAGCGATTTTTGAAACCTCTCTCGCTTGTAAAACCACGCCGACGAGGACGACGAAGAACACGAGCATTGCTACCAGTAAAGAGGGCACGCCGTTGCCGCCTTTTGATCCTCCCGATCCTTTGTATTTGTCGTTACCGGTAGAAGTCGTTCGAATTTTGAAATTTGAAGTCGTGTTGCGCCTCGTCGTCGTCGTCGTCGCATCGTCGTCGTCGTCGGAATAATCATCGTCCTCGTCGGAATCTGGCGCGAGCATCACCGGTGGCGTCGGCGTCACCGAAGGTGGTGCCGATCGTTTCGACGAGCGAGCGTTCGTCGTTCGAACCATGTATGGGTGATAGATGTGTCTATTAAAAAAAAGGTGCCGACTTGTTGGGGAAAAAAGTGGCGGATTTTGCTTCAGAAAAAGCGAATAAGGAAAGCGAGCGCGTGAAAACGATGCTTTAAACGCTCTTCTCGCGAGAGAACGTAAACGCGCGGAAGGAAGAGAAGAAGAAGAAGAAAAATGGATGATGATTCGGTGTTCTCGACGCTTTTCGCGAGAGGTTGGCGGTTGAGAGAGGAGGAGGTTCTGAAGAAGAAGTTGTTGGGGAAAAACGTGTCGATTGAAGAAGGTGAAAGAGAAAGAGACGACGCGAACGCCATCGAACGCGCGTTATTGAGCACAGATTTCCTCGAAGAAGAAGACGAGGACGACGACGACGATGAAGAAGAGCCGTTATTCTTACCGTCCATACCGAACAGAAGAGCCGCTTTGAATACTCTTCGGGGGGATGCTTTGAAAGGTCCACTCGTGTGGCAAGTCGTGGACGCGAAGGACGTGTCGCAGGCGAAGAAGAGCGAGAAAGCGAACGAACTCTCGATGGAGGATTACGCGGACGACGACGACGAGGACGCGAACTGGGAGGAGGGAGCGGAGAAGATGCTGACTACGAATAATAAGAGAATGTTGAAAGTGAGGATGACGGATGGGTATTCGGAGATTGACGTTCTCGAACGAGTGCGATGGTCGAAGGTGGACCGAGCGCCGTCGCGGTGGGAGAGGCAGTTGATGCCGGGGACGAAGGTTTTGGTGCGAGATTTGAAAGTGGCTTTTGGACCTTGCGGTGATGGTGGTAGTGGTAGTTCTGTGGTGGGAACGAACGAGCATTACGTGGCGTTTGCGGATACGGACGCGAATTTTCAAGTTCTAGGCGGCCAAGTCGAGAGATTAAAGGAAAAGTTTGAGAAGAAGATGCGGATGAAAGCGGCGAGTCGGTTCGCCGACGATGGGTTTTCGTTGGGCGATGTCAGTAAAGCGCCAAAGTTTCAGCCGTTCGACGCGAAGACATGGAAGGAGTTCGAACGAGAAAGAAAAGCAAGAGAGGAAGAGGAGAGGAAGGAAAAGGAAGAGCAGGAGAGAAAAGAAAAGATGGAAAGGATGAGGAGAGAAAAAGAGGCGAGGAAAGAGTTGAGGAGAGACAGAATGCGCGCGGTAGAGCGCGAGGAGGACGATGAGGACGACTGCGAAGAAGAAGAAGAAGAAGAAGAGGAAGAGGAAATGCAGCCGGCGAGAGCAAAACCGAAACTCCCTCCGAAAAGAGGAGTAACAGCACTTTCCCAGCCACCACCTGTCGCATCGTCGAACCACCACCACCACCACCAACAACAACAAAAGAAGCAACAACGCGCGAAACCGAGTCTGCCCGATGGAAACAAGCGAGGATCGAACAACAAAGAAGAGAACGCAAACGCGCTATCGGAAGAAAAACGAAAGCGGCAACACGAAATCCAAGCGAAGAAAGAGCGTTCAAAAATTCTCGAGAAGCTCTCGCGACCTCCGCCACAAAACGACGACGTTCGAGCGCAAAGCGGTCAAAGGGGAGGAGGCGGCGGCGGCCGCGGAGGAAGAGGCGGTCGCGGTCAACGCGGCGGATCAAAAAGCGACCCCCCCACCAAACGCGACGAGAAAATCGATGACGACGCGCCCACCCTCACGATGGACCAACTCCGAGCAAAAAAGCTCGCCGAAAAACTTCAGCGCGAGTCGTTCACCGCGCCTCTCGGCACGTACTTCGAACGAAAACGAGACGACGAATCGACTTCGCGCCGCGGCGTTCCGGGCAATTCGCGAACGGCTCCTTCTTCTTCTTCTTCGAGAGCGCTCGCCGCGCAGCTCTTCACCTTCAAAGCTAGAACTGAAGACGCAGAAGAAGAGTAAGAGTGAGAGAGAAAGAGAGAAAGAGCGGTAAAAACGAGAGCATCGCTGTTAGAACCTTAGCTTTTAGAACTTAGATTTAATCTATCGATAACATCCGCGCGCGCAAAGCTTATACCTAAACAAACAGTTTTTACTGTTTTTAAGCCCTTTTCGTGGAAGATCTAGAGCCCACACTCTTAAGAAAATTTGCACGCGCGACGCGCATTTAATCAAACACATTAAAAACGAAATGTCGTCCTCTTCTTCTCGCCACGCGCGAGAGCTGGTTCGACGCGCGCTGACGAGTTCTCGCTGGTTGAACCCTTCTCTTCTTCTCGTCGAAGAGAGCGTTTTTGGGCTTAATCGACGTCTGTTTTCTTCTTCTTTTTCTTCGTCTTCGGGATTTTCTTCGTCTTTGCGTTTTCCCCGATCGTCGTCGTCTTCGTCGACGACAACGAACGACGAGGAAGTCAGACGACGACGATTACGATTCGGACGACGATGGTACTCCTCCTCGTCGTCGAGTCTTCCACCGTTCCAAGAGATCGCGATGCCGGCGCTGTCGCCAACGATGACGAAAGGCGGCGTCGCGTCTTGGCTCGTGCGAGAAGGGCAGCAAGTTTCCGCCGGGGACGTTCTCGCGGAGATTCAGACGGACAAAGCGACGATGGAGATGGAATCGATGGAGGACGGGTACGTGGCGAAGATTTTAATCGAAGGCGGGAGGGAAGACGTGGACGTCGGGACGCCTCTGTTAGTCATGGTGGAGGAAGAGAAAGACGTGGAGAGTTTTAAGGATTACGTTGGAGGAGGAGGAGTAGGAGTAGGAGGAGGAGGAGGCGATAATAGCGGCGGTAGTAGCGATAGCGGTAGCGAGGCAGAGGAGACGGGGCGGGCGCCGGAGGAAAAGAAAGAAGAAAGAGCCGGGGCGTCGGCGAGCGCGAGCACTTCTTCTTCCTCTTCTTCCTCGTCGTTCGCGTCGAGGAGTGGGAACGAAACTCGGGTGTTCATTTCGCCGCTGGCGAGGAAGACGGCGCTCGAAAAAGGCGTGGATTATACGAAGATCCGAGGGAGAGGTCCGAATGGGAGAGTGACAAATTTAGACGTGTTGGAGTACGTCGCCAGTGGTGGGGCTGCCAACGTGAAAGCTTCCACGCAGCAAGGGCAATCCTCTTCGGCGGGAGCAGAATTCGACGCGTCTATTTATTTCCCTGAATACGAAGAGGTGCCAGTTTCTACGATTAAGAAAATAACCGCAAAAAGACTCACAGAATCGAAGCAAACGGTGCCACACTTTTATCTCACCGTGGACGTGAACATGGACGCGGTAAATGCCACTCGCGCGCGAATGAATGCGTTGTTAGAGAAGGAAAAAGACGGCAAGAAGATTAGCGTGAACGATTTCGTCGTCAAAGCGTCGGCGGCGGCGTTGAGAGCGGTGCCAGAAGTCAACTCGAGTTGGATGGAGACGCACGTGAGGCGATACAAACTCGCGGATGTTTGCGTGGCGGTACAAACGGATAAAGGGTTGATGGTCCCCGTCGTGCGTTCGGCGTGTTGTCTGGGATTGAGAGGTATTTCGAGCGAGGTCAAGAGCTTAGCTGAGAAAGCGAAAATGGGAAAATTGCAAGGTAAAGACGTCTCCGGTGGCACGTTTACAGTTTCCAATCTCGGCATGTTTGGCATCAAGCAATTTGCGGCTATCGTCAATCCACCGCAAGCTGGCATTTTAGCCGTCGGCGGG
>Ga0255776_10008573_pt1 | contig 10103 bp, 8 predicted proteins | sample 071ome_19_FD_179974 | JGI IMG/M metagenome (GOLD analysis project Ga0255776, IMG submission 179974) | Coastal salt marsh microbial communities from the Groves Creek Marsh, Skidaway Island, Georgia - 071413AT metaG (version 2) | ecosystem: Environmental > Aquatic > Marine > Intertidal zone > Salt...
CACATTAATCGGGCAGATCGACGAAAGCCACAAGCACATCCGAACTGCCAACCTGATCGCTACCTCCAGCCATGTTGAAGCCGCAACGGCAGGTGATTTCCGTGAGCAACTGGAAGTGATCGCAGACAACATTCGCAAAACCGCCGACCGGATTGCTACCCATCTGAACCGGGCCAACGCCCTGCTCAATCAGAATCACAGGGAAAGGAAAATCGCATGCTAGCCACTGTACTGTATGAAGACGGCGATCACCGCTGGATCATGTTCGCCCGGGATCCGGGAAAGCCAGACGGCATTATTGATACCAATCAGTACCTGATACAGAGTGGCAACGAAGCCATCCTGCTTGATCCCGGTGGCATAGAGCTTTTTGCGCCCATGCTGTCTTCCGTACTTAAGTATGTGCCGGCAGAAAATATCACGAAACTTTTCGCATCCCACCAGGACCCGGACATTATTTCGTCTCTGGGTTTATGGGATCAGGCACTACCTGACGCCGACCTCTACTCTCCCTGGTTGTGGGAAGGCTTTATCCGACATTTTGGTATGAACAATATCACCTATAAAGCGATCCCGGATGAGGGGATGACCATCTCTTTGGGTCGGGTTCAGCTTCAGTTTATTCCCGCGCACTACCTGCATTCATCCGGCAATTTTCACGTATGGGATGCCAAAGCAGGCATTCTGATGAGTGGTGATGTCGGCGCTGCAATCGAGGAGCCGGGTTCACCACTCTGGGTCGAGAGCATGGAACGCCACGCCCCGAAAATGAAAAAATTCCACCAGCGCTGGATGCCATCTGACGCCGCTAAAAATGACTGGATCCGACGTGTCAGCACCCTGGACATCAAAATCATGGCTCCGCAGCATGGTCGTTTATTCAAACCACCCCATGTTGCGGAATTCCTGAACTGGTTCGAGCAGTTACCGGTCGGCGTTGCCATCACTGGCTGACAACACCGGATACGGATGACGTATGACATCGTAGGGATTACCGTTACCCGTCACTGCCGCCCACTCTTCACCAGAAAGCCAGTCAGATACCGGAACGCCGCTCAGGCTGGCCAAACCGGCGATCGCATCTGCCCAGGTCGAGCGATTCGCGAACAGCAGGCCTTCAGTATCCAGCGTCCCGCCCTGGTTAATGTAACCCAGTGCAAGGGTACGCGCAGGCCCGAGATCCAGCATACGTGCGTGACCGAGAATTACTTCTGGGCGCGTATGAGTCATAAAAAGACGGTACTTCACGGACGACGGAAACAGTATCGATATCAGTTCATCGCTCGCCATTGCCTGCTTCTCAAAGTCGTCACGAGGCACCCGGAAGCGGCCTGGCTCCAGAAGGTAAATTACAGAATGGCGGATATCTTTTTCAGTCAGGCGATCACTGGCCTTAAGAGCCTGCTGCAACTGATATGAACCACAGGCAACTATCTGCAGATCAGCACCACAGTTCCCCCGAACAGCGATGGCTCCATCCTCAACTAACTGCACCGCCTGCTGAGCGTTAAACTGGTAAGGGACGACAGACTTGGGCGCGATTATGTTCCACACCGTAGCAAGATCGCTGTAGCAGGCGCGCAGGCACGCCAGCGCACTGTTTGCATCGGCAGGAAAGACCACCCGTGCCATATCCGACATCTCACCCAGCAGGGACTCACCCAGCACAGGGTCCTGATGAGACTGTTCATTCTTGCCATTTTCCCAGACATGGGACGTACTGATTACAGGCAGACTGATCCAGCCCGCCGGGTCGTCCGCCTCTTTCTGGTGACGAGCAAAAATCAGTGACTGACGCAGCGCCCCCAGCATTTTTGCCGCAAAAGCCTCGTAACTGACAACGATATTGAGGCCACTCTGATTGGCCAGACAGGCGCTGACCACCGCTTCTTCATTGAGTGCGGTAATGACCGCACCATCAATCGCCTCAGACACTCCCTGCTCGGGTCTCGTCACTCGGTGTTTCAGCTGATCCAGTGTCTGATTCATCCGGTTAGAAGACAGCTCATCCGGGTTGCCGACGCGCACCCGAAGGTGTGGATTAACTTCAACCAGATCAAGGAAATAACTATCAAGGGCAGCCATTGGTGACATCGCCTTACTCTGCCAGTGCGGGTCCTGCCGGTTAATCGTCACCACCGACAGACGCTCCGGAGACGGAAGTGAACTGATCAGTTCAGCAGCCTTCTGCCAGGCCGACTCCGGTTGCCACAACGCCGCAGCGCCCTGGTGGAAAAAACGACGTGCCTCGGGATTTCCGCGCAGTCCTCCTCCCAGAGGCAGACCATGGGCGGCATTGGTACCCGCACCCGGAAAACCAAAACCTTTCACGGTTTCTGCCACGCAGTACGGCATAGGCACGGGATATTCAGCAGCTCCTCCGAGTACGGCCTGCCCCGCTCGGTGCAAAGCTTTTTCCATCCGGTAAATAGCACATACGAACGCGGCCGGGTCTCGTCCGTCAATACGGAACGGCGCAAAGCCCTGGTGCTTCAGGTGGTCGCATAACCAGTCCACCCCACCCAGCTGATCTACGGTAGTTCGCTGATCAATACGGCGTCCGTTGGCGATCATCACGGGCGCAACTAATCCGCAGTCCTCCGCGCGCCACCACCGGGCAGCCCAATCGCTGCCACGCTGTTCCTCAAAGGCGCCATCGCTGAGAAAAGCGACTAACCGCTCTCCAGGCAGTGGTTGATGGACATATTGCAGCCCGCCAAAGCCAAGATAACCGCCCTCCATTTTTGCTCCGGCAGTGAACGCATTGACGTGACTGCCGAGAGTCGACAACGGTCGTCCATCCGGACGCACGCGATAATCGTAGAAATCAGAAATGAAACGACTTAACCCTTCGTCATTCAACGGATATTGTCGCTTACGCTCAGGCAGTGCGGTTCCGGTGAGGATCTGAACCGCATCTATGGCGGCAACGCAGTGCCCTTGTCCCATCAACCAGTCCCGGTGCTCCCCGGTAAGGCTGTTCAATGCGAGTAACGCAGAATACGCAGGCACCATATTGAGAGCACCACCAGTGTGTCCTTGCGGGTCCCGTTTAAACTCCTCTGGTTCGACCGGGGTGCCATCCAGATGCAACTGTTTACAGTAGGTCATATGTACGACCAGCCACATCGCCGCGTTGGTAAGACAGTCGAGTGCCTGTAAACGTTGATAACACTCACTGCGGGACGCAACTAAACCATCTTCTTCCAGTTCTCCGGCCAGCTGGTATACCGCCAGTTGCGTATCTGCTGTGTGCTGAATAACACCATTACCTGAAGCCCAGCGGGCAAACTCTTCGTCTCTGTCACGATGATGTGCTGCTACAGCATCAATTTCATGTTTCTGAAAGGGGTGCATAACGACGGGGGTCATAGATTTGCCTCCACAAGAAAAGTCTTCAGAGCACTGGCAATATCATCCGCCAGATCGATACGGTTACTGATGTGCGGGACGGTATTACAACTCAGCCACTCACTGACTGGCGAATGATTTAACAGACTTTCGGCATCTCCTGCGAGCAGGGCATGCACACCAATACAGATGGGAGCCTTCAACCCGGCATCTGTAATATTTACGGCGGTTTCTATCAGCGTGCGCCCTGTCGAGATAATGTCATCTACCAGTACGGGCTGACTCTCCTGAAATTGTTCAACATTGCCAATATGAATGTCGACATCGGTATCCCCGCGACGGGTTTTGGTCATGACGGTAGATGAGCACCCAGCCATTTCTGCCACCCTTTCTGCCCACTGCGCACTTTCTTCATCGGGACCAATAATGACAGGATTAAGTACGTTGTTTCTGATCCAGCGGGCGATCGACTGATCTGCGTGCACCACCTTTGATGGTATCGAATATATTTCATCCAGTGAGTGATAGCGATGCAGATGAGGATCCACGGTGATCAAGCCGTCAAACCACTGACTGATCAGTGATGCAAAGTATCGTGAGGTCACACATTCACCAGGCTGAAACTGTGTATCCTGTCGCATATAAGTAAGATAGGGTGCCACAAGAATAACTTTTTCTGCGCCCTGATCACGGACAAATCCAGCGCTGAATAATAAAGGCAGAATACTCTGATCCGGTTGATGCAGTTGGGCAAAAATAACCACCGTGTCGCCCCTGACGTCCTCCTCTAACCGCAGGTAATGTTCACCATCTGGAAAGGTATGTGTTTGAGGAAAAAGGCATTTCGAATTACATAATTCTGCAACCGACTGAGCGAGAGAAAATTCAGGTTTAAGGCATATTATTTTCATCAGATCATCTCATCCTCAATCCGAATGATGTCCGTGTGACTGCGATAGAAATCCAGTGCATACTCAAGCTCTCCGGGAGCCTCGGCATGCAGGGTAAATAGCGCATCCCCCACCTCTACGTCGTCTCCGAGACGGACGTGAAGACTCAGACCGGCCGTTCCCGCAACAGGGGCACCGGCCAGCGAAGCCAAACGGGATATCGCACGATTATTAATAAAGCTGACGACACCGGAAACTGCAGAATACAAAGTGTGTTGTAGTGGCGCCATTTCCGGCTCGCAGAATCCTCCCTGAGCGTCGCAGATGGCAATAAATTTGTTGTATGCGCGACCACTGCTTAACGTTGCCTCAGCCATTTCTGCACCTTGACCAACGGCTGCAACCTCGCCCATTTCCAACATAAGCCCGGCCATGCGGATCGACTTTTCACGCAGATCAACCGGAGCACCGGACTCATTGCGTAATACCTTGAGGACATCTTTTGCTTCGAGTGCCGGACCAATACCCTGTCCGATAGGCTGATTACCATCCGACAGCATGGTGCGCACGGTCAGCCCAAGTGCTCTGCCTGTTCCCTCAAGTAACCCCTGCAAACGCACTGCTTTTTCGTGGCTGCGTACTTTGGCGGTAGGGCCAACCGGAATATCCAGTAACACCTTCTTTGAACCTGCCGCTACTTTCTTTGAAATCACAGAAGCCACCAGCTGCCCTTCGCTGTCCAGATCCAGTGCACGCTCAACACGGATGATAAGGTCGTCTGCCGGACTCAGGCTGACAGAACCACCCCAGGCGAGGCACCCACCTTCCTGAGAGACCACTTGTTTCATTTCATCGAAACTGAGATCGATACGGGTCATCACCTCCATGGTGTCGGCGGTACCGGCCGGCGAGGTAATGGCACGGCTTGAGGTTTTCGGCATCAGCAGTCCATTAGCGGCAACGATTGCCACAACGATCGGCGTTGTCCGGTTACCCGGCAGCCCCCCTACGCAATGTTTATCCAGAATATTGTCGCTATCCCAATGAATCCGCTTACCAACATTCACCATGGCCCGGGTGACTGCGATGGTCTCTTGCTCATTGAGGCTGTTACCGGCGCATGCAGTGACATACGCGGCCAGCTGAATATCGCTGTAACGTCCGTGCCGGATGTCATCAATAACCGCTGCTGCTGTTCCGTCAGTAAAGCGCTGCCCATACAGCTTGCCTCTGACAGCGGACATCGATTCCACAGGCACCGCGTGACGAAAGCGTGCCTCACAGCCATCCTCTGGTTCACCAAGGTGACGCCATGCAGCCTCCGATAAACCGGCCTCCTGGTGCGACAGCAAGTCCGAGCATACCAGTACGAGGGTTGCCACTACTGTGCCAACATGAGTTGTCACACGTACGCGACTCTGAGCTGAAAAGCCTTCGGATACGGCCACATGGCAGTCCCGACGCATATACACGACGGGCTCCTGATGCGTGTCTATACCCAAACGTCGGAGATACAGGTAATCGGGTTCTGTGGTCATATAGGAACTGTTCTTTCGTCAGAATCACGGATACGTTTAAAAAGCAGTGTAACGTCAACCCATCGACAGACCTATTGTCTTACGTCAACGTAAACTACGACACACACGCTTATTCTGATCAGATCACGCATACTCAGGAGTAACCAGATGCACGCGCCATTTCAGATTCAGTTCATTGGTGCCACAGGCACAGTCACAGGCTCCAAGTATCTCGTTAAATATGATCGCTACCGTATTCTTATTGATTGCGGATTATTTCAGGGAATAAAAAATGTACGTCGGCGGAACTGGGCCGACCTGCCTTTTGAAGCCTCTGACATTGATGCGGTGGTCCTGACCCATGCCCATATTGACCATAGTGGTTATCTGCCCGCATTAATGAAACGGGGATATCATGGCCCGGTGTACTGTAGTCCGGCGACCCGTGATTTGTGTAAGGTCCTTCTGCCTGATGCCGGCTACCTGCAGGAAGAGGATGCGAAGTACGCCAACCGTAAAAAGTTCTCCAGACATGATCCCGCTGAACCCCTCTACACCGAAGAGGATGCCCGCAAAGTATTGAAACAGTTCCGCGCTGTTACCCCCCGTGAAGCGCATGAATTACCCGGCGGGATGACTGCCACGCTTTACCCCGTCGGACACATTCTTGGTGCTTGTGCCATCCGGCTGGAATACAAAGGTCAGTCTGTGACCTTCAGCGGAGATGTTGGGCGCCCGAACGATAAAATCATGTACCCACCCGGCCCGCTGCCAGCCACCGACTATCTGGTTCTTGAGTCAACGTACGGCGATCGTCAGCACGAAGTCATTGATGCTGAACAGACCATTGCTGGCATCGTTAATCGCACCGCCGCTCGGGGCGGCATCGTATTGATGCCATCCTTTGCGGTCGGGAGAGCCCAGCTGGTTCTGCATATCCTGCGCAAACTCAGGGATGAAAACCGCATTCCACACTTGCCGGTATATCTGAACAGTCCGATGGCGATCAAAGCGACCGAACTCTTTTTTAATCATCACGAAGAGCATCGTCTGACGAAAGAAGAGTGCGAAAAAATTGATGAAATGACCCACTATGTAAAAACAGTTGAAGAATCAATTGAGCTCAATCAGCGGCGCTACCCCGCAGTAATCATTTCTGCCAGCGGCATGGCCAGCGGTGGTCGTGTGCTCCACCATCTGAAGAGCCTGATGCCAGACCCTAAAAACAGTATCCTTTTTCTTGGATATCAGGCGGCAGGTACCCGGGGGGATTCACTGACACACGGTGCCCGCAACGTCAAAATTCACGGACAATACATTCCTGCGAAGGCCGAAATCGCGAACCTGGATGCACTCTCAAGCCATGCCGATTTCGAAGAAATGACTGGCTGGCTACGTGAAATGCCAGGGAAGCCACGCAAGGTGTTTATTACTCACGGTGAACCCTGTGCAGCTGATAGCCTGAGACGTCACCTGAAGGATACCCTTGGCTGGAATGCGGAAGTGCCGGAATATCTGGATATCGCTCTCCTTTAGCAAGGACAGCGCACACGCCACGTGCTAGCATGCCTGCGAATTTTTCCGGGATCCGAGGCACCTAAGGCATGGATTTACCAATATTTCAGATTGATGCATTCACTCTGAAAAACTCACGCTCACTCAGTGGTAACCCGGCTGCGGTTGTTCCACTGAGTGAATGGCTCAGCGACGACCAGATGCAGCAGATCGCCGCCGAAAATAATCTCTCGGAAACGACTTTTTTCGTTAAACAGAATGATGATACCTATCATCTTCGCTGGTTTACTCCAACCAACGAGGTCGACCTGTGCGGTCATGCGACCCTGGCGACTGGGCACGTCATTCATCAGGTTCTCGACGATCCCCGACAACGACTACCAATGACCTGCCAGTCAGGTGAGATCGCGGTGGATGTATTGTCCGGTAAAACACCGGCGAGCTACCGGCTGGAGTTTCCGGTCCGAACGGCCGTTCAGGTACCCGGAAAACGTCTGCTCAATAAAGTCAGTAAGATTCTTAAAACGACCGTTGTCGAGCTGTATGAGGCAAGGGATCTGATTGCCATCCTTGAAAATGAAGAGGCCGTAAGGTGTTGCGAGCCAGACTTTGCCGCGCTGGCAGAGCTGGAATGCTTTGCTCTGGCGATCACGGCTCCTGCAGAGCACAACCGGAAAGACTTCGTCAGTCGCTTTTTTGCGCCGCAACAAGGGATTGATGAAGACCCGGTAACTGGTTCCTCATTCTGCTCTCTGGCACCTCTCTGGGCTGCCAGACTGGACAAGAGAAAACTGCATGCACGTCAGATTTCTCAGCGGGGTGGTGATGTGACCCTTGAGGTACGAGACGAGTCTGTCTGGATCACTGGCGATACCTATCATTACCTGCAGGGCGTGATCCGACTCCCTGAGTGAAAGGTGCCGCCCCTCAGGAAAGCGGCTACACTTACCGGATATGATCAATAATACTGTTCTGCCTCCGGTCACTCAGCCATCGCTCCAGAGACCGGCTCAGTCGCCCAGTCAGGCTCAAACTCAGATTCAGGACCAGGTTCAGAATCCGGAAAGGGCTGCACCTGTACGCCCGTCTGCAAACCGGGAGCGTGAAAATCCGCTCGACCAGAAAGTAGAATATATTCCCGCGATACCAGATGAAGAGGCGCTGGCAACCCTTCGTTCAGTGCAGTCGGAGTCTCGCCAGACAGGCCCAGCCGCAGCTTACGGAGATGTTGAAACGATGCCAGCGGCTGGTAACAGAGGCCGTTTTCTTGATACTTACGCCTGAAACAATACAGAAGGACTATGTCACTACTCTGAAGCCGAATCTGAGATAGGAGGCAGAACAAAAGTATCACGTTCACTTGCTCCCCAACCCATATCCGCGTTCAGTGAATCTGCGATGTGGTGCACCGAGATATCTGTCATCAGCAGATTCTGGTGATAGTGCGATTCTTCTATCAGTTGCTTACGCAGACGAATTTCGAGAATGCCGTCCTTTTCAAAATGACCACGACTGTGCAGATGGGTAATCAAAGACCCATTATCTTCCGTGAGCCTGGCCGATACCACCATCACTCCAGGCTCATGGATCTCGGCTTCAACAGGAATGACCCACTCATCGCCATCGCTGTATGCCTGCCCCACACTCTTGATCAACACTTTGGGGCTGAACAGCTCAATTTCGACAGACGATTCAACCGGCAGTCGCTCCGGTGCTTTCAAAGTCAGCACGAGATTCAGCTCGTCTGGCCAGCCAGCCTCCGGCACCACCGAAACCTTCCCGAATAAACTTTCACCATCTTCATGCCATTCTGGCGAGATATCGGCAACGTAGTTGCCCTGCCGCGTCGTCAGAGCCAGAGACATATGGGCCCCTCTTGGCGCCGAGCCACTGTCGACAACAAACTGCATACGCGCCTCCACAGGCTCAGAACGCCGGAAACGATATTTGAGTACCTGCAAAGTCAGCGAGCCGATCAGCTCTTCGTCACGTATCGGCACCGTTCGGGTAATCAGAGATTCTTTTAACCCCCAATCGTCAGCCGGAAACCCAGCCAGCGCCGTATTGCCTGCCGACGTGGCTGGCAGTGCAGACAGCACACGGATGGATTGGTGTTCATCAGATGTCATCAGCCCCGGACCGAAGACTTGCATCGTCAGAGCTATGAATATGCCAGGTAGCAGTAAAATACTGCCGAGTAACCAGGTTTTTGAAGAGTTTTTCATGTCGGTGCAGACCGCTTAGTTATTGTATTGCCTAAATAGACATGACAGACAGTATCTTTAGTGTAGTAGTAAATCTGGCCTTTGAGCAAAACCTGCACAGCATTTCTTTCCCCAAATGTGCGTCATGTCCGCATATAGCACCAGTTCGTCCTGATTTAACGAGCAGCCACTTTATTGGTTACCTTAAACTCCCCTAAGACTGGGTAACGATACCAGCTGGCGCAAATAAGCTCTTGAGGCACTCCGCCGCTTATGTCCAAATAGGACACAACTGGCCATGTCTGCTTGAGATAAATATAAGGGATAATAAAAATGAAAAAGCTACCTTTACTGACAGCAGCAATGCTCGCCGTCAGCATTAGCTCGGCGCATGCCGGGCAATACGTGATTACCACCCACACCGCACAGAAAGATACCGGCACCAAACTTCAGAAGTGGTTTCCTAATCTGGCCGTCAAACGGCGGATGGCCGATCCCCGACGTTGGGTAATCAACCTGCCCGACGACAACAGCCGCCTTATTGATGCGCTTAAGCAATACAACTTGATTGAAGCCGTTGAGCCAGATATCCACGTAACGGCTAAACTCGTGCCAAATGACCCATA
>Ga0255776_10008574_pt1 | contig 10102 bp, 3 predicted proteins | sample 071ome_19_FD_179974 | JGI IMG/M metagenome (GOLD analysis project Ga0255776, IMG submission 179974) | Coastal salt marsh microbial communities from the Groves Creek Marsh, Skidaway Island, Georgia - 071413AT metaG (version 2) | ecosystem: Environmental > Aquatic > Marine > Intertidal zone > Salt...
GAGAAACACCATGCCTCAAATTATTAATACCAACATTGCCTCGCTGAATGCTCAGCGTAACCTGGACAAATCCCAGTCGGCGAACCAGCAGGCCCTTCAACGCCTGTCTTCGGGTCTCCGTATCAACAGCGCGAAAGATGACGCTGCTGGTCTGGCGATTTCTACCCGTTTCACTTCTCAGATTAAAGGTCTGGACGTCGCCGTACGTAACGCGGGTGACGGCATCGCTCTGGCGCAGACTGCTGAAGGTGCACTGGGTTCTATTAACGAATCACTGCAGCGTATTCGTGAACTGGCGGTTCAGTCAGCAAACGCTACTAACTCTGATGTTGACCGTGATGCCCTCCAGGCTGAGGTTGATCAGCTGGTTGCTGAAATTTCACGTACCGCTGATGAGACTGACTTCAACGGCCGTAAGCTGTTGGACGGTTCTTTCTCGGCAACCTTCCAGGTGGGTGCTAATGCAGGTCAGACCGTTGATATCTCTATCGGCGAATTGACCGCTGACAAGCTGGGTTCTTCTTCTCAGTCTGGTCTGTCTGCTCGTGGTACTGACAACGCACTTGAAAATGGCGACCTCGTGATTAACGGTGTTGCGATTGCAGCGTCCCGTGCGGAAGACGATACATCTTCTGTATCTAACAATGCCGCTTCTGCAATCTCTAAAGCAGCAGCTATTAACCGTTACAGCGACGAGACAGGCGTTAGTGCGCAGGTCAACGAGAACGTTGCTGGCGGTAGCGAAATGAGCGGCACGGCTGGTTCAGGTACCTTCACCCTGAACGGTGTTGATATTTCTTTCTCAACCACGACTGACAGTGCTCAGTCACGTGCTGCTATTACTCAGGCCATTAACGCAGTTTCCGAGCAGACCGGTGTTCGGGCAGTGGATACTGAGAACGGTGCAACAGGTGTGAACCTGGTGGCAGAAGACGGCCGTAACATTACTCTCAGCTTTGATACCACTGAGTTGACCGGTCTTGATCAGGATACTTTTGCTGCGGCAACCGGTCTGTCTGGTGGCGCTACCCTGCAATCAGGCACCACCTACAGCAATACGTATGAAGGTGGTTACACCCTGATTGCTGACGGCGACCAGAAAACCATCGAAATTTCAGGTGGTAACGGTACCGGCCGGGGCGATCTTTCAAATGCGGGTCTGACTGCGGGCACATACGACCGTGCTGAAGCGGTATCCGTATCGTCTAAAGTTGCTGACACAACGTCTGCTTCTACCGTTGGTGGTGGCTCGCTGGCGAATACGCTGCAACGTGCAGATTCAGGCGGTACCTTTATTTCGCAGACTACTGGTTCTGTGACTACGACGGTAACGACTACGGCAACCGCTGCTCAGATCACTGACAGTGGCGCGTCTCTGACCATCGTGCAGGGAACAACCGCGGTGACATACTCGAATGCGGGTGACCAGGACATTGCAGCGTATGCTGATGCTGCTGAAACAGCTGCAACAACAGCGGGTATCGATGTTAACTTCTACGAGCAGGGCACCATGACGCTTTCGGGTCTGGATGCGGGTGACTCGTTCGACATCGGCGGCGTGACAGTGAATGTATCGGGTACCTCTGCGATTCTCCGCGCTGAAAGCGTTGTCGATCAATTGAATGGCGGTGACTTTTCTGCAGCCCTGGGTACTAGTGGCTTCCTGAATGCTGAGTTGGATGGAACTGGCGGTGATGTGACTTTCACCTTCCGTAATGAGACTGCAACTCAGCTGACTGCAGACCGCACGACAGCGGGTGCTGTGACTATCGACGGTACCTCAATCTCAACTGGCGCTAATGCAACCATCCTCACTGGTGAGCTGGCCTTTGCGTCAACCTCTGCAACAGGTGAAGCAGTGGGAGTTACTCTGACCGATGCGGGCACTGAACTGCTGGGTGCTGCAGGTACAGTGACTGCGAGCTCTTCTGCTGGTGACGTTCTGACCACGACGTCAGAAACTAACCTCTCTGTGAGCGTTGGTGGTGTCGATGTATCGCCTTCTGCGCCTCTGCAGGCGGGCTCTACCGTAGCAGAACTTGCCGATACCATTAACGGTGTCAGCGGTGTCAGTGCCTACGAAGAGATCAACCTCACGGTCACTGCATCTAATCTTGAGTCAGGTGAGCAGCTTCGCTTCTCGGCTGGCGGTACTGATATCGATGTAACTGTGACTCCAGACAGCTCTGGTAACTTCACGCTTCAGGGCCTGGCAGATGACATCAACGGCACTGACTTCTCTACGGCCAATATGGATGTCTCGGCAACGTACGATGCAGACAGTGGTGAAGTCTCTCTGACCATCCGTAACTACAGTGCGGATACAGTAAGCCTTGAAACTGAGAACGCCAGCGGCCAGACAATCAATGTGTCTGAAGGTGGCGGTACTGATATCGGTGAGAATGCTCTGAACCTGTCAGGCGAACTGAAGTTCTACTCTGACGATGGTAAAGACGTTAACGTTACTCTGTCTGATCCAACGACAGGTGGCGAACTCTTCACTGGCAACAGCACTTCTGAAGATTACACAGGTGTGAACGGTCTGGAAGACGGTGACCTGCTGATCAACGGCGTGACTATCGGTGGCGCAGACGTGAATGCAGATACTGCTTCTGCAACCGTATCGTCTGACGGCTCTAAGATCCTGTCTTCTGAGAAGACTCAGTCAGCGATCGCGATTGCTGCAGCCATCAATAAGGTGGCAGATGAAACAGGTGTTTCAGCTGAAGTGAACGCAACTGAAGTCGTCGGTGGTGACGGTACCAACGTTGACCTGACCCAGTTTGAAGAAGGTGACCAGGCGGGTATCTACATCAACGGTGTTGAAGTGGGTACTGTGACTCTGCAGGCTGACGGTGGCGGTACTCTGGATGCTGACCGTGCCCGTGCTGATGCGCTCAATCTGATTAATCAGAACTCTGGTAAAACAGGTGTGACCGCAGAAGATAACGGTGTGTCTCTGACACTGACTGCAGCAGACGGTCGCAACGTTTCTATCGCGATTGACGATAAGTCTGGCTCAAGCGCTTCCATCGGTGCGGTTCTGGGTCTGGATGCAGCATCTGACGGTATCGGTGAAGCGACCTTCGGTGAGGCCTCTGTGTCTGGTGGCGGTACGTCTGCGGAAGCAGCGGCTTACGAGACGACTTACGGTTCAATCTCACTGTCTTCTGCTAAAGAGTTTACTCTGGAAGGTGGTGCGAACGGTAACTCTGAGCTGAATGCCATTGGTCTGGCAACAGGTACCTACGGCGGTGGTGAAGATGGCCAGTTCCTGGCTGATATCGACATCTCTACCTTCGAAGGCGCTCAGGAAGCCATCACTGCGATCGACAACGCGATCGGTCAGGTGGCAAGCCAGCGAGCCGACCTTGGTGCGATTCAGAACCGTCTTGAATCTACAGTAAGCAACCTGCAGGTGACCTCTGAGAACCTGAATGCTGCGAACTCACGGATTCAGGATGCCGACTTCGCGGCTGAGACCGCCGAGCTGTCACGTACTCAGGTACTGCAGCAGGCTGGTATCTCGGTACTGGCTCAGGCCAACGCCGCAGGTCAGCAGGTTCTGTCTCTGCTGGGATAAGGTAACCGGTAAGATGGGCTGGCTTTTCAGCCCATCTTTGCTGACTCAGATACCATAGAGGTGAATTATGAACGAGCTGAGCAATAACATGATGGATAAGTCCGCTGCGGCGTCCACTGTCAGCGTCACCCAGGGTCAGTCTGCTAAGGTCAACGTCAGTACTACCAGCGGCAAGGAATTGCCGCAGGCTACCGAAGCCCGGGCAGAAGTGAGTTCAGATAAAGTTCGCGACGCTGTTTCCCGTATCAATGAATACGTGCAGCAGACAGAGCGTACACTGGACTTCAAACTGGATGAAACTAGCGGTAAGACGGTTATCAGCGTCTATGATAAAGCTTCTGCGGAACTGATTCGTCAGATCCCCAGCGAGCTGGCTCTTGAGCTGGCGCAGAAATTGAATGATGAAGAGCCTTCTTTGTTGTTCAGTGCGCAAGTGTAACGGTTAAGTAAACCGCTCTAAAAAGAGACCCGCACTGGCCGATAAGGTGAGTGTGGGTTTTTTTATGGCTGCAAATAAGTAGCGAGAGGATTTTATGGCATCGATTGAATCGTTAGGTCTGGGCTCAGGTGTACTGACCACCGACCTCGTCGAGCAGATCATTGGCGCAGAGCGGGAAGTCAGCGAACTCCGTCTTGATCGCCGTAAGGAGCTGACCGAAGCCAAAATCACTGCTTATGGTGAAATCAAATCGTTGATGTCGACGATGCAGTCGTCAGTGAATAATCTGGCCTCACCCAGTGCTGCCGGTGCGACAGTGGCAACTTCCTCAAACGAAGACATCCTGACAGTGTCGACATCAATCACCGCCGACCCGGGCAGCTATAGCGTTGAGGTTTTGAATACCGCAAAGTCTCATTCTCTGGCAACGGGCACGTTCAATAGTTTTGATGAGATTGTCGGAACCGGAGAGCTTACCTTCAGCTTTGGTACGAACACTTACGATGGCGTTACCGGCGATATCACCGGTCAGGACGTGAATACCGACCGTCCGACACGCACTATCACCATCGATGAATCTAACCGCACTCTGAGTGGCATCCGTGACGCCATTAACAACGCTAACATGGGTGTTTCTGCATCGATCATTAACGATGGCACCGGTTATCGTTTGCTGATGACCAGTGATGATACTGGTTCCAGCAACGCCATGCGTATTGAGGCGCGTGATGACGGTGGGAACCTGCTGACCAATGGCCTGGCGGCGCTCGCCTTCAATGAGTTGCAGGCTGGCCCTGATAATCTTGAACAGACCAGTCGCGGTGAAAACGCTCAGCTGAGCGTAAATGGTTTGACGATTACCCGCGAGAGCAACAATGTCGACGAAGTCATTAAAGGCGTCACGATCAACCTCAACAGTGCGGATGTAGGTACCCAGGTCAGTATTAACGTCTCACCGGATACCGATACCCTGAGCGAAAATATTCAGGGCTTCGTCGATGCCTATAACAACCTTAAGCAATTTGTTGATGATCTCTCATCTTACGACTCAGACAGCCAGCAGGCTGGCTTGCTGTTGGGTGATTCGACCATACGCACCATGCAAAGTCAGATACGTTCGTTGATTTCCCAGCCGATTGCGGGCCTGAGTGGCGAGTATCGCTCTCTGACGGAGTTAGGGGTCAATACGGATCGTAATAACGATTATCTGCTTGAGTATGATGCTTCCGTTTTTCGCAAAGCGATCAATGAGGAGCGGTCTTCCATCGTCGGTATCCTGGCTAAGTCAGGTGTGACGGATGACAGTCAGATTACCTATGTGAATGACTCGATCAACACGAAGTCGGGGTCTTATGGTGTAGAAATCACCCAGCTGGCGACACAGGCAAAATACACCTCGGCATCACTTGGGCTGCTTGATTTCTCTTCGCCGGTCACGGTAGACAGTAGTAATGACTCCTTCGTTATCAACGTTAACGGCAAAGACGCTACCGTCAATCTGACTCACGGTGATTACACCTCAGGTGACGATCTTGCCGCCGAGCTGGCCTTACAGATTAATAGCGACGACACGCTGGTGACTTTTGGTCATTCTGTCTCTGTCGATTACAGCAGTGCCGATAATAACTTCGCTATTACCTCAAATAAATACGGCTCGGATTCGCAGGTTTATATCAAATCGGTAAGTGGTAACACGGCGAATACACTTGGCTTCAGTGCGCTAGGCAGTGGTACCTACGAGGGTGGACGCTTAACCACGCTGAATGCCGCCGCCTTCGCAGGTCGTGGAGCCAGCACAGATATTGGCACTCGCTTCGTTGATGAAGACACCGGCATTAATTTTCAGGCCAACAACGCGAGCTTCAGCCTTGATGTTGACGGTGCAGGCCCAGTTGCCGTCACTGTCGATCTGAATGCTCAGGGGCAGGACCTGAATGGTGACGGTACGTTTGGTGATCGCCAGGACACGTTGCAGGCAATACAGACAGCCATTGACGCGACTGCGTTGAATGGTCAGGTGCTGGCATCCTTTGATAATAATGGTTACCTGAAATTTGAAACGACTGCTGTTGGTGCAGCTCGCTCTATTGAAATCAGTTCTGTCGGCGCATCCGTGACGGACAATCAGTTAGGTCTTGATACAACTCAGGGTGTACAGACTAACGGCAAAGATCCGGGGCTGGAGTTTCCAGCGGCAGTCAACTTCAAGGTACAGGTGGATGGCATTGAGACCGATGGTTTTGTGTCTGTTCCCGCAGGAACTTACCTCACTGGTGCCGACCTGGCGACGGAAATTCAAACCCAACTTGCCGCGACACTGAGTACCGACCCTAATTTTGCAGGCGTTGTACGCGGTGCAGAGACAGCCACGGGCTCGCGGGATATCAGTACTAACATCGACTTCAGCACAACCAATGCGGGCTTCCGCCTTAATGTGTCAGGGGTTGAACAGGACATCCTGGTGAATACCGACTCGGGTGATAACGTTGCTGACATACAGGCAGCGCTGGATTCAGCCTACGGTGCGGGTGTGGTGACTGCGTCACTGGACGGCACCGGACTTAAGCTGAGCACGGTTGCTACCGGGCATGAAGAGTTTATTGAGGTGGTCAGTGACGGTCGTGGTGCGCAGACGTCAGCCTTTGCGGATATATCTACCGGTTATGACTTCTCTGCGTCGGGTCAGAACGCCACTTTTACCCTGACGGTTGGCGGCACTGCCATTAATGTTGATGTTAACGGTGACGGCACCAGTGGTAGCAACGACAGCCAATCAAACCTCGTTGCGATTCAGAGTGCATTGGACGAGGCCCTGGTCGCCAGTGGAGAGTACCAGGCTGGCGACGTGGTCGCTGCGGTGGATGGTGCTGGGCAGTTATATTTTGAAACCCAGTCTAAAGAAGGTGTGAAAACCGCAGCTACCTTTGGCTCCTCTGCCAGTGTTGAGGTAAGCAACCTGGGCGGCAGTGCAGCGACTTCGCTGGGGCTGGTGGCCGAAACCAGTACCAATGGTTTCGACGGCTTCGGTTTGAGCGCGGGCCGGGAATTTGGCTACGATGTTGACCCGGTCGTCAGTTACGAATACGACGCCGAAGCTGACTTGGGCTCATTTAATATTCAGATTGGCGGTGAGGGTACCCGTGTGGGTTTTGCTGAACTGGATGCTGACGCCATCGCCTTTCTTGGGCTTCAGGATGCCAGTATCTACAGTCAGTCGATACCCACAGGCAAGGACGTGGCAGGTAAAATCAACGGTGTTGAGGCAACGGGCTCAGGTCAGTTCCTGCGGGCCGTCGATGGCAACGTTAAAGCATCGCCGGGCTTCTACATCGGTGGTGAGTCCGCCGGGTTTGATACGCCGGTGGTACTGGACGCTGATAACAGCACCTTTACCATTGAGGTAGATGGGGTAGAGGCAGAAATATCACTGAACTTCCCAGCTACATATATCAGTGGGTCAGCGATGGCCTCGGCCCTGCAAACGGCCATTAATGATAATGCCACCCTGAAAGGCGAAGGTAAGTCTGTGAAAGTAGAGTACACGGACGATACCGGTTCTTTTGCCTTCAATAAGTTTGGCATTATTTCGAACAGTACCGGCGCCGGGTCATCGGTAGAGATCAAAGATGTACCTAACGCTGCTGCCGATCTGTTTGGTTTTGTCCGCGGCGTCGGTGATGGCGAGCCCGGTGTGGATGCCGACGGTGAAATTGACGACGCGTCGGGGATTCGCCTCAAGGTCACTGGCGGGGACATTGGCGAGCGTGGTGATGTCACGTACATCACTGGCTTTGGTGATCAGCTGAAAGAGATATTACTGAACTTCCTCGACAGCAGTGACGGCACCATCAGTAATAAGCTGTCGGCTCTTGATCAGGACATCACGACCGTTGAAGAAGACCGTGCTGAGCTAGAGGCCCGTATGGATGCACAGGAAGCCCGGCTCAAAGCCAAGTTCCTCTACAACGATTCGCTGATCCAGACGTTGAATACAACACTGGATTACGTGAAACAGCAGTTTGATGCGCTGAACGGCAATAACAAGGACTGATTCCTCGCCTGAAACGCTTCTCCCACACAGGATGAAACCCCGCCTGCTTTACTGTAAAATGCCGCGTCATTTTCAAATGTAATGCAGCGACAGGGGTACCACCTTGGAAATCAATCCAATCGTCGAACAGATTAAAGACCTCAAGGCACGCACTGACGTGCTTAGGGGGTATCTTTGACTACGCCAACAAGGTTGAGCGTCTCGAAGAAGTAGAACACGAACTGGCACAAGGGGATGTCTGGGACGACCCTGACCGTGCGCAGGAGTTGGGCCGTGAGCGCTCATCTCTGGAGGCCGTGGTAAAAACCATCGATAACCTTGATAGTGGTCTGGCAGATGCCAACGACCTGCTTGAAATGGCTGTCGAAGAAGACGATGAAGACGCTGTCGAAGAGGTGAAAGGCGAACTGAACGGCCTGCAGGCTGAGCTGGAAACGCTTGAGTTCCGCCGCATGTTCTCCGGTGAAATGGATGAAAACAACGCCTACGTGGAGATTCAGGCAGGCTCGGGTGGTACCGAAGCTCAGGACTGGGCCAATATGTTGCTGCGCATGTATCTGCGCTGGATTGAAGCGCATGGCTTCAAAGGCGAATTGATGGAAGTCTCTGAAGGGGAAGTTGCGGGCATCAAAGGTGCCACGATTCACGTTCAGGGCGAATACGCCTATGGCTGGTTGCGTACTGAGACGGGTGTTCACCGTCTGGTGCGTAAAAGTCCTTTTGATTCCGGCAACCGTCGTCATACCTCGTTTTCATCCGTGTTCGTATCCCCGGAAGTCGATGACAATATCGAAATCGATATCAACCCGGCCGACCTGCGTATCGACGTATATCGCGCCTCGGGTGCGGGTGGTCAGCACGTTAACCGGACCGAGTCTGCAGTGCGTATTACTCACTTGCCGACGAACACCGTGACCCAGTGTCAGAACGACCGCTCTCAGCACAAGAACAAAGACCAGGCGATGAAGCAGATGAAAGCCAAGCTCTATGAGCTGGAACTGCAGAAGCGTAATGCCGAAGCTCAGGCGCTGGAAGATACCAAGTCCGATATCGGCTGGGGTAGCCAGATCCGTTCTTACGTACTTGATGACGCGCGCATTAAAGATCTGCGTACCAGCGTTGAAACGCGTAATACGCAGGCTGTACTGGACGGAGATTTGGACCAGTTTATTGAGGCGAGCCTTAAATCCGGGCTCTGACCTTTTTCGCGCATAGCCAGGCGAGCTGGCTGAAGCGCTCCTACGATAAATAATCCTGTAGGAGCGCAACGCGAAGCTTGCGCGATTTCTGCCTTTGCAGAATTCGCAAAATTGGTCGGGCATAAGATTCCCTCCTACAGGGTGAAAATTTGTAGGAGGGGAGCATCTCCCCGACAGCAGACCAAACCGAATTTAACATTGATCCCTTTATACATGGGTGCCAAATGACAGATCAGAACCAAACCGCTCAGGAAGAAAACAAGCTCATCGCAGAACGTCGTGCCAAGCTCGATAAGCTTCGCGAGAACTGCAAAGCCAATGGTCACCCGAACGACTTTCGCCGTGAGCACCTGGCCGCTGATCTGAAAGCTGAGCACGGTGATAAGGACAAAGAGACACTCGTTGCCGAGGGCATTCGTGTGTCGGTTGCTGGTCGTGTAATGCGCCGGGGTGGTCCATTTGTCGGTATTCAGGATGTGACTGACAGTATTCAGATTTATATGGCTAAGCCATTACAGAAAGAGAGTCTGGCATGGCAGTCACTGGATATTGGCGATATCGTCGCAGGTTCTGGTGTGCTGTGTCTTTCAGGAAAAGGTGAACTCTACGTTGATGTCGATGACCTTAATAACTTCCAGATTCTGACGAAATCACTGCGCCCGCTGCCGGATAAATTCCACGGCCTGGCAGATCAGGAATTGAAGTACCGTCAGCGTTATGTTGATCTCATCATCAACGAAGAAACACGCAATAATTTCCTGATGCGTTCAAAAATTATTGAGGGCATCCGCTTCTATCTGTCGCAGCGCGGCTTTATGGAAGTTGAGACG
>Ga0255776_10008579_pt1 | contig 10095 bp, 8 predicted proteins | sample 071ome_19_FD_179974 | JGI IMG/M metagenome (GOLD analysis project Ga0255776, IMG submission 179974) | Coastal salt marsh microbial communities from the Groves Creek Marsh, Skidaway Island, Georgia - 071413AT metaG (version 2) | ecosystem: Environmental > Aquatic > Marine > Intertidal zone > Salt...
CTCATGGAATCGTAACGGTTCGTGCTTCAACGATGGCGACTGATGGTGTGACCCCTATTTACACCAGTTCTCAACCTATCTCGATCACCACTGGAATTGCAGATCAGGATAGCTTTACTCTTGTTCTCAATAAATACAGTACGTGGGGTTGGGACCAGCTAGGAGCAGATAGTGATGTCGAAGTGACGGCGATTGTCAATGATCAGTTTCAGAACCCTGTCGCTGACGGTACGGTTGTCAACTTTCGTGCAGATTCAGGTTCAATACCATCCACTTGTGAGACCTCGAATGGTCAGTGCACGGTGACATGGCGTAGTGCTAACCCTTTGCCCGGAGCTGATGCTGGTGGTGACTTGTTTACTGGTGACGACTCTCGCCCACGAGATGAGTCCAAGGTTGATTTTTCGGCCGAGTGGAACGGTGGCCTGCCCGGGGTGGCAAGTATTACTGCTTACACTATTGGTGAAGCGGGTTTCTCTGACGCTAATGGTAATGGCCTGTTTGATGCGGGAGAGAGCTATACGCCTCTTGCAGAGGCCTTTGTTGACGCCAACGACAACGGTATATTCGATTACGATAAGGACACTAATCCGAGAGAGGCACTAATTGACTTTGATGGTGATGATGTGTGGGATGACGCACCAGATTACTATCAAGGGATTACCTGTGCTGAAGAGGGTACTGATTGTCGGTCGTTAGTACATGTACGTGATTCAGTTTCGTTTATTGTTGCGGATAGCTCATTGCGTGTGCAGCTGAACAGTATCTCAGGCACCATTGATGGTGCTGATGCGCGCTCATATCTTGGTGTAACAGAGTGTATTGTGCTCCGTGAAAATGAAGTGATTGATGTTGCATACAATGTCTCTGACGTGAATGGTAATATGCCGCCTTTCGGAACAACTGTATCCTTTGGCATTGATGGGTTTGACGAACTGGGAAATGAGACGCTGCAGGTTAAAGCCGGTGACTTTGGTACCAATGGTTTTGATGTTTCGTTCAGCTTCTACACGGGTCTCATTAGCTCAAACTCGGCGAGCAGTCCAGAGCTCACAATTCAGGGGCTTGATGGCGTTGAAGAGTTTTTTACGCCTGTTCGTCTTTTCAGTGTCCGTCGGCCCGTCGCTGTGCTTGATACGCTATTGGTTAAAGCTGACGAGACATTTAATGTATCGTTCACTGATGTATGTGGAATTGCTTACGAAGAGCCAGTTACCGTTATCGTGGAACTTGTTAACGGTCAATTTCCAGACTTAGATCGAGTTAAGTCCTATGATGTTGCTCCGGGCGGCACACTGTCGCTAGACATAACCAGTGACGGTACTTCTTCATACTCCGGCATCGGCTTGTCTCTTACTGTGCTAAGTCAAGGCCAAGAAGAGATCGCCTACTCTTTCCCTGTGAAGGACTAACGCCTAAGGAACCAATAACCCGGCCACTGGCCGGGTTTTTTGTTATTATCCAGACCAAATTAGGATTTCCTGTCGGAAGTAATATGTCTGAGTTGAAGAATGATCGTTTTCTTCGCGCCTTGTTGCGCGAACCGGTAGACCGCACTCCGATCTGGATGATGCGTCAGGCGGGGCGTTATTTACCAGAGTACAAAGCGACTCGCGCTCAGGCGGGTGACTTTATGTCGCTATGCAAGAACCACGAGCTTGCATGCGAAGTTACCATTCAGCCGCTGGAGCGCTTCCCGCTGGATGCGGCCATCCTGTTCTCCGATATTCTTACCATCCCGGATGCCATGGGTTTGGGACTCTATTTTGAAACCGGCGAAGGCCCACGTTTCAAAAAGATCGTTCGTACTGAGCAGGATGTGGCTAATCTACCGATTGCCAATACCGAAGCAGACCTTGATTACGTGCTGAAAGCCGTATCAACGATCCGCACGGAACTTAACGGCCGTGTGCCTCTGATTGGTTTTTCAGGCAGCCCTTGGACGTTGGCGACTTACATGGTTGAAGGTGGCTCTTCGAAAGACTTCCGTCACGTCAAAGCCATGATGTACGACACGCCAGAAATCATGCATGAGCTGCTGAATAAGCTCGCGCTGTCGGTGATTGATTACCTGAACGCGCAGATTAAGGCGGGTGCTCAGGCAGTGCAGATCTTTGATACCTGGGGGGGCAGCCTCAGTGATGTGGCTTATCGCGAATTCTCCCTCAAGTACATGAAGCAGATTGTTGACGGCTTGATTCGTGAACACGACGGCCAGAAGATCCCGGTCATTTTGTTCACGAAAGGCGGTGGTCAGTGGTTAGAGCTGATGGCAGACACCGGTGCGGATGCGCTGGGCCTAGACTGGACAACAGATATCGGTGCGGCGCGTAGCCGTGTCGGTGATCGAGTCGCGTTACAGGGCAATATGGACCCATCGGTGCTTTACGCGTCCCCTGCGACTATTCGTACGGAAGTTAAGCGTATCCTCGAGAGCTACGGTCATGGCTCAGGCCATGTCTTTAATCTCGGGCACGGCATTCATCAGTTTGTTGACCCAGAGCACGCGAAGGCATTTGTTGAGGCCGTGGTTGAATTAAGTGGTGATTATCACCAAATGTAAGAAGTAGAAGAGCCTGAAAACTATTCGATTTAGGTCTACGCTGATTAACTATCGTCTACATTTGCCGGAGATGCGTCTGACATGAACCTGATCTGGGTTCCGTTACTACCCTTGCTGGGAAGCCTGATTCCTCTGATTCTGGGACGTTTCCCCCGTTCTATGCTGGCGCTGGGCACTGCCTTGATGCCAGCCATCGCATTGGGCGTGCTGATCTCCCTGATTCCTCAGGTCATGGCGGGGGATTACCCAACCTTTGCCATGGACTGGATCCCGCTCCTTTCCCTGAACATAAGCTTCTTCCTTGATGGACTGGGGCTGATGTTCTGTTTGCTGATTCTTGGTATCGGCCTACTGGTCATCCTGTATGCCCGATATTACCTGTCGCCGGGCGATGACGCTGGGCGCTTCTATGCCAGTCTCGTGCTCTTCATGTCGGCCATGCTCGGCGTGGTGTTGTCGGCCAACCTGATTCAGCTGTGGTTTTTCTGGGAACTGACCAGCATCAGCTCATTCCTGTTGATTAGCTTCTGGTCGCATAAAACCGAGGCCCGTAAAGGCGCACGCATGGCGCTGACCATTACCGGTGCTGGCGGACTGGCGTTATTGGGCGGTCTGATCCTGATCGGCGAGTTGGTCGGCAGTTACGACCTGCAAACGGTACTGGCCAGCGGCAGTCTGATCATTGAATCAGAGCTATACCCGGTGATTCTGCTCTTAGTACTGGCAGGGGCCTTTACTAAGTCGGCACAGTTCCCATTCCACTTATGGCTGCCTCAGGCCATGGCGGCACCGACGCCTGTGTCCTCGTATCTGCACTCTGCCACTATGGTGAAGGCGGGAATCTTCCTGATGGCGCGTTTCTATCCTGTGCTGTCGCAGACGGAACTGTGGTTCGCGCTGGTCAGTCTGGTGGGACTCACGACGCTGTTAGTCGGCGCTTACACCGCGCTGTTTAAGCACGACCTCAAGGGGTTGTTGGCGTATTCCACCATCAGTCATCTGGGGCTTATTACCTTGCTGCTTGGTTTAGATACCGAACTTGCTGCGGTAGCGGCCATGTTCCACGTCATTAACCACGCGGTCTTTAAGGCGTCTCTGTTTATGGCTGCTGGCATCATTGACCACGAGTCCGGCTCGCGAGACATGCGTAAACTCAATGGTCTGTTCCGCTACATGCCTTATACCGCCACGTTAGCGATGGTGGCGGCCTCGTCGATGGCTGGGGTACCGCTGCTCAACGGTTTCTTATCGAAAGAAATGCTCTTCACCGAGTCACTGAATCAGCACACTCTTGGCTCATTGTCGTGGCTGACCCCGTTGCTCGTTACGGTAGGTGGCGCGTTAGCGGTCGCTTACTCACTACGTTTTGTTCACGATGTCTTCTTTAACGGCGAGCCGATTGACCTGCCGAAGACTCCTCATGAGCCGCCGCGTTACATGCGTGTGCCGGTCGAAGTGCTGGTGGTTCTGTGTTTGCTGGTGGGGATTCTGCCGGATCTGATCGTCGGGGACTTACTGGTCGCCGTGGGGGCGTCATTAATGCCGGGCGGTGTGCCGGAATTTAAAGTCTCTATCTGGCATGGGTTTAACATTCCATTGTTGATGAGCTTTATTGCCGTGCTGGGGGGGGTAGCGCTCTACAGCCAGCGGCGCCATATGTTCGCATTTCAGTCTCAGTTTGCTGAAGTCGACGCCAAGTACGCGTTTGAACAATCCATTCAGCGGTTGGTGCGCGGCGCTACCCGTATTCAGGAATTTATCGATAACGGCAGTTTCCAGCGTTACACCTTCTGGCTGATCCTGTCCGTCGGTTTTATGGTGGGTGTGCCATTGCTGGATCTGGCGACGGCACAAGGCAGTATCAAGGGCTCCGACGTCGATATGGTATCCTTTGGTGGTGCCTTGCTTTTGATTGTTGGTTCTATCGCGACGGTGATGGTCAGTCATAAGCGTTTGCTGGCTCTGGTGACTGTTTCCGTAGTGGGGCTTGTTGTATCCATGGCTTTCGCCTGGTTCTCGGCACCCGATCTGGCGCTGACGCAGTTATCGGTAGAGGTCGCTACGATCATCCTGTTCCTGCTGGCGCTCTACTTCCTGCCACAGCGCATTTCACTGAATCATCTGTCGCCATCGCGCATTGTGCGTGATTTGGGGCTTTCTACTGTCGTCGGTGCCTTAGTCGGAACCCTGACCTTCGCTATGCTGACTCGCCCATTCGATAGCATCAGTGAATTCTTTACCGCCAATGCCAAGACTGGCGGTGGTGGCACGAACGTAGTGAACGTCATTCTGGTCGACTTCCGTGGCTTCGATACCTTCGGTGAAATCACGGTACTGGCCATTGCGGCACTGGGTATTTATAAATTACTTGCCGGTATTCGTATGTTCGCGCCGTCGGCAGACATGGACGGTCGTCCATGGTCGAAAGACAGTCAGCCACTCATGCTGATGCAAATCTCACAGAGCTTGCTGCCTCTCGCGCTGCTGGTCTCTGCTTATATTTTTCTGCGCGGTCACAATTTACCGGGCGGCGGTTTTATTGCAGGCCTGATTACCGCGGTCGCTTTGATTCAGCAATACATCGCCAACGGTGTTGGCTGGATGCGTGAGCGTGGCGACCTCAACTTCCAATGGTTTATTGTGGTGGGACTATTTTTGGCGTTTGGTTCAGGTGTCGGCAGCTGGTTCTTTGAGCGGCCATTCCTGACGTCCTGGTTCGATTACTTCTACTTGCCGATGATCGGTAAGTTCGAACTGGCCAGTGCCATGGTCTTTGACTTAGGGGTATATCTGACCGTGATCGGTGCAACGCTCTCTATCCTGGCAAACCTGGGCAAGCTCTCTACTAATGAGCGCCCAACCCGACCGAAGGGAGAGTCCTGATGGAACTGGTGTACTCAACCACGGTGGGTGTGATGGTGGCGTGTTCGGTGTTTCTGATGTTGCGTGGCCATACGTTTGCCATCGTCATGGGCCTGACCTTGATGTCGTATGCGGTGAACCTCTTCCTGTTTGCCAGTGGCGGGCTAGAACTGCATAAACCGGCGATTCTGGGCGAGACCGACAACCCAACCGATCCCTTGCCACAGGCGCTGGTACTGACGGCCATCGTGATTGGCTTTGCCATGACGGCGTTTGCACTGATTCTTGCCATCCGTGCGCGCGCGGACCTGGGTAACGATCAGGTCGATGGGCGTTCAACACCAACGGATAATCTGGCCAGTAAAGATAAAGAGCCGCGAGAGCGTCCGAAGACAGGTAAAAATGCAGGAGGGAAGTCCAAGTGATGCACCTTGCTGCTTTACCCGTACTGCTGCCGTTCTTTGCGGCGGTCTTTGTGCTGTTTCCGTGTTTTAACGATCGTCTGCCGCTGCAACGCTTACTGACTCAGGCTTTCCTGCTTGCCTTAGTCTTCATTGCGACAGTTACCCTGCACGTGACCTTGCGTGACGGCCCGATTGCCTATGCTATGGGCGACTGGCAGGCGCCTTTTGGTATCTTCCTGTTGGCGGACTCCATGTCGGCGTTCATGGTGCTGTTGACGGCGGTGCTGGCATTAATCACTCACCTGTATGCCTGTGCTGGTGAAGACACGACCGGGCGTTATTTTCATCCGTTGTTTTTGTTTCAGCTGATGGGATTAAACGGCGCATTCCTGACGGCGGATGCGTTCAATCTGTTCGTCTTCTTTGAAATCCTGTTGATCGCGTCCTATTCCTTGTTGGTGCATGGTGGTGGTCGTGAGCGCACGAGGGCGGCTCAGCATTACGTGCTCTATAACCTGATTGGTTCGGCATTTTTCCTGATTGCATTGGCGGTGCTGTATCACGCCTTTGGTACGTTGAGTATTCCTGATATGGCAGCCCGAGCGGCCACCTTACCGGAAGAAAGTCTGCCTTTGGCAGAGGCCGGAGGCATGCTGCTGATGCTGGTGTTTGGCATCAAAGCGGCGTTGTTGCCGTTGCACTTCTGGTTGCCTCGCACCTATGCCAGTACCTCAATTCCGGTGGCGGCACTGTTTGCCGTCATGACTAAAGTCGGCCTGTACAGCCTTTGGCGTATTCACGGCGTTGTGTACGCCGAGGGCAACGGCGAATTGGGCGGATTGGGCATGAACCTGCTCTCGATTCTGTCGGCGTTAACCGTCGTGGCGGGTACGCTGGGGGTGTTGTCAGCTGAGTCTTTGCGTCGTTTGATCGCTCATCTGGTGATTGTCTCAGCCGGTACCTTGTTGATGACCGTGGCGATGGGCACGACCGAGGCGGTCGCTGCGGGCTTGTATTACACCCTGCACAGTACTCTGATGGCTGGGGCGTTCTTCCTGGTGGCGGGGCTGATTATTCTGCAACGCGGCCAGGCTGAAGATCGTTTTGTGCGTTCGCGCCCGTTGCTGGTACCTAAACTGACGGGCCTGTTATTTGCTGTGGCAGCCATGGCATTGATCGGTCTGCCGCCGTTTTCTGGCTTTGTTGGTAAGGTCTTTATCATGCAGGCAGCGCTCGACAGTGGTGATGCCTGGTGGGTATGGCCACTCATTCTGATTTCTGGCTTAGCGGCCTTGATTGCTCTGTCGCGAGCGGGGTCGACACTGTTCTGGCGTACGCAGGGCAGTGTGCTGCCTGAAGTGCGTGAGCGTTTGCGTCGTTTGCACTTTGTCTCGGCCTCGCTGTTGTGTTTGATGACGGTAGCCTTAGTGTTGGCGGCGGGCCCAATTACGGAGTGGTCGATGCGCGCGGCGCAGGACCTTCATGACGGCATCACCATTGAGCAGATGAACGGAGGTCGCCCATGATGTCTCGTTTGTTGCCGATGCCATGGCACACGCTCATGTTGGTGATCGTCTGGCTGCTGCTGAACGGTGCATCCTGGGGGCAGTTGGTGCTGGGCTTGATTCTGGGCTGGCTGATTCCGCTGCTTACCTACTCATATGTCCGTGGCCATGCATCCATTCGCAAGCCACTGGCCTTGATGGTGTATATGGTGCGTCTGGTGGTCGACATTGTGGTTGCCAACCTCGATGTTGCACGCCGGGTGCTGATGCCTAATCGTCACCTTAAGCCCGGTTGGATTGCTTACCCTTTGAATATGAGTGAGCCTTTTCCGGCAGCTCTGTTAGCGAGTTCGGTATCGCTGACGCCGGGCACGGTCTCTGTAGAATTTTCGGCGGACAATAAGGTGCTGTATATCCACGTGCTGCACCTCGATGATGAAAAGGCTTTGTGCGAATTTATCGGCCAACGCTATGAACAGCCGCTTAAGGAGATCTTCGGATGCTGACTCAGGTTGTGCTTGTTGCGTCGCTGATGATTGGCGTCGCCATGTTATTTTGTCTCTGGCGCTTGATTAAAGGCCCGGATATTACGGACCGGATTCTGGCGCTGGATACGCTCTACATTAACAGCATTGCGTTAATCATCTTGCTGGGGCTGTATCACGGTTCGGCATTGTATTTTGAAGGCGCTCTGCTGATTGCCATGTTGGGCTTTGTCAGTACCGCCGCATTGGCGAAGTACTTATTGCGGGGCGATATCATTGAATAATTTACTGCAATACAGCGACTACTTAGTGGCGTTTCTGATTATTGTCGGCGCGACGTTTATGCTGATCGGTTCTTGGGGGCTGGTGAAACTGCCAGATTTCTTTACGCGCTTGCATGCGCCGACGAAGGCCTCGACCTTAGGCATGGGGGCAACGCTGTTGGGGTCACTGGTGTGGTTCAGTCTGGAGATGCGTAGCCTGCATATCCATGAGTTGGTCATCAGCTTGTTTTTGTTTATCACTGCGCCGGTATCGGCTTACATGGTGGGCAAAGCGGCAGTGCATCGTCGTCGCCCCATGATGAAAGGCACGCTCAACCCGGAGCAAGCTGAACGCGCGGCCAAGGGCTTAGGTCGCGACGAGGCCGCTTAAATACGCTCGATGGCGTCCTGTAAACGGTCGACGGCGATGACTTCCATGCCTTCGACCGGTGTCCTTGGCACATTGGCCCGGGGCACAATTGCTCGGGTAAAACCGTGCTTTGCAGCCTCTTTGATGCGCTCCTGACCTGACGGTACGGGGCGGATTTCTCCCGATAACCCCACCTCGCCAAACACAATCAGCCCTTGCTCCAGAGGCTGATTACGAAAGCTCGATAACGCTGCCAACAACAGAGCTAGGTCGGCACCCGTCTCAGTGACTTTAACCCCGCCCACCACGTTAATGTAGACATCCTGATCGCCCAGATGAATACCGCCGTGGCGATGCATGGCCGCCAATAACAGGTTCAGACGATTCTGATCGAGGCCGACGGCAATACGTTTGGGGTGCCCAAAATGGCTGTCATCGACTAAGGCCTGAATCTCGACCAGTAACGGGCGAGTTCCTTCCCAGATCACCATTACCACGCTGCCGGGGGCGGCCTCGTCGCTGCGACTTAAAAAGATTGAACTTGGGTTTTTTACTTCCTTTAAACCACGATCAATCATGGCAAAGACGCCCAGTTCATTGATGGCACCAAAGCGGTTTTTGATGCCTCGCAGCACGCGATAACGACTGTCACCGGAACCTTCCAGCATGATGGAGCAGTCAATCATGTGCTCAAGCACTTTGGGGCCAGCCAGTGTTCCGTCTTTAGTCACGTGCCCGACCAAAAACAATACGGTGCCCGTTTGCTTGGCGAAGCGGGTCAGGTAAGCCGCACTCTCACGTACCTGCGAGACACTGCCTGGGGCCGATTCAATACCATCCATGTGCATCACCTGAATGGAGTCGATCACGACAATCTTGGGCTTTGCTTGCTGTAGCACCTGAGTCAGTCGCTCAACATTGGTCTCGCTCAGCATCTGCAGCTGGTCGGTTGGCAGCCCCAAGCGATTGGCTCTGAGTGCTACCTGTTGCAGGCTCTCTTCACCTGTCACATATACGGCGGGCATGGACTGCGCCAGATAGCAGAGCGTTTGCAACAGCAGTGTCGATTTGCCCGCGCCCGGATGGCCGCCAATCAAAATGGCCGAGCCGGGAACCAGCCCGCCACCTAACACCCGATCAAATTCCTGCATGCCAGAGGTGAAACGTGGCAATTCGGCCAGATCGACGTCAGCGAGTTTAACTAACTGCGCGCCGCCTTGGCTGTCGCCAGCGTAACCCGAAAAACGCGCATCACGAGAGGCCGTTTTAGGATTGCCGACCACAAATTCTTGCAGGGTATTCCACTGACCGCAGCCAGTGCATTGTCCCTGCCATTTACTGTGGTCAGCCCCACAATCACTGCAGACGTAAGCGGTTTTCTTTTTTGCCATCTCGGTCGGTGTCGTATGTCGTTGATCTGTCGCAGTGAGTGTACCGTGTATCGATAGTCTCGACGATAGCCCTGCTGATGATGAATGCTGACGAGGATATTGAGGGAGCGTGGGTAATATCGACATTGAGGGCACGCCGTAAATACGTCCCTGTAGGCTCGGGCACAGCATCCATGCTGTGCACGGCCCTCACCGCCGATGACTACCCACCCGCCTCCGAACTACGCTAAGCCTCTCTGCCTCCAAATCTTG
>Ga0255776_10008586_pt1 | contig 10088 bp, 8 predicted proteins | sample 071ome_19_FD_179974 | JGI IMG/M metagenome (GOLD analysis project Ga0255776, IMG submission 179974) | Coastal salt marsh microbial communities from the Groves Creek Marsh, Skidaway Island, Georgia - 071413AT metaG (version 2) | ecosystem: Environmental > Aquatic > Marine > Intertidal zone > Salt...
AACATCAACTATCAACGAACTTATCGCAACCGCTCTAACTTCGACCCGAAACGTGGTCGCATCTATCGTATCGTTGGGGCGGATTCATTTCCCAAAACACAATCGAAAACACACGAATCCAACATCTTTCATCCCAATGTTCACATTGCCCGTAGAGCGTTGCAAAAGCTGGCGGAACAGGGTGACCCATCTCTCGCAACCAAGTTTGCAGAACAACTCACCAACGCTGACAACGAAGAGCGGGCAGTCCGCTCTCTATGGTCTCTGAACCTCTGTCAAAGTCTGGACTCCAATGAGAAGCTTGCCATCCTCGGGCTGCAACATCACTTCCCGATGGTAAGAGCCTGGACTGTCAGACTTCTGGGAGATCACAACCAGGTGAGCCCATCCATCGCCAAACAACTGATCCTGATGGCAGGAATTGACTCCGATGTACGAGTCCTTTCCCAACTGGCTTGTACTGCAAAAAGATTGCCTGCCAAAGACTGCCTCGCCATCACCAGCCAACTTGCCAAGCAATCCAAACACACTGCAGATTCATATTTTCCGCTTCTTCTCTGGTGGGCGGTTGAATCCAAGTCGGTAAGCCACCGGAATCTTATTCTGGAGTGGTTGGGGAATCCTGATGCTTGGCGTCAACCACTGATGTCCCAGACCATTATTCCGCGTCTTGCCAGGCGTTATACAGCCGAAGGGAATGACATGGGTTTTGAAACGTGTGCTCAACTATTGGCACTGGCTCCCTCATCTCGGGATGTCGAACGTGTTATCGGAGGTATGGAACAACAGCTTCAGGGCCTTAAACAAGGAAAGGTGCCCGACGCTCTTCGTGAACCGCTGGCCAAGTTGTGGAAGCGAAAGGACCATCCGCTGTCATTGGTTCTGTTTACATTAAGGATGGGCAGCGATGCAGCTCTCTCTGAGGCAACTTCACGCATCAAGGATCCTTCCGTTCCGCAAGCAGATCGCATCCGGCTCATCGATACCATTGGTCAGACTACTCACCAAGCTGCCTTACCTACTTTGCTGGATCTTTTGCAACCTGCGAACAAAGATCCGATCCGATCGTCCGTCCTCACCGCCATTGCCAGATACAATGTTCCTGAAGTGGGTTCTCAAATTATCAAACATTACACCGGCTTCCCGAAACAACTGCGGGACGAAGCCAGACAAATTCTTTACAGCCGAGCAATCTGGACGACCCAATTCCTGGAATCCATTGATCGCAAAGATCTTTCTCCGTCTGAGATTCCATACCAGGAGTTACCTTCGCTTCAGACCCATTCAACACCAACCATTCGCAACCTATTGCGAAAGCACTGGGGAAGCATCCGCTCCAACACCTTGCAAGAGAAACGTGACCGGATGCTGGAAGTTGGGCGAATCGTTCTTGCGGATACAGGAAATCCCGAGCTTGGCAAAACGCATTTCACCACCCGTTGTGGCATCTGCCATCGTTTTCAGGGTGAAGGTCAAGCCATCGGTCCTGATCTGACACCTTATCCCCGGCATGATTTGTCGTACCTGCTTTTGCACATCATCGATCCCAATGCAGTCATTCGTCCAGAGTATCAAATGGTGACGATTCATACCAAAGATGGTCGAGTCCTTGCTGGTCCACTGACAGAATCCACTCCCCAAACGCGTACCCTGATCGATCTGCAAGGTAAACGTATCATCATTGCACGGGAGGACATCCAGCAACTCAAAGAGTCCGATGTCTCACTCATGCCGGAACGGCTTCTGTCAACTTTGAAGCCCATTGAAGTCCGCGACCTCTTTGCATACCTTCGTTCCAATACCACCGAACCTCTCAGCAATGATTTAACCTCCCTCTCGGGGCGACATGAATCCTTCGATTCCCCGTCAAAGTCCTGGCAGATCGTTGACAATGGTTCCGTATCCTCTCCAGAACATCAATCCAACGGTGGCCATCCTGGTGGTTGGCTTCAACTCAATGACGCCAGTGGTGGAAGGATGGCCATTGATCTTCCAAAGTCCTGGCTTGCTGAACTCCAGAGAAACAATGGGGGCATCCTTTCTTTCGATGCTAGAACGGTTGATCCTAAAAATGGTCGCCCTCATGCAGACTTTGGTTTGATCGAAATCACAGGTGCAGGAAGAACACTACGAGTGGATGTAGCCACTTCCAAACCTAATGTGCCTTCCATAAACTGGACAAACTACAGCGTTTCCTTAGAGGCCAAAACCTTCCGAATCTCTGATGCTGACTGGCAGAATGTGTTGGGAAATCTTACCAGCACCCTTATCCGGCTCGAAGGTTATGCAGGGGCGAATGAAGTGATGGGTTTGGATAACTTATCTCTACGATCAAGATAATGTCCACCTCTGTCCTGTACGATTATACTATCTCTCATAATAATTTTCCAAAACTCTTTAGGACTAACTGGAGGGGCGGTTTCCTAACCGCCCGTGCTTTATGCGGTTAGGAAATCGCCCCTCCGAGAATTTCGTCATGAAATATGAAATTCCTTTAGAGAACCACTGTAGTCCTTTGTGTTATTAAGGTGCAGGTAATGCCCGATCTACGACAGTTTGCATAATCCTAGATTCAGCTGTTGGGAATTGGGCAAAAAGCTAACTTCCCTGATGAAACCAGGAGTATTGGAGTAATGGAATGATGGAATGGACTCACCCTTGGGTGAACATGATCCAGTACTCCAACTCTCCATCATTCCAGCACTCCACTAACTTCTCATTGATTCGTGTAAGTTTCAACTGCGGCAGTTTGCATAATTGTAGGACGGTCTTTCAGGCCGTCATTTTATATGGTCAAATTATCTTACGGCACACTAGTCAAATAGAATGGTGTGAATCATCCTGACAATCTGCGGTGTCTCCTTGGAAAGCTGAGCCCCAACTCGGCGAAAAACAGCGAATAGGGAAGCCGGAAATTGTTCTTAATTCATGTCTTCCACTCTACCCACAAAATCTTCAATATCCAGAACCCACAGATTTAGAGAACCCACAGATTATCAATTTCCAGTTCATGATTCTCCCATGCTCTCAATCATAATTTGACATCAATTTGATGGCATGGAATATTTATGTCATGACGAAGACTCAAATTCAGGTGCCTGAGGAGCTTTATGCAGAACTCAAAGGCTTTGCCAAACGACGGGAGTGGTCCTTGGCCGAAACGTTCAGACGTGGAGCTGAATTACTTCTTGAAACCTATCCGGAGGGAGACTCAAAGGTTTCCGCACCATGGGAGCCTCCTTCCTCTGGGCAAGTCGGCTGGAAGGGGTTGTCCGCGGAACAAATTCATGACCTTGCTTTAGAAGATCAAGCCAAGAATCCCTTTGGGTCATGATCTCAGTTGACGCCAATATTCTTCTCTATGCTTATTGTGAAGCTGCTCCAGAGAACGAACAAGCCAAGCACTTCCTTCACTCGATTTCTCAACGTGAGGATGTCGCAATTAGTGAATTTGTTCTCAGTGAATTTTACCTGCATCTTCGTAATCCTGCCATCCTGCAAAAGCCTCTGAATTCAGAAGATGCCGTCCGTGTAATCCAATGTTATCGTCAACATCCATCTTGGCGGGTTCTTGGTTTCCCTCCTCATAGTCGGGACATTCATTCCAAACTCTGGAAGGCTGCCGCTACCCAGAACTTTGCCCGCAGACGTGTCTATGATCTTCGCATCGCCTTCTGCCTCCAAGCCTTTGGAGTCAAAGAATTTGCCACTGCAAATGTGAAAGACTTTACAGATTCTGGCTTTCAACGGGTGTGGAATCCCTTGCAAGATTCATAAGTTTGAGTCTCTTCTCAAAGATCGTCTCATGTTGTTCAAATCCCTCACAAAATCTGTGGGTTCTCTGAATCTGTGGTTTCTTAACTTCCCACTTTCTGCCTTACTTGTCCTTGTGTCTCTACCTGCATCTATTACTTCGCTAACAGACTTTCTATGAGACTATTTCTCTTCATACTGGCAACTTCTGCCTTGGCGATTCTGGAAGTTGCCGCGGTGACTCCGGAGCAATCCGAGTTTTTTGAGACCAAGGTACGTCCCGTTCTGGCGGAGCATTGTTACAAATGTCACAGTGCCAAAGCGGAGAAGTTGAAGGCGGAGCTCTATCTGGATAGTCGTGCTGGGATGCTGAAAGGTGGGGAACTGGGGCCAGCCATCAATCTGGAGAAGCCGGAGGACAGCTTGTTGCTCAAGGCCATTGGTTGGAAGGAGAGGGATTTGCAAATGCCCCCCCGCAAAGCCTTGCCCCGAAAGGTGGTGGAAGACTTCAACAAATGGGTCAACATGGGAGCTCCCTGGCCAGGGGATCAACCTACTGTCGCCATTCAACCCAAAGCCGGGTTTGATTTCGAAGTCGAACGCAAGTCGCACTGGGCTTGGAAAAAGGTGCAAAAGTCCAAATTTCCGGAAGCTGCCAAGGGCCGCGAAATCGACTACTTCATCGAGCAGAAAATGAAGGAAAAAGAGTTGGCCATTTCGCCCGAAGCTCCTGCACACACTTTGATCCGCCGGGTGTATTTTGATATGATTGGACTTCCTCCCACACCCGCTCAGACAGAGGAATTTGTTTCCGGGAAAAAGACCTGGGACGAGGTGGTCGAGGAACTTCTGGCTTCTCCACACTATGGTGTTCGTTGGGGCCGCCATTGGCTGGATGTGGCCAGATTTGCTGACGGGTATGGAGGGTTTCTCGATGCAGGGAAATTTGACAGTGCCTGGCAATACCGGGACTGGGTGATCTCTGCCTTGAATACGGACATGCCTTACAATGATTTTCTCCGCTTTCAACTCGCTGGGGACATCCTCGCCCCGAAGGAACATGCCGTTGCCACAGGCTTTCTCGCCCTTGGTCCACAATACCGTGGAGATGGTGGAGATGCCCAAAGCAATGCCATCGCCAAGTCCGAGACACTGGATGATCGGGTGGATACGGTGGGTCGGGGGTTGCTCGGGTTGACCCTGGCCTGTTCCCGTTGCCATGATCATAAATTCGACCCGATTCCGATGCAGGATTACTACTCCCTCGCCGGTGTTTTTCAAAACACTTCCGTAGGGGAGACTCCCATGGTCCCGCAGGAGGAAGTCGATGCCTATAATGCCAAACTCAAGGCAATCCAGGACTATAGAAAAGAGACGGATGAGATGATCAAGGAGGAGGGTTTGAAAATGGTGGAGAAGGAACTCCCGAAACTCGCCCTCTACATGGTGTCCGCCGTTGAATTCAAGGAGTCCGGCACCAAGGAACGCCTCCAACCCTGGGCTCGGCAAAAAGGACTGGCCGGAGGCATCTTCAATTCTTGTCTCAAATTTTTTACTGGCCCAAAAAATACCTCCAAACTTCCCGCGGCTGATGCCTGGTTTACTTCCAAAACCATGGAAGCCGCCAAAGAACTACAGACCTATGTCCTCAAAAACCGGGAGGCGAAGGAGGTGAAGGATTTTCTCAATCGAGGCTTCAAGTATGATCGCAACCAAATCATTGACGACTTTTCCGAAAAGCTGGCTGAAGAAGTCAAGTTTCGCCGTAAGGAGCATTCCCAAATGGAGAAAGATAAGCCCAAAAAGTATCCCTATGCTCACGTTCTGCGGGAGAGTGGTTCCCGCAACATGAAGGTCGCTCTACGGGGCAATCTTCTCAAGCCCGGCCCGGAAGCCCCACGTCGATTCCTCAAGATCCTGGATGACGAACAATCCGCCTTTTCCAAGGGAAGTGGTCGCCAGGAACTTGCGGAAAAACTCATTGACCCAACCAACCCGCTGACCGCCCGTGTCTTCGTCAATCGGGTATGGGGTTGGCACTTTGGGAAAAACCTGGTCAAGACTCCCAGCAATTTCGGGAAATTGGGCAATGCCCCGACGCATCCACAACTCCTCGATTGGTTGGCCGCCACCTTTGTCGAGGAGGGCTGGTCGATCAAAGATTTGCACCGCAAGATCCTGACTTCCCAGGCATGGAAACAAAGCAGCCAGTTCGATGAAGCTAAGTTTACCAAGGACGGCGACAATGTATACCTCTGGCGAATGAATCCCCGCAAGCTGGAAGCCGAAGTCTGGAGGGATGCCGTGTTGGCCGTCAGTGGCAAGTTGGACCCCACCATCGGCGGCAAACCCTTTGATGATCCATCCAAGGATTTTCGCCGGACTATCCACGCCCGTTCCAGCCGCAATGGAGACCAGTTTCCCGCCGACCAGTTTCTCCGTCTTTTCGACTTCCCGGTTCCCCGAGCCAGTGTGGCCCGTCGTACTCCCAGCATCACTCCCCAGCAATCCCTCTTCATGCTCAACAACCCCTTTGTCACCAACCAGGCCAAGGCCCTCGCCGCAAAGGTCAAAGTCGAAACCGAAAAGGAGTCTGCCATTCAATACCTTTACCAAATGCTATTCGCTCGGAATCCCACCCCGCAAGAGCTGGCTGTCGGCACACAATTTCTTGAAGGCAAAGATGCTAAACCCTTACCTCTGACTCGTGAAGAACGCTACGCCCAAGCTCTGTTGGCCTCCGCCGAGTTCTTGTTCATTGAGTAAAGTCGTTACGACTAATAGTTTTTGAAACACGAATTTAAAAGAATGTCCGCAAATGACGCGAATGCCGAAACTTCGTGTCCATTCGCGGAAGTTCGCGTCTATTCGTGTTAAACTCTTCGCATTGTCCATTTCTTTCAACCATGAACACACTCTTTGAATCCCCCACCTTTTCCAGACGTACAGCCATTGGAAAACTCGGAGCGGGAATGGGCACTATCGGACTGGCCAGTGTGCTTCACCAAGCACAGGGGGCGACACAACCACATTTCCGACCTCGGGCCAAGCGAATCATTCAACTCTTCATGCCCGGAGGTCCCTCCGCCGTTGATACTTTTGACTACAAGCCGGCTATTGAAAAATACGCCGGACAACGCCCCGAAGCGGTCCAATTCAAAACCCTCCGCAACACCAAGGGTGGACTTCTGAAATCGCCTTTCGAATTCAAACAATATGGTCAGACTGGCAAGTGGGTCAGTAGCATCTTCCCGGAGACTGCCAAAATGGTCGATGACATTTGCTTCATCGACTCCATGTACACGGACCTTCCCGAACACGCCAGCGGGATCCTCATGATGAACATCGGCTACAACCAGGCCGTTCGGCCTTCCATGGGTTCCTGGTTGACCTATGGACTCGGAGCCGATTCCCGCGATCTGCCTGGCTATGTCGTCTTATCGCCTGGCGAAGGTGCCCGTGGCGGCCAGGGAGTTTGGGGGAATGCGTTTCTTCCTGGAAAACATGCCGGCTGTATGGTCAATTTGCGGGGCTTGACCCCGGAACGTGCGATGCACGATTTACGGGGGCCTGGATTGCCTCTTGATGCCCAAAAAGAACAGGCGGACTTGATCGGAACTTTGAACCAACTCCACCTGGATCGTCGTGGCCAGGACCAACTGGTCGAAGCCAAGATTGCCTCCATGGAACTTGCTTTCCGCATGCAAACCGCCGTCCCCGAAGCCTTTGATTTGAACAATGAATCCGAAGCGACCAAGAAGCTCTACGGTAACAAAGACTTTGGCAAAGGTTGCCTGCTGGCCCGGCGTCTGGTCGAACGTGGAGTCCGAATGGTCACTGTCAACGGAGGCAACAACATCGCCTGGGACAGTCATGGCCGAATCCTTGACCATGAAAAACTCGCCGCTGATGTGGACCAGGGCATTGCTGGACTACTCAAGGATCTGAAATCACGCGGCCTGCTCGAAGACACCCTCGTCATCTGGGGAGGGGAGTTCGGACGTGCCCCAACCGCCGAAGGATCCCAAGGCCGTGACCACAATCACTACGGCTTCACCACCTGGATGGCCGGTGGCGGAGTCAAACCCGGCTTCACCTACGGCTCCAAAGATGAATTCGGTTGCCGCTCCATCGAAAACCGTGTCCACGTCCACGACCTCCACGCCACCATCCTCCACCTCATGGGCATCGACCACGAAAAACTCACCTTCCGCTTCAGCGGCCGAGACTACCGCCTCACCGATGTCCACGGCCACGTCCTGCACGATATTTTGGTATGAAGCTTTGTACTTTTCCACCATCGATTATGAATAGAAAACACATCCTACTCACTTCCCTCGCATTTGCTTTGGGCACTGGAACCACCTTCGCAAAATCCGTCGTCGAAGACGGAGCGGAGGTCAAGAAACTGGCCGGAGATATGAAGTTTACCGAAGGGCCAGTCTGGCTGCCTTCCGAGAAGAAACTCATCTTTTCAGACATCCCCAACAGCAAGTTGATGCAGTGGAGTGAGAAGGATGGACTCTCCGTATTTCGGGAGGAAAGTCATCAAACCAACGGGAACATTCTCGATCTGGAGGGCCGGTTGGTTTCCTGTCAACATGCCGCACGGAATGTGGTTCGCACAGAGAAGGGTGGTAAGATCACTGTGGTGGCTGAGAAATTTGGAGGCAAACGCTTCAATTCGCCCAATGATGTCGCCGTTCGTTCGGATGGTTCGCTTTGGTTTACGGATCCTCCCTGGGGCCTTCGTGGCAAGCATGAATATGGAGCTCACTGGGTTTTTAAATTGGATCCTAAATCTGGCAAAGCCGAGCCAGTGGTCAAAGACCTGGCCATGCCCAACGGAATCATTTTTTCACCAGACGAAAGCCGCATCTACATTGCCGATACCGGCGGCCACAAAAGACACCCGGATTCCACATTTCATAAATCCCCTGACGTCATTCGTTGCTACGCAGTGAGCAAAGACGGCAAGCTGGGCAAGAAGTTGTTCGTAATTGATGAAGGCAGCGACGGCATGGCAGTCGACGTAAAGGGCAACCTCTACACCACTCACGGCGGCAAAGTGAATGTCTTCAATGCCGACGGCAAACTCCTGGAGAGAATCAAAGTCCCCGAAGGCCCCGCCAATTGCACCTTCGGCGGAGAAGATTTCAAAACCCTCTTCATCACTGCCCGGAAGTCCCTCTACTCAGTTCGCCTGAAACACGCCGGAGCCAAACCTCCCGGTGCGAAATGGTAGCAAAACCATAACTACTACAGGCACTCTTTGCGTTGTATCCTAAGGTCTGGCAGACCTTAGGTTTTCTATAGGTCCTATATGCCCTATACGACCTATTTCAGGCTTTGCCTAAAGACCATTCCCCCGATCGTAGGACGGTCCTTCAGGCCGTCCATATTCGTCAATTTCTCTTTCTGGACACTCTATTGGCAGAATCATTAGGGGCAAAATTATCTTAAATTTCACAGTTTGAACCTCATTCCCAAATGACACTTGAATCCAGGATTGAAATCCTGGGCTGGTTAAGTTGCGAACCTTCAGTTCGCGATCTCGCCACAGATACCGAAGGTATTACAGCCATTAGCCACGGATTGAGTGAGAACGATACCCATGGAAAAATGATCATATAATCCGCACCCTGGCGGGGTGCCAGAGTGGGTTTCCAACCAACACAATAGTTGCGGGTGCAAAGTAGCAGCAGCGTCTAGCCGCTGTTCCCCTGAGGCGAGACGCCTCATCTACTTTGTGGGACAATTTCCTCAGGGAGAGCGGGTTTATAACCCGCCACTGGAGGATCGGGTATACCATTCCTGAATCTGGGGGTTTCAAACCCTTATACCAAAGTGCATTGTGGTTTACTCTTTACCGGACTCGCAAGCTCGCCCCTCCACTCAAAGACGCACAATGGAGGGACGAGCCTGCGAGTCCGCTTATTCGGTATCAGAAAAGTGTAAATATTTTCGCAGATTGGTATCACTCCCATTTGGAGCCAATCAGAAATTTTATGATGAGAGACATTCTCTCGATCTGGCATCCCTCCAGGATGCATCCTGTCTTCAATCAACATCCCGGAGGTATCTCTCGTCCCTCGTTCAACCTCCGGCTAATCGCTGTGATCCCTCGGGGATCATTCTTCAACTATAGAATTAGAGCCGAAACCTTCCTCAACCCCCATCATCCATACCACCTTTTCTTCGCAAAGACTTGATCTTTCCACGCTTGGTCTTGCTATCCACACGCCGCTTCTTGGAACCCAGGGTCGGCCGGGTGGCCCGACGTTTCTTCTGCACAGCCACTGCAGAAAGGATCAACTGCTTCAAACGCCCCAGAG
>Ga0255776_10008590_pt1 | contig 10085 bp, 9 predicted proteins | sample 071ome_19_FD_179974 | JGI IMG/M metagenome (GOLD analysis project Ga0255776, IMG submission 179974) | Coastal salt marsh microbial communities from the Groves Creek Marsh, Skidaway Island, Georgia - 071413AT metaG (version 2) | ecosystem: Environmental > Aquatic > Marine > Intertidal zone > Salt...
ATCAAAACGCACCACTTGCGGATAGGGACAAAGGGGCCGTGATACGTCGGGCATGGCCCTGCTGGTAGCCAGTATGCTGTTAGGGGCCATACCATTCTCATAAGCCACATCCGTCGGCCCGCCAAGAATATAAAGCACAGGCGTGTGATAGGTCTTCACCAGTGTCTTCGGCACCTTGAGGCCAGGCATTGTGGCGCGCTCACCATCATAGGTGCCAGTGTTCTGCATGATCAGTGTGGCCACGCGGGGATCGCTTGCGACCTGTGCCGCCTGCAACCCACCGCAGCTGAAGCCTGCCACAGCAATAGCCTGTGGATCGATGCGTCCGAAATACGGGCTTCCCTGGCGTTGGTTCTCGGCAAGCGCCCAGTCGATGGCATCGGTCAGCCCCGAAGTTGGCGTACGCGGGAAAGGTTTTGGGGGTATCGGCGCAGGATGCGCACCCGGACCGCTGTAAATGCGCCCTGAAGCGATGACCAGGTAACCATGTGACGCCAGCTCAAGCAAATGATTGCGCGCGCTTGCCCCATCATCTGAGCAGCCGCCATTACCCCACGCAACTACCCCCATCTTCAGCGAGCACATCGCCGCGATATTGACCGGGCGATACACCACATGGTCAGGCAGCGATACGACTTCTTCTTTCATGGCCGGGTAGCTGCCGGTCCCCGGGGTATCCGGACCATCGTTGCGTCTCGGCTGGGCACTGGCTGCCAGCGTAGCCAGCAAGGTGACGGTCAGGACCATGAGGGTAAAAATACGGTTTATTTTGTGACTGATCATTGCATATCCCCCTGGGGTTGTCGTTGTGCCAGGCCCGAAAAGAATAAACACCGTGCCTGATCCAGTCCAGCTAATTCTGGTGGCCCTCTAGCTCATTCTTAGCCCACACAAATAAATTTGGACACACGCTTTTCTGGTGTTGGAGCATACGGTGAACCAAGTAACCTGCCCCCTTGATTAGAACTTCTATTTATCAGGCAATGCCAACTCCCTCAACCCGGCACCAAAAAAGCTCTGGGGTTTCGATGCAGGAAAATCTCCATCACGTTCTGTCTCCCTGACACAATTCCTGACCTCGTCGGCCAGCGTTCCCCAGTTGTCGTTGCGAGGCCAGGCATCCAGGAAGCATTGGTCGAAAAAGGTGTAGCGGTTATTGTTGGAGCAACCGAAAGACGTCAGGTCTGCTGCACTGGCGGTCATGACAATGCGCTCATCCCGGGTAATTCCCCGACGATTGAAGATCCCGCTGAAACATGCCGATACCACCAGTACAGTAGTTCTTCCCCCGCAGGAGTTCAGCATGGATTCCATTCGCGAAGGCCGCACAAAATACGTAGGAACGTCTGCCGACAACGCGAGCCCTTCTGGCGCGCCATGCCCTGTCAAATAGACCAGGCAGCCCTCATTTTCCTGCGGATCAAGCGTGGTCAGTGTACGGTCTAGCGCCCTGAGCCCGCTGGCTTGCCAGCGCTCATCTACACTGGCGTGCAGTCTGGTCATGGAAGCAACAGAAGGACTGTCCTGGAGTTCAGCGGCAAAATCCAGGATGAAATTATCGAATACGATCTGCTCATTGCCCACTGCCGCCAGGACGACATGCCAGCGGATGTCACTGTCTGCAGCACCGGCGGAACTTGAGAGGAAGATGATCGCAAAAATAGTTGGGATGAATTTACTCATGGCCAGATCAAAAAATGTGAATTTGGTGAAAGATCAATTTAACAAAAGAATAGGAATCTGACCCCATTATTACACCGGCGCCTTGGTGAAAATGCCGAGCCACGCTACCTTCTCGATGTGCTTGTCATCGTAAGTGCAGGTCATCTCCGAGGTGAAACCGGCCAGGCCAAACTGCTGGAGATGCTGTTCGAGATGCCGCAATGCATCAACATCCAAAGCGACGCGCGCTTGCTCCGTTGAGATGTCACGTCGCAGCGCCACCGATTGCTCGAGCGCGTCGAGATCGTTCAGGCTCGGAGGCTCATCGCTGAGCAGGCTTTGTGCAAAGTCAAAATACTCGACCCCAAAGTAAGTTTCTAAGCCTTGCGAAAATTCCGCCCTGCGCGCACAAATGCTCTGGAGCAGATTGTGGCGCGAAGGATCTTTCGGCGGGAGCATCGCCGCTTCACGAACCTGCTCGGGCACGCGGGCGCGGACCAGGGCCTCGAGGGTTGAAGTTGCCAGACGGCTGCCCTGTGTAATACCGCTATCCGTACTGTGGAGTACCAGGATGAGCGAACCGCCGGTGGCCAACACACGTGCGGCTTCGCTGAGGGCCATATCGAACGGGGCATACTCAATGGCGAAGTTGGAAACGACGAGGTCGAAGCTGTCCTGTGCAAAGGGAAGCTGTTCAGCGGCGACCTCTCCCATGAAGCTGATATTGGGATGTTGGAACTGTGAACCGCCGGGCGCGGCGATCCTGTCAGAGGCGACGATCTTCAGCCCGCGTCCGGCTTCAGCTCCCCAGAAAGAGACCTGCCCTGAGCCGCAACCGATCTCCAATACCCGTGAGCCGGCTTTGACTGTGCCAAAGATGTCCTGCCAGAAGTACTTGATTACCTCGCCAGGACCCCATTCCGTACTGCACGAAAAGTGCTCGCTGCCGTCCAGGCGCTGCGACCACACTGACTCTTTCGATGGCGCTGGCTTGTCTGACCTCATGTTTGCTGTGCTTCGCTTGATTCAAACATGAGGCTCAGAATAGACGGATAATGTGTAGTCGTCCATGCATGGCGGTTCACATTTTGATGGCCGGTTCGCTGGCATTGGGCTATACGGTGAATCAAGTAACCTGTTCCCTGGATTGGCCCTTTCAAGCCTAGAAATGATTCAACGTATACCCCTGTTGCTGCAACAGCGCATGAGCCGTGATGGCGGACGGGGCCATGGTGATGCCTGGCAGCAAGTCGGCCTTCTTGATGTCCATCCCCTCCGCCGATTGACCACAAAGCTGTATCGTGACCCCGGCCGCCAGCAGTTGCGCAATGATTCCGGCATTGGGATTCTCAGCACCACGTGCCTCAGTGGTCAGCAAATCGGCGCCTGCCAAACCGTGGACCACAATAGCAGTTGACATATTCTCTGCCGAGATACCTTTTGCCGTATGCAAATTCACAGAACGGGCCACCATCTCAAATTTGCGGTTGACGGCATCGTCCGGCCCGGCAGCAGAAACATCGAATGCGATTTTCATCCGGGTGCCAGCCGGTAATTCGACACCAGTCACCGGTGCATAGACGCCATAATCAGGCACCGCAGTTCCCGAAACAAAATCGTCCCTGCCGGCCAGGGATGGCGCAGAGAGACCCAGTAGTATTGAGAGACAAAGAATAAGTCGAATCATGGTGGCTTCCTGTGGTTGATAAACACGTTGGTAAATGAGGTACCTGGGCGCAAGCCCGACGAAATGGTAACTATTGTGGATGCGTGACACTCATCCTCACACGTCACGCCGGGCCAGATGTTGCTTCTATTATTCACTGCCTTCAACGACTGTTTCAAGCTGTATAAAAGGTGTCAGATACCTATTTATATACTAAGGGTCAAGTCTGCTTAACATAAGAATAGGTATCTGACCCCATTAGTTTTGTTAATGGTTTGAGGAAGGCCAGTTTTCGGCCTTACCCGTGACGAGCCACGGCTTATATTTCACCATTATTGTCTTGAATAGCGGGCTTTGTATGTGATCGACCAACCATTTATGGAGCGCCGGTAGCGAGAGCTTATCCGACCAGTCGCGGTCAACACCCATGAATTGACGGATGAAGGGGAATATCGCAATGTCGGTGATTGTAATGTTGGAGCCAACAAGTTGGGGGGAAGTCTCAAGCCGTGCGTTTAGCGTTTGCAAAAATACCAAACCGTTATCGCGGGCATCGAGGCAATCATCAGGAAACCTATCGGGGTATTTGTAGCGGTCCAGTGCTTCCTTAAACTCACCATCATTCCGGGCGATAAGTTCACGGCTCTCATCTGTTTCCATCAGCCAATTATCAGGATCGTTTTGGCACAAAGCCCAACGCATGATGTCCAGGCTTTCATCCAGCACTTTTTCATCTGAGATTTGAAGGACTGGCACAGTACCTTTTGGAGAAATCTCCAGCATGTGCTCTGGCTTGTCGCGTAATTCAATTTCACGTAACTCCAGCTTTGTGCCAGCTTTTTGAAGCGCCATACGAGCTCGCATCGCATAAGGACAGCGGCGAAAATTATAGAGGATAGGAAGCATAATAGTTATAGAAAGATTAAACGACCAATATCCGGTAGTCCAGCCAGTCATTGAAACCTGAAAACACCGAATTTATGCTAATAGAGTGGGTGTCCTGTTAGTTTCCCTGGTCGCTTATTCCACTTCTATTCCACTTCGTAGACCACACGACCACCGACCATGGTCATGGTGGGTTGAATCCAGAAAATCTCGTCGGCGGGTACGGTCATGTAATCCCGATCGAGCACCACGAGGTCGGCGTACTTGCCCGTTTCCAGCGAGCCCATGTTGTTCTCCTGGAAAAATAGCCAGGCATTGTTGCGCGTATGGGCGACAAGGGCTTCCTCTCGGGTGAGGGTCTGGTCGAGTGCCTTGTTGCCCGCGATATCAATACCACTGACGGACCAGCCCAGGGTAATGAAAGGCTGGTAATGGGAAACGATGGTGGCATCGGTACCCAGGCCAAAGATAATGCCGCTGTCGGCAATGTCGCGAAAGGGTATGCGGACACCACCGTTCATGCCCACGCCGTGGACGGCCAGGGTCATCCCCAGTGCCTTGGCCGTGTTCCAGACGCCCGCATTTCAGGTAATCGTCGAATTCCCGCGTTACGTGCTGAGGCAACGGCGAGCCCTGCAGGGCCATCAGGCGGTGGAAATCCGGGTAATAGCGTTCCACCAGTTGGTAGAGTAGGGTTTGCTCAGGCCGATGACGTTCGTAAACAGCCCTTCGCGGTGCAATATTCGGCGAAGCCAGGGACATGACGGCATCCTTTCCATCAGATCCATTGGGAAGATGCCTTCAGGGTAGTTCAGCGACGACTGTTTTGCCCATGAAAGCAGGCCTACCTAAAGCAAAAACCCTTCCTTCGTTATCGGCAACGCCCTAACTCTTCTCCCCGTCACCGCAAAAATCCCATTACAAACCGCCGGCATCACCGGCGGCAGCGCCGGCTCCCCCAACCCGGTCGGGTGAAAATCACTCTGGATAAAATGCACATCAATCTCGGTCCGTGCATTCTTCATCCGCAGCAGGTTGTACTGGTGAAAATTATCCTGCTGCACCACGCCGTCTTTCATGGTGATCTCAAGCCCGGCCAGTGAACTGATGCCATCGAATACGGCACCCTGTACCTGTTTTATCGCGCCACTCATGTTGATGACCGGCCCGATATCCACCGCTGCCGTCACCCTGTGAATCGTGACCATGTTATTGGCATCCACACTGACTTCGGCCACCTCGGCCACGTGGCCGGCATGGCTAAAGTGAAAGGCGATGCCCATGCCTCGCCCGGCGGGCAGGGTTTTGCCCCAGCCGCTTTGTTCGGCGGCCAGCTTGATGACGTCCACGGCGCGGCCGGTGTTCAGTGAGCCTGTGCTGCCTTCTTCAAACCAGCGGGGTTCACCCATCATTTCGATGAGGTGTTCCACAGGATCGCGGCCGGCGGCATAGGCCAGTTCGTCGATAAAACTTTGCACGGCCCAGCCGGTGGCATTGGACCCCGGCGCGCGCCAGGAACCGGTGGGGGTGTTGGTGTCGATCAGGGACAAGGCGGCGCGGTAGTGATCGATGTTCAGGGCCGGGAATTCATCGCGCCCCAGGCGGGTGCCAGCGGTGGCGACGCCGCGCACGGATCCGCCGATCAGATGAGTCTGCATGGCAACCACCCTGCCCTCGCGGCTGACGGCGCCCTTGAAGGCATAGACGCCGCCGGGGCGGTACTGGTCGTGCATGAGGTCGTCTTCCCGGGTCCAGAGCAGTTTCACCGGCACATCAAAACGCCGGGCAATGGCAGCGGCCTCGCAGGAATAATCCTGCAAGCGGCGACGGCCGAAGGAGCCGCCCATGCGGATCATGTGCAGGGTGACATTCTCGGCGGGTATGCCGAAGACATTACCCATGGATGCCACCGTCAGTTGCGGCTGGCGGGTTGGTGCCCAGATCTCCAGGGAATTGGAATCTGCATGGTAATGGGCGGTGCAGTTCATGGGCTCCATGCAGGCATGGGCCAGGTAGGGAAAGTGGTAGCTGCTGGTAACGGTTTGCGTGAACTCATCATCAAACTGCCCGGTCACATTGCCGGATTCGGTGATCTGGTTATCGGCTGGCCAAGGCGCATCTGCGACTGCCTGGGCACGGGCAAAGATGTCTTCGTTATCGTCTTTGGAGGCCTGTGACCTGTCCCACTGCACGTCCAACTGCTGTTTTGCCTTGAAGGCCTGCCAGGTGGAGCGGGCGACAATGGCGACGCCGTCGAGCAGTTCACCGACATTGTCATTACCTTCGACCAGGAAGGCATCGACGATGCCGGGCATGGACTTGATGTGGTCCAGGTTGGCACTGACAACCCGGCCATAGGTGGCAGGGCATTTTTCATACACCGCGTAGAGCATGCCCGGCAACTGGATATCCGAGCCGTAGAGGCTGCCGCCGGTGACGATGGTGTGGTTGTCCACGTCGCCAACATGGGTGCCGATGATGTTGTAGTCCGCGCGGGGTTTGAACGCCAGGGTGTCCACGTCCGGCACTGGCTGCATGGCGGCATCCAGGGCCAGTTCTGCAAAGGTCAGCTCCTGGCCGGTATTGCGATGGATGACGCGGCTGTTCTCGGTGTAAAACAGGGTGGGATCTTCAGACAAACGCCTGGCGGCAGCGCCAATCAACATGGTGCGGGCGGCAGCACCGGCGCGGCGCATGGGGTCGAACTCTCTTGGCGTCGAGGTGGAGCCCCCGGCGCGCTGTGTGCCGTAGCGGGCTTCATTGAAGGGTGCCCTGACCACGGTGACATCATTCCAGTCGGCGCCCAGTTCCTCGGCGATGATCATGGGCAGCGAGGTCTTGGTGCCCTGGCCTTTTTCAGGATTGTGGGCGTAGAGGGTGATGGCACCGTCGATGCCGATTTCCACGAAGGCGTTGAGTTCGAGCTGATCGGAGCTCTCTACCAGCTCAAGGCTGGGCTCCTCTGCGGTTTGTGCTGTCGAGGTATCGAAATATGTTGCCAGGGAGAAACCGGCGCCGGCCATGGTGCTGGCCTTGAGGAAACAGCGGCGGTTGAGTGTGGCTGGTGATGCCGGTTCCCTGTCCTGGTGAGCGTTTTGACTGGTGTTCATGGCCCTGCCCCTCGATTGAAATTGGACTGATTGATTGATAATGCCCGGATTGTGGGGAGTTTTGAAGGGGTTTGGGTGAAATCTCGGGCTGGTGTGCTTTTTTTGCCGGATGACGGCCCGTTTATCCTTTAATGATTCTCTAAATGACCGGTTTTTTTATATAAAACGAGTAAATACCTGCAGGTATTTAAGGAATAATGCCTCTTCCGGCCTACTGGAACTGCTGAATCCAGAGAGAGCCGGCGGTTTGTCGGGAAACAGCCCTTCGGGCTTATCCCGACCTACGGGAGTGAGAGCACACTGATAGCTCCTCTTTCCTAGTCTTCATCCTTGCCGAACAGGCGCTTGAAAAAGCCTTTGGTTTTTTCCCGTCGGCGGGCCTCCATGGCTTCCAGTTGCTGGCGCTTGGCGTGCAGGTCGAGCATGGCGCGGGCCAGTGGGGGGTTTTCCTTGGCCAGGGCGAGCATTTCGGCGTTCAGGGCTTCCAGCTTGTCGCGGTTTTCCCAGTACATGTCTTCATCGGATCGCGGGACTCCCCCGATGAGGAAAAAGTCCTGCATGTTGTTGAAACGCTCGCGGCGCATGAAGCCGACATCGCATTCCCATTCCGGAATCAGCGTACCGGTGTGGACCACATCCCGGCAGGTGACATCAAAATCATCGTTGGCATTGAGCTCGTTATACATCTCGAACATGCGCACCTCGGTATCGCGGATCTCATGCAGCAGGGAGATGGTAGAGCGCTCGCCGATGACCTCGATTTCCTCAATGGGGATTTCGCGGGCGGGGCGAGCCGGAGCAGCTTGTGCCTCGGCTGTTTGATTATCCACCGGCTCAGCCGTCATGCCGGTTGTATGTACCAGCAATAATGCTAATAACAAAACCGATTCCCTGGTTTGCATAAACACCTCGATAAATGACCTGATCGGGTGAATATAGGCCATTTTCTGAATTTACTGAAGTATTCAAGGGGTAATCGGAGCTACGCCATTGCCTTCAAAATCCGGGAGAAATGGTCTTGATTGTGGTGGCCGGAAATTGCGCAGCAATCTTCGGCAATCCCAAACCTTAATGGCATTCCATGCCGGAGATGGCACTACGTGCCATTTCCGGCCTACGGGACTACCTGAAAATTGGCAGAAACCTGTTACCTTCGAAAAACGGGAGAGACCCTTGATCGTTGTAGGGCGGAAATTGCGCAGCAATATCCGGCAATCACAATATGCAATGAACTTTCATGCCGGAGATGGCCCTTTGGGCCATTTCCGGCCTACGCGTTGCCGCGCATTAGGGGTTTCAGATCAGGCCGCTGATCCACATCGTGCATACCACCGCGAACGACACCAGGCCACCCACCAGGGTTGCCCCGCCGTAACTGAACACGGCGTCGGCGACAGACAACCGGGTTAATGAGGTGCAGATCCAGAAGTAGGATGAATTCACGTACTTGATAATGACCGAGCCACTGGCACCCGACAGCATGGCGGCTTCCGGGCTCAGGCCCAGTGTGCCCAGCATGGGCGCGCTTAGCGAAGCCGCTGTAATCACCCCTACCGTGGTAGAGCCGGTAATCATGTTGCCGATAATGCCGAGCGCAAAAGGCAGCAGGATGGCAGGCAGGCCGTAGTCGGCAAACAGCGTGGCGATGTAATCCACTGCCGGGGTGCCGCGCAGGATAGCACTCAGGCTTCCACCCAGGCCGGTGACCACCAGGATCATGGCGGAGGTGCGCAGGCCGTCTTCGACCCACTTGTCCTTGGCCTTTTCCAGGTCGTCCTTGCTGGCGATATTGCGGTAGGCAAGCCACACACCAATGCTCAGGGCCACCACCGGCCAGCCCAGGTAACTGAAGATGGTTCTGATCAAGGTACCCTCTGCCATGGTCAGGTTCACCACGCTCTGCATGCCGATCAGGACGATGGGAATGACGATGGGCATGTAGGAACTCAATGGGCTGGGCAGGTGGCTGAGGTCTTCATCGTTGAAGGCCGTGTCTTCAAATTCATCGGACGCCTCGGTCTTGATACGCGGCCCGGCGAAATACACACCCCAGGCCCAGCATGCCAGTGAGCCGGCCAGGCACGCAACGCTGCCGGCGATGATGGTCTTGCCAATATCCGCCTCCACCAGTGCGGCGGCCGCTAATGGTCCCGGTGTGGGCGGCACAATGGCGTGGGTGAGTTGCAATGCACCCACCAGGCCGGTGGACATCACGGCAATAGTCACGCCCATGGCGCGGGCCGAGGAATGCACCAGTGGATTGAGAATGACAAAGGCGACATCGGAGAAAATGGCGATACCGATAATGAACCCGGTCAGGGTCAGCGCCAGCGGCATACGGGATTTGCCCACCAGGTTGACCATGGATTTGGTGATGACCTGGATGGCGCCGGTGTGTTTCAACGCCTCGGCGATGATGGAACCCAGCACGATAACCACACCGATGCCGCCCAGGGTATTGCCGAAACCGGATTCAAAGGCGTCGATAAAATTGTTCTGCTGGACCCCGGGCAGGATGCCGAAGAGCATGATGGGTAATAACAGGGCGAAGAAGACGTGCCATTTCCAGCGTGCGATCAGGAACAGCAGCAGGAAAATGACCACCGCGAAACCGGAGAGGGAAATGGCGGCGCTGGTGTTGACGGCTGTGGTGGGGTCCAAAGTGCGGTTCCTTTTTTTATTCTTGTGTCGGCAAACGGCCCTGCGGGCCTATGCCGACCTACGGCAAATTCAGAATCTCAGGCGGCCTTTGGCCGCCTTGC
>Ga0255776_10008599_pt1 | contig 10079 bp, 9 predicted proteins | sample 071ome_19_FD_179974 | JGI IMG/M metagenome (GOLD analysis project Ga0255776, IMG submission 179974) | Coastal salt marsh microbial communities from the Groves Creek Marsh, Skidaway Island, Georgia - 071413AT metaG (version 2) | ecosystem: Environmental > Aquatic > Marine > Intertidal zone > Salt...
CGCGCAGCACGTGACAGACGTCCTGGCACAGGAAGCACTCGATGCACTTCCGGAATTCCTGCGGACGCTCGACATCGTACTGGTGCATCTTCCACGAGCCGTCCTCGAAGTCGGGCTCCCGGGGCGCCATCTGCTGGATCGACGCCTTCACCTCGTAGTTCCACGAGACGTCCGTCACCAGATCCTTGAGGATCGGGAAGGTGCGCATCGGCTCGACCGTGATGGGACCGTCGCCCGCCACGTCCTCGACGCGCGTCATGCACATGAGCCGTGGTGAGCCATTCACCTCGGCAGAGCACGATCCGCACTTGCCGGCCTTGCAGTTCCAGCGACACGCCAGATCCGTCGCCTGCTCCGCCTGAATCTTGTGAATCGCGTCGAGAACGACGTATCCGGGCTCCAGGTCGACGTCGTATGTCTCGAAGTCGCCGCCTTCCTGGTCGCCACGCCAGACTTTGAACGTCGCGGACTTCATCAGCCTTCCTCCTCGATGATGTCCTGCAGTTCCTGCCGGATCGGGGAAATATCGTGACGCTCGATAAGCATCTCGCCGTCGGGGCCCTTGCGAACGACGTGGTTGAACGTCGACCACGCCTTCTCTTTGTCGGGGTGGTCGAGCCGCGAGTGCGCCCCCCGGCTCTCCTTCCGTTCCCGGGCCGACAGCGCGATCGCTTCGGAGACGGTGAGGAGGTGCTTCATGTCGAGGGCCGTGTGCCAGCCGGGGTTGTACCACCGGTTGCCGCCGGCGCCGACATCGGCCAGCTGTCCCGCGATCTCGCGAATGGAGCCGAGCGCTTCCGTCAGCCCATCCTCCTCCCGCGCGATCCCGACCTTGTTCTGCATCATCGTCTGAAGCTCGAACTGGAGCTGGAACGGATTCACCGGCGTCACACCCCGCTCGAGCGGCGCGAGCGCTTCGGTCGCAGCCTCTGCGATTTCGGCTTCCGACACCGTGTAGTTCGGGTTCTCCTTGGCGAACTTCGCGGCGTACTCACCAGCACGCTGTCCGAAGACCACCAGGTCGGAGAGCGAATTGCCTCCAAGTCGGTTCGCACCGTGCAGACCCCCAGCGACCTCCCCCGCGGCGAACAGGCCCGGCACGGTCGTGGTCATCTGAGTGTCGGCATCGACCGCGACGCCGCCCATGGCGTAGTGCGTAGTCGGCCCGACCTCCATCGGCTCCTTTGTGATGTCGATGCCCGCCAGCTCTTTGAACTGGTGGTACATACTCGGGAGCTTCTTCTTGATGTGGCCCTCGGAGTCCTTGATGTGCTCCTTGATCCACGCGATGTCGAGGAAGGCCCCACCGTGAGGACTTCCTCGCCCTTCCTGGACCTCCTTCACGATCTTTCGTGCCACGTGGTCACGTGTGAGGAGCTCGGGCGGACGCCGTGCTTCCCGATCGCCGGTGACGTAGCGCCACCCTTCCTCGGGGTTGTCGGCCGTCTGGTCGACGTACAGGGGCGGGATGTCCTCGAACATGAACCGCTCGCCCTTGTTGTTCTTCAGAATCCCACCTTCCCCGCGCACCCCTTCGGTCACCAGGATCCCGCGCACGCTCGGCGGCCAGATCATGCCGGTCGGGTGGAACTGGATGAACTCCATGTCCCGCATCTCGGCGCCTGCGTGGTACGCGAGCGAGTGCCCGTCGCCCGTGCCCTCCCAGCTGTTGCTGGTCACGAGGTAGGCCCGACCGAGGCCACCCGTCGCGAGAACGACGGCCTTCGCCTTGAAGATCCGGAACCGGCCCTGCTCGCGATCGTACCCGAATGCACCGACGCACCGCTCGCCGTCCTTGAGCAGCCGCGTCACGGTCACTTCCATGTGGACATCGATTCCCTGATGGATCCCGTGATCCTGCAGGGTACGGATCATCTCGAGACCCGTGCGGTCACCGACGTGCGCGAGTCTCGGGTATTTGTGTCCCCCGAAGTTGCGCTGGAGGATCTTTCCGTCCGGCGTGCGGTCGAAGAGTGCGCCCCACTTCTCGAGCTCACGGGCCCGCTCAGGCGACTCTTTCGCGTGCAGTTCCGCCATGCGCCAGCTGTTGAGGTACTGCCCCCCCCGCATGGTGTCGGCGAAGTGTGTCTTCCAGCCGTCTCGTTCGTCGACGTTGCCCATCGACGCGGCCATGCCACCCTCGGCCATGACGGTGTGAGCCTTCCCGAGAAGTGACTTGCAGACCAGACCGACGTTCACGCCGGCGGCGGCCGCCTCGATCGCGGCTCGCAGACCCGCGCCGCCAGCTCCAATCACGAGAACGTCGTGCTCGAACTCCTGGTAGGCCGACATCAGAAGAACCTCACGTTGGTCCAGATGCCCATCGCGCAGAGCCGGACGTAGATGTCGGAAAACGCGACCCAGAGCAGGCTCGTCCACGCCCACGCCATGTGGCGCGCGTTGAGGCACGAGACGCAATCGTATGCCGTCTTCCGGATCGGACGACGCGACAGAATGTCGATGCCGCCACCGACCAGATGCCGCAGGGAGTGGCAGCCGAAGGTGTATCCCGAGAGGAAGATGACGTTGAGCGTCAGAACGATGGTGCCGACGCTCATGCCGAACTCCTTCCCTCCGTTGCCGTCGTCGAACCAGAGCGCGGCCCACGCGTCGTAGGCGAGGAACACGAGCAGCAGCAACGCGAAGGGAAGCGCGTAGCGGTGCAGGTTCTGAATGATCAGTGGGAACTTCCGTTCACCCATGTATTCCTTTCTCGGCGTCCCGACGCTGCACGACGGCGGGCCCGGCCAGTACGCCTTGTAGTAGGCGCCTCGGTAGTAGTAGCAGGTCAGCCGGAAACTCACCGGTGCCCACAGAATCAGGAACGCGGGCGAGTATGGAAGAAAGCCCGGCCACCAGCCCGGTGCCCCCGACCGTTCCATCAGCGCGTGTTCGGAGGCGCCCCAGATCTCGGGCGAGTAGAACGGAGAAAGCAGGTTCTCGTGCCAGTAGAAGGTGCCCTGAAACGCGGCCCACGTGCTGTAGATGATGAAGCCGGTGAACACCGTGAACACGACGAGCGGCTGGACCCACCAGGCATCCTTGCGCATCGTCTGGCCGAATGACCGCCGCACGGGAAGTGCCGTGGGAGGTGTCGCCATGCATCGTCCTTCCGCGGCGTCATCCGCCGCGCGGGAGAGATCGTCAGCCCCGCAGAGGGCTCAGGAGTCGGGGTAGAATACGTTGCGCCGACGCCGTCGCAACCGACACGTACCCGCGCCTAAGACGCAGCCAGCGTGTTACGGAGATGGCGTGCCACGTCGGAAAGGAAACGGTGCACCGATGCGTCCGCGATCCGATGCCCAACCACGGTGTCCAGGACGCCGCCGAGGGCGCCCATCGGCGGCTCGTACGCACCACCGAAGTCGAGTTGCGTCTCGTTGTCGGTGATGGGATAGAGTGAGAGCTCACCCTTCATGAGGGGGAAAAGCCCGGGTCGGTCGGCCGCCTCCCACTCGATCGGAATTCGAGTCGAGGGAGGCCTGCCCACTTCGGCCGGCGTCTCGACGGCTTCTCCCATGCTGATCCGGAGTTCCTTGCCGACATCGACGCCGGCGACGCTGACGCGCAGAGCGGCCGCGACGGACTCCGCACGATCGGACGCGGCGTTCGTCGCGGTCCGGAACGTGGCCAGGGGATCCGAAAGCAGTACGTCGCGCACGCCCTCGTACGGGTGGTTTACGTACTCGTAGGTTCGAATCTCACGCGACTGGCTCATGGGCGTCTCGACTCCGATGTGGGAACGGCACTCGTCGACAACCTGTGGAACCGTCAGCTCCTCAACCAGAGGACATATCCCTCTCTATTCTGTGGGGCCTTCCCCCGCGGTGCCCGACGCTCGGCCCGAGGCGCGGCCAACTTGCGATTCACCTGGACGGCTCGGATGTTCAGCGCCGCTGGTGACCCTCAGCCACGGAGCATGCCATGGCGCGCCGCCCGGAACTCGACCGTCGAACCTTCCTCCGAGGCGCCGGTGCAGGCGCACTCCTCAGTGCAGCGGGCGTCAAGCCCGCAGGGGCGACATCGATCGCCCGAGGTCTTCTGGGGCAGGAACAGGCTTTCAATTTCGACGAGGTCTACGACCGGTCGGGCACCAACTGCGTCAAGTGGGACGGAGCCGTGCAAGACATGGGCGTGCCGATCGAGGTGGCCATGGGCGTTGCGGACCTCGATTTCCGCGCCGCCCCGTGCATCACCAGGGCGCTCGCCGACCGGTTCGAGCACGAGGTGTGGGGCTACCTGCGTCGCCCCGGCGAATATGCGGAGGCGGTGGCGGAGTGGAACTACCGCCGGTACGGGCTCGAGATCGACCCGGGCGGACTGGTGTGGACGACGGGGGTGCACCCAGCACTGATCGCCGCACTGCAGACGTTCGCACCGCCGGGTTCGCGTGTTCTCATGACGACCCCGGTCTACAGTGCGTTTTACACCGACCTGACCTTCACCCGGACCGTGAGCGAGGACAGCCCCATGGTCATGGTCGACGGACGCTACGAGATCGACTTTGACGACTTCGAGCGCCGTGCTGCCCGCTCTCACGCGTTCATCCTCTGTAACCCGCACAACCCCACGGGGAACTGCTGGTCGGAGGAGGATCTGCTCAGGATGGGAGAGATTTGCTTACGGCACGGTGTCGTGGTGCTGTCGGACGAGATCCACTGCGACTTCATCAACGCAGGTGAGACGTACACGCCCTTCGCTGCACTGCCGGACAAGGCGATCGTGGACAACAGCCTCACCTTCAAGTCAGCAAGCAAGTCTTTCAACCTCGCTGGTATGAAGGTCTCGTGGTGGTTCACGACCAACCCGGCCTTCGCGACCAGAACCCGTGCGAACAGCCGGACCGATCTACCCACGCTCGGCCTGGCCGCCAACCATGCGGCGCTGACGGAGGGAGAACCGTGGCTGGATCAGGCGGTGGCGTACCTGGACGGCAACCAGGACTTCGCCGCGGCATACATCGCCGAGAGGTTGCCCAGCGTGAAGTACCGAAAGGCCCAGGGCACGTACCTCGCCTGGCTCGACATGAGCGAGCTCCTTCAGGCCATCGACGCACAGGCGCAGGCCGACGAGCAGACCGCAAACGGGAACCGTGTGGTCGCTCCGGAGGACGTGCTCCAGCGCTGGATCGCCGAACACGCGGGGGTCTTCCTGAATCCGGGCGACAATTACGGACCGGGAGGTGCCGGCTTCATGCGCATGAACCTCGGGACCCAACGGCAGCGCATCCGGACCGCCGTCGACAACATCGCGGACGCGGTCGCCACCCTGTAGACGGTCACGCCTGGTCGGCGCGTTCGCGCGCGCCGGCCAGACGTTCGACACGTAGCCCTAGTACGCGATCGACACTCCGAAGATCGGGAGCAAGGGACGAACCGCGAGCGGCGTGATGTCGTCCGACCGCCAGGGCTGATACGTGTAAAAGAGTGCATCACGCCGATCGAGCGCGTTCAGGAGCCTCAGGAACGGACGCACCCTCCACTCGTGTCCGGCCCAGTCTCGCTCGACCGTGGTGGAGAGCTCCAGGTCCAGTCGAAGGAAGGACTCGTCGAAGAGGAAATCCGGGTCCGACGTGTGTCCTGAACCGAACAGGTCCTCCGACGGACCGGTTGGCGCCTCCGCATTCAGCTCATCCGCCGCGCCGAAAGGGATCCCGGTGGAGGGCAGTCCAGCACCGTACGACAGTCGAGTCTCCACCTGAAACGGTCCGGCCACACGGCCACTCAGACCAAGCGTGATCAGGTGTCGCCCGGCGAAATCCGACGAAGTGAGAGATCCGGGATCGTCAGACCAGAACCACGACAGCCCGTAGCCGAGCCATGCAGCGCCTCGCTCACCGACCCCGACGACCTGCAGGTCCAGTCCGGAGTTCTGCAGGGCACCTCCGCCGGGCTCGATCCCCGAGAAGCGCTTGAAGTACCCACCGATACCGAGCGCGACCGACTCTGCAGGCCGCTGGGCCAGGGTCATGACCACATGGTCGGCCGTCGCGACGGGTAACGCCTCGTTGATCTGGCCTCCCGCAAACCGTTCGAGATCGGCGTCGACTCCCGTGTCGATCGGCAGTCGGGTCATCTGATGATACCGACCCGCGGCGAGGGTCAGGAGAGCGGTCGGCCCAACGTCGACCGCCACCGATGCGCGGGGCGCGAGGCGCGGCCCATCACCACCGAAGACGTCAGCCCTCAGACCTGCCCGCAGTGTCACCCCGGAGGCCACGGTTCTCGAGGCGTCGACGTAGCCACCGACCACCGTTCGGCTCCCCGCGCGGCCAAGGCTGCTCGAGCCGTCGATCCGATCCGCCGCGTACGCGAGCGCCTGGTCCTCGAAGGAGAGGCCGGTCCGCACCGGCAGTCCCCGGTCACGCCACTCGGCCTCGACAGAGACACGTGCCCGCTCGTTGTCGGCGGTCGCCACGATGGCGGAGGGAGTCGGATCATCCTCCGTCGGCGTGGGCTGCAGCGGAAGTCGGGCGTCGTACCGACTGGCTCCGACCGTCGCCTGGACCTGGGCCGAGCCGATGCGGCTGCGCCACGTGCCTGTCAGGGCATCGTTCCCCCACCTCGCATCCCCGGGACCGCTGGCGAAATCGAGGAAGACGGACTCCCGGTTTCGAAAACCGGTCGCGCGGAAGGACCCCATCGCTCCGAGGTCGGCATCGAAGGTGGCCAGGACATCGTTGTATCCGTAAGGCGTACCACCCCCGCCGAGGATATCCGTCGCGGCATCGTGGAGTGTCCGGGCGGAGATCAGCAGACCGGCTGCATCGCCAAGAGGTTGCTCGACCACGGCTGCGCCCGAGAGCAGATCGATCGTCGCCGAAGCCCGGGGCCGGTCGCGTCGAGCGGTACGCGTCTGGAGATCGAGCACGTGTGTCAGCCCACCGTCGTAGCGAGCGGGCGCTCCACCCACATGAAACTCTGCGCTCGCGAGCAACGACGGCTCGAAGCTCCTGAGCAACCCACCTACGTGGAACGGCGCATAAACAGGCACGCCATCGAGCAGAACCAGCTTCATGTCGGTCGTGCTGCCCCGCATGAAAAGCACGTCCGAGGGATCCGCCGGATCGTTCCCTGGCATACCCATCACGGCCTCGAGAACGCCGGACTCGATCACACCCGGCGACAACTCCAGCCTGCGCAGCTCGAACGTCGGGTCAGGCACGGGGACTGACTGCTCATCCGCAGGATCGGCATCCTGTCGACGTCCCGCCTCGACCCGGACTCCCGGCAACGACATGGGAGCGGCGGTGAGTTCGAGATCCAGCCGGAGCACACCGCTCGCGGGCACGCGGACGCTGAGGTCGAGCGAGCCGTGCCCCACACGAGTCACGCGGAGGCGGGCGGGCCCGGCGGGGAGCCCGTCGAGAGCGTACGTCCCGTCCCGCCGGGACCGCGTCACGTGAACCCCGTCGACCGTCCTCAACTCGATGAACGCGTCGTCGAGTCGCTCCAGCCGGCCACCGAAGCGTCCCCTCACCACGCCACGAAGTTCACCGTAGACCACGACCTGGACCCCGCCGACCTCCTGGGCTGACAGCGGAGTCGTGGTGGCCCAGGCGAGCAGCACGGCACAGCCGAACAGAAGGACCCCACCTCTCCTGCCCACGGCGCCTCGTACTCGAATGCTCTCGTTCACCCTCACTCCCCTCCCCCGCCGACCGGACCTACGGAGCGGGTGCGCGGAAGACCCATCCGCCATCCGCCTGAACTCCGGACGGATCGACGTCGTACTCCGCATCGGTCCCCGCGAACATGATACGTCCGTTGGCCGTGATCGTGAGCGCAGGGGCGCCCGCCGGAACACGAATGATGACCGGTCCGACGATGTCCGACGCATCGATCCGGGCATCCGCGATCGCGAACCGGGTACCCTCGGCCGCCGACACCTCGACCTCGTCCCGTGCCTCGAACACGAGTGCCAACTGGTCTCCTGCTTCCAATCCGGACAGAGCGATCACCAGACCGGGCTGGGCGGCAATACCGACGGACTGTAGTTCGTCCGCCGTCCGAGGCGCAGCAGCGGTCGACCGGTCGGTCGGACCAGACTCCCCGATTCTCTCCGACAGCCAGGTCCGAACCGGCGGCGACTGAAGGGCGGATACGGCTCCGGCCGCGACGAGCAGAATGCCGGCGGCCCTTCGCACGCTGGCTCCGGGGACGGAGAAGCGAGGTCGTGCACGCGACCGATCGAGTCGGGCTCGAACGGCAGCTCTGGCGGCCTCGAGGTCCACGGACTCGGTCTCGTCGTCGAGCGTGTCGCGAATCAGGACCGCGCGGGCACGGGCCTCCTCGAGCCCGGACGAGCAGACGGTGCACGCCTCGACGTGCGCATCGGCGGATTCCGGGATCGTCTCACCGTCCCGAAGCGCCAGAAGGAGCCCCTCGTCGACATGCATCATGCGCCAACCTCCTCCCGGGTCACAGCGTCGGCGAAGCGTCGCTCTGCCCGGCTGAGCAGTGTGCCCACCGACGACGACGCCACCCCGAGGGCCTCGGCAATCTCCGTGTAACTGAATCCGGAATACCGCATCAGCAGCATCTCCCTGTCTCTCGGTGCCATCGTGTCCAGAGCGGCCCGTGCGCAGGCCCTTCGCTCCTCACGCTCCAGCGCCCGATCGGGCATCTCCGTGGCGGAGGGCTGAACAGGATGCACCTCGAGAAGTCGTCGTCGGTTGGTCTTCGTTCGAAATCGATCGCGCGCCAGATTCGTCGCAGTCGTGAACAGCCACGCTCGGACGTCTGCCGGTCCAGCCCGGACCTCATGTCCGAACAGTCGGCACACGCTCTCCTGAGCGATGTCCTCGGCCGCGTCGCCCTCGCCCGTCAGACGCCGGCAGTAACGGACCAGGTCCGCATAGTGCTCGTCGAAGACGGCGTCGAAATCGACGGGAGACGGTGATGACAGGGCTCGAGCGTTCACGTGTTCGTGTAGAATGGAGCAACGCGCGGCGGGCCGTGTCGGCCCGCTATGGACATAGACGAGCAACCCACCTCATGTGTGACACGACCGAATGTCCTTTCGCGGATATCAAGAAGCAGTAGAATGGCGAATCAGTTCAGGTCTGAAGGAGGTTCGAGGTGGATAGACTGATGAAATCTCTCACGCTCATGGCTGTGTGCGTCGTCGTGATTCCGCATTCCGCCAACGCGCAGGATTGGACGCAGCGGGAGTTCCCTCTGGCGCCGCCGAACGCCCTGGGCAACATCGTGGCTCCGTATTTCGACGGCTTCTACCCGAACGAGGACGGGACCTACACGCTGTCGTTCGGCTTCCTGAATCGGAACGACTCCGAGCTGATCGAGATCGAGCTTGGGGCGAACAACTTCATTGAGCCCGCAGAATTCGACGGCGTTCAGCCCACAAGCTTCCCGACCGTCCGCTACTCGGGGTTCGGTGGGCCTCGCGAGCGCGGCGCCTTCGCCGTGGTCGTGCCGGCGGACTTCGAGGGTGACGTCTGGTGGACGCTGAGGACCAACGGATACGAGACGAAAGTACCGGGCCGTCTCGAGTCACCCGGTCAGATCATCAGGGGTGCCTACGAGCTGAGCAGCGGTCCCATGGCGGCCGGCTCACTCCGCCCGACGATTCACTGGTCTGAGGACGACCCCGGAACCTGGGGCGTCGAGGGCTCGTGGATGCCTGAGACGCTGTCCGCGACCGTCGGAGAGCCCATCGATCTCAGCTTCTGGGCTCGTGACCAGGGGGAGCGTGAACTCGGCACGATCAACGTATCCCTGTGGAAGTTCCAGGGCCCCATTGGCGCCGAGATCTCGTTCGAATCGATGGTGGAAGCGCTACCGGATGCCCGTCCTGCACGGCGCGGGGCCCGGCAGCCCGGACCGGGTCCGCTGCTGACGCGACAGACCGTCAAACTTCCACTCGAGGGTCCGCACGCGCATCACGGACGTTTCACAGCCACGTTCGACACTCCGGGCGAGTACGTGATCCGGGTGAAAGTTGACAGCTTCGGCCTTACGGACAGTTCTCCCGGCCACCAGTGCTGCTGGTCGAACGGATACATCAGAGTGAGCGTGACGGGGCAATAGGACATATCTTGCAGGACGACGCGTTCCGAC
>Ga0255776_10008601_pt1 | contig 10078 bp, 5 predicted proteins | sample 071ome_19_FD_179974 | JGI IMG/M metagenome (GOLD analysis project Ga0255776, IMG submission 179974) | Coastal salt marsh microbial communities from the Groves Creek Marsh, Skidaway Island, Georgia - 071413AT metaG (version 2) | ecosystem: Environmental > Aquatic > Marine > Intertidal zone > Salt...
GAGCTCTCTCTCTCTCTTCATTTCAGGGCAAAACCAGAGAGAAAAAGATATCGAGGAGGCGTATCTTTTCCCTCTTTCATTAAACAGAAAAGATAAAAAAAAACAAAGCACCCCCCCCAAAAAAGAGAAAAAAAATTCTCCCTCTTCTTCCAACACCGTTTGTTTCTCCCTCCTCGTTTTGGTTGGGGACCAAAAAATGTTTCTCTTCCGACGATGATGATGTGCGCGCAAACAAACGCTCCCCCTTATAACAAACAACAACGCGAACGTCGTGCGGACTTCAAACTCGCGCAGAAACAACCAAACGTGATGCATTGTTACGACGCGAGCGGAAGAGCGCGCGTGCGGACGCGATGTGGGTCAGACAGAGCGCGTTTTACGCATTTTTTTTCTCCTCTTCAAATTCCGGTTATAAAGCTCTCTCTCTTCTCTTCTCTCTTTCGCGTAAAATAATAAAAAAAAAACGAAATTCGAAATCTAACGTCGACCGCGTCGACGCGAACACTTACATGGCCTTCTTTTCGGACTTTTGGTTTTGCGCGGCGGCAACGACCTTAACAACCGGGGCTTTGATGGCAAACATTTTTATTATATTTGTGTGTGTTTATAAAGAGTGTGCTATTATGAGGGGTAAACGGGAAGCGTTCGATTGGTTTTTTTTTGGTCTCTGTTTTTTTTTTTGCGAAATCATCGAGATCTCTTTTCTTCAACTCATCAAAAATCTCATAATGTGGCATTCGGAGGGTGCTCAAATTTTACGGTACGAGGGGGAAGCGCGCGGCGCGCGGTGCGGCGGTACAAGTTTAATGACATCTTCTTCGCGTTTGACACGTCTCGCTACACATATACAACGTTATTATTCATCTTACAGCGGCGCTCTTTTCTTCCTCTTCTGTTATTTTATCTCGAATTTCTATATTTTTTATTGTTGTTGTTGCTGTTTGCGCAACCAACTCTCGACGTCGTCTCGATCGAAAGCGATATCTTTTTCAAACTTGGACGAGGCGGATGAAGAGGACGTTTTCCGGATGGTGACGGTTTTGAACTCGATGCGAACGTCGCTGGCGAGGCGAGAGATGGCGTCGGAGTTGTCTTTGGTCAAATTGATGACGTTCACCGTTTGCCGTCGCTGAGTATTTTTGAGCTCGAGGAGGACCGTGAGGACGGCGGAGCGGGTTTCCGCGGGAGAGAGAGACGAGGCGTCGATGGTGACGTCCTCTCCTTCATTGTCAGACTTTGATCCGGAAGGAGCGAGAGTTGGTGTTGACGAAGTAGACGCGGAAGGCGACGAAATAGCGGCCTTCGCGTTGACCTCGGCGGCGACTCTCGTGAGCATCTTCAACGCGTTCTCCGATTGCTTTCTCAAATACGCGTTGTTGCTTTTACTGACGCCCTCTTCTCCCTGGTTCTGCGTACCGTCTCTATTGTCGTCATTTTCTTCTTCTCGCTTCTTTTGAGCAGAAGGAGCGGCACCAACGCGTCTGGTCATGTCCGCGTACATCTCTCTTAATGAGTTCACCTCTTCAATCGTTTCCACGTCGCGGAATAATCGAGGCTCCAATATCGTCGCGCGAATAGCCGCGTTGAAGATTCTCGGTTTTCGTTCACCATCTGAAGCGAAACCATTCGCGTATCGGTCGTAAAAACGTACCGCTTTTCTAAATTCCGAAGCAACGGAGTAGGCATAAAGCATCGTGACAAACTCAAACTCATCCGGTTTCGACGTTCCTCGCATGTAAACGATGCGTTCAAACGTCCGTTCGGCCTTTTCTAGAAACTTCTCTCCACCTCGCGCGTACGCCGCTAACAGCGAGTTTAAGTGTTCCGTGGTTACGAATTCTTCGCCGCGTTTTGAGATCATCTCTTCCATGATTCGTTCTGCCGTCGCGGGACCATTCTTTCCCATCTTCTTGGTTGATTTCAACAGCGCCAAATACGTGACGGAATCAGCAATGAGTGGGTTATCGTCTCTGTTTATCAGGTCGAGGATATCCATTGCTTCACCCGGGACGTTTTCTCCAGCGCAATGATCGATGACAATGTTTGCGGCCGCGATCGGGTAATATTTTTTCTGTTGCACCGTTGTCGTCGTTGAGCTCGCCCCGTTCGGGGAGTTCAAAATCGAGGTCGACGATTTCTTCTGCGTCAAAAGGTTCTCCTTCAAAATCGCTACGTTTTCGGAAAGCAAGTTCGCGTCGCGCAAAGCTAAGCTGAGGAAAATCCAAAACTCCGGCGAAAGTTGACTGTTTGCGTTTCTCGCTCTGCCTTCTTCGTTGTAAATCAACTCTTCGTTGTACACGGCCAACGCCTCTTCGACTCGTTCCGGACCGGCGCGTTGAAAGGCTTCTACTAAACATCTGCGAATTTCAGGTGCGTTTGCAATCTCGTCGCCAAATCCAAAACGTATCCGATCGCGAACCTCGATAGCTTCGTCCGCCAATCCCGCTCTCGCGCAAATTTCTAATATGCACTCTAAATCGTGGCGCTTGCTCTCGTCTTTGGATGCTTGCGTCGATGACGAGTGAGAAGAAGACGAGGAACGATATCGTCTTCGCGCACCTTTACCGTCGCTTTCATCGTACGAGGCGAACAAAGGGGGCGTCAATTTCGATTGCGAGTTAGACGTGACTGCATCGATCGCAAACCTTGCCGCGGTTTTGTTCGAGATGCGACCATTGCGTCCGCCGGCGTACCGCAAGGCTTTGTACAAAGCTCTGAACGTGCTTTTGCTCGGAGGAACGCCGTTTCTTTGCATGTTTTGAAATACCAAAAGCGCCTGTTTCGGTTGCTTCGAATCGCAGAGAAAATGCATGACTTGCGCGTACGCGGGTTCAACATTCTCGCGGTTCTTTTTCGCTTCGCGGTCGTCGCGGAGTTCTTTGAACTGTTGTTTCTTCAGTTGACGCAAACGCTTCGCCGCCGCGAAATCGTAATAATTCTTGTTCTTCGTCGAGTCGTCTTCATTCGCGCTAGTCTCGTTATCGTCACCATCATCTTGCGGCGAGTGCTGTTGTCGTTGTTTCTGTTGCTCGTATTTAAACGCCGCGGCGAACGATTTAGCTCCGATTGTACCTCTCGCCATCCACTTCTCCGTCGTTTCCAGCTCGCGAATGATTTCCATCGCCTTTGCTGCGTCTTTTGCTTTACACAACAAACCGACGATGCTCGAATAACACTGACCATCTAAAACGATATCTTTCTTCTTCGCTCGCGACCAACACTCTAAACCGAGTTTCTTCATCTCCTCGATCGTCGGCCTTCCGTTTTCTACGCCAAACGCGGAAATTAATGTCGCCACTATGAATGCATCGCCGTTTTCTCGGTTTCGTTTCATCGAGTCGTACACCGTCATCGCGAATTCTACATCTTTCGTCTGGTTAATTACTTTACACGCAGCCGTGAACGCTTTGCGTTTAAAGCCCGACCTCGGTCTAATTCTTAAAGCTAAATCCAAAAAGCACGTCTTGGCGTCGTCTATTCGATTAACGTGTCGAGAGCACGAACAGAGGCGTTCAATTTTCAACTCGACGATTTTCTTATCGCCACCGTCTGCACAATTATCGTAGTACGTTTCTACGTCTGTCCATGCTTTCTTCGCGCGAACGGTAAATCCTAAATCGTCGTACGCTCTCGCTGTTGCGAGCAACAGTATACCCTTGGCGTTCGGATTCACTCGAATCGCTCTCGATTTAATCCTTTCTAGTTCTAACGCGATGATTTGTTCGTTTTCCGGGGGCATGTTTTCCTCGTCGAGCTCCTCCTCATCGATCGTAGCGTCGCCGATGACTTGTTTCACGTTCGACGAGGAGACGCCCCGAAAGACTTTCCTCCGTTTCGCCCAAAGTTCTATCAGTTCGTGCACGTCGCGGCCGTTTACAATATCGATAATTTGTATGATGTCATCCTCGTCCTCCGAATCGTTCACGCCGTTCTTCTCGTAATTAAAATCCCACTCCTGGCTGACGTATTTCCACAACGTCTTTGTCCAAACCGTCTTTTCTACGTTGACTTCGTATCTGTCCGCGACCGCATCTAAAACTACCTTCAACGTCTCGAACGTTTTCGGCTTCGCCGTGCGGATGAAGTCGCCGGTGATTGTCGTCGCTTTTTGCTGTCTCCCTTTCAGCGGCGGAAGTCTGCTAACATGTTGACTATATTCTCTTCTACTTTGCGTGGCGGTGGACTGCTGCTGCGATGAGAACGAAGAAGAAGAAGAAGAAGAAGAAGAAGACGACGACGCTGCCATCATCAAACTGCTATTCGCTCGAACCAACTCGTGCGTCTGCACTCGCCTCTGATAGGCTGTTTTCCTCGTCCCCATCGCGCCCGTCTGCGGATGCCGCTTCGCGTCGTCCGACTCCAACGCCTGTCTTCGCCGATTCTCCTCTAATACTTCCGCCTCTAATCGTATCTTCAGCTTTCTAGCCATTTCCATGGATGTCATCTCTTTAGTTTTGCTCTCGTCGTTTCTTTTCTTCGAAGACTTCTCCGCGGGGTTCCTCTTTTTTTCCTCTTCTTCCTCCTCTTTTGTTGTTGTTGTTGCAAAATTGGATAAAGCGCTTCTTCCCAACTCTCGTCTGTTTCTCGCGAGCACATCCAAGTCTACCTCTTGCTCGAAGAAGCTCTCGCTCGCGGTCAAAGCGTCGCCTTTTTTGTTTTCACCGCTCTTTTTACTCGTAATTTCTCTTCCGTCGTCCTCTCTTTCATCTTCTCGTCCGTTCCATTCCGAGGCGTCTCTTTCCTCGCCGGCGGCAGAAGCGAAAGCGAAGAAATTTTGACGATTATCACGTCTCCTCCTCCTCCTCCTCCTTGTCGTCGTCTCATCGAACAACGTCTTCACCTCCGCCGCTCGGCCAAAGCCAACGCGTCGTCGAGAGGAGAGAGAGAGACAAAGTCTCCTCGGAAGAGTTGCGGAAGAAGAAGAAGACGAAGAGAGAAGGAGAGAAGAGGACGACATTTCTTCTCTCTCAAACTCTCTCTTTTTTTCCCCACAGAAGCAACTTTTTTTGGGGAAAAAAAAGCGGATTTCCTCACTAAACGCTTCAAAAAAGCAATGGCGTCGTCTGCTCTTCATCAACTGCTCTCCTGGCGAGGATTCGCGCACGGCGCGTTGCTCTCCTCTTCCTCTTCCTCGTCCGCGTCGTCGTCGTCTCTTTTGTCGGCGTCGACGAGTAGTAACGGTGCAAAACTTTTCCTCGCTGCTTTTTTGACGACGACGACGTTCCGTCCTAAAAACGACGCGAACTGTTTCTCGTCGTCGAATCTCATCAAAGACGCCAACGACGCGTACGCGATTCGAGACGAAAACAAGACGTATAAAATCGCGCACAGGACGTTTCGGAACGAATTTTCGCTCGTTTCGAACGCGCTGAGAGTGGTGAGGAACGTCGCGGTGCCGACGTCGCAGTGCGCGCTGGAGTTTCAGAAACAGTTGGAGAAGTTTGACGTGAATTTCGAGACGTGGCGAGAGGCGCACTTCGGAGAAGACGAGGACGAGTATGCGAGTTATCGAGAAGCGATGGCGGAAGCGGAGGGCGATTTGGAGAAAACGCGCGAGATATTACTGACGCGCTTTAACACGGATATTTCGGGAGAGGTTTTACGCGAGATGGACGCGAAGAGACCGAGATTTCCGGAGTTTCCTTGGAAGAGTTGGAAGCGATTGGTACTTCGCGGTTGCATTCGCGACGCTTCGATTTCGAGCTGTCGGGTGATGATTTCCAAGTATTTAGAGACTAGAACGACCGCGAGGTTGGCGATGAAGCTGACGAAAGAGGCGAAGATGAGCGGGAAGAGGAAGATGGGGAGGTTTTACGAGCGCATGAAGAGGGGAGGTGAAATGGTAGCTTCATCTTCTTCTTCTTCTTCGTATCATTATTCGAGCAAAGCGGCGCTGACGAAGAAGTTCGCCAAGACGCACGCTTTGGCCAACTTTTGCAACTTCTCCGCGTGCTGGGTCTGGGACATGTTCGAAGACTTGCTGAGATGTTACAACTTTTACAAACACGGCGGGTACATAGGCCATCCGGTCCCGGAAAGCGAAGCAAATCTCGCGAGCTGCGCGAAGCTCTACGCCAATTGCGCCTTGAAGCACACCGTCGCGGCGCTCTCGAGCGCGTTCGGTTCCGCCACCGTCGCCGCGATTACGTTTTACGCATTCCCAACCTTCCACGAAGGTAAAGGCGTGTACTACGCTTTATTCTTCTCGCAGTTAGCCGGCGATCAGTTAGGTTTAAAAATAAGTCAATTCGTAAACGGAAGTCTTCGCCTTCGCGGATTGCCTCGGTTAGCGGACGCGACGCAATGAGAGAGAAAGAGAAAGAGAGAACGAAAAAAGACACGCGACGATTATGAACCAAAAACGCGCGCGCGCGGTATTATTATTATCATCATCATCCTAGCATACCACTACTCTAGCAACATTTTGAGAACACAAAAATACTACGTTGGATCCGAGAATACGTCGCGCGCGCCCGTCGTCGCGTTTCAGCCTCACAAAACTCTCTCTTCGAATCCCAAAAGTCGTCGTCATAAAAATTCACTCTTCTCTCTTTCAAGAAGAAGAAGAACGCACATCTATTCCTTATTCGATATACGCGCATAAATAACGATGGTCGTTGGCACGGTCTCCTCCGCGGGTTTACCTCCCGGGTGGCAAGAAGTACACGCGGAAGGGCAGGTGTATTATTGGTGCGTTTGTCTTTTCTTCTTCTTCTTCTTCGTCTTTCCGTTTCGTGCGCGCGCGCCGACTTTTTTTTCTCAAGAATTGGATTACTTTTTGTTCTCTCTCTCTTTCGGTTTGCGGAACCTTTTCGAGAAGAGAACACGAGACGGCGTTTTCGCGCGTTGTTCATTCTCTCTTCGTTCGGTTCGGGGTGTTCGATTTCGTTACACAGCGACGAGACTCGAGAAAGCTGGCTGACTCTCTTTTTGCGCGCTCTTCTTTTAATTTTTCAGGAACACGGTGACGAACGTGACGACGTACGATCGACCGACGGCGGAATCCGCCGCCGCCATGAAAGCACCCGATATGAGTTATTTAGGAACGAGTGGTGCGCATTTCGATCAGTTTGGCGCGGATGATTCGTTCGGTGGGTTAGATTACAACGCGCCGCCTCCGGATGCGTACGGGAAACATCAAGGATTACAAATCGAAAACAAGTTTGGGAGCGAAACGCAATCCGGGAAAGAGTACAGGCGGCTGCACGAGATTACGGTGAAAGCGCCGAGAGGGGTGCAAGTGCCAGATCCGATGCAAGACTTCGACGACGGGAAAGGGACGTGGCCGAAAAGTTTGTTGGACGCGGTGAAACGCGCCGGGTACGAGAAACCGACGGCGATTCAGAGTCAGAGTTGGCCGATTGCGCTGAGCGGACACGATATCATTTCGGTGGCGAAAACTGGGAGTGGGAAAACGTGCGGGTTTTTATTTCCTGCGTTTATCAACATTCAAAAGAGAGGCGGGAGGAGTCAGTGCGGTGGACCGATGGCGATCGTGTTAGCGCCGACGAGAGAGTTGGCGACGCAGATTCAAGACGAGGCTTTGAAGTTTGGGAGCTCGGTGGCGTGTTATTCGGTGGTGGTGTACGGCGGCGCGAGCAAAGGGTATCAGATGAGAAGTTTACGATCGCGACCGCAAATTGTGGTGGCCACGCCCGGGCGCATGAACGATTTCTTAGAAATGGGCGCGATTGATTTGAGGGAGAGCTCTTACGTCGTTCTCGACGAAGCCGATCGAATGTTGGATATGGGTTTCGAACCGCAAATTAGAAAGATTTTACAAAGAGTGCCGAGCGAACGCCAAACGTTGTTCTTTACCGCCACGTGGCCAAAAGCAGTCATTCGCGTTGCCACGGCTATCTTGACGAACCCAGTTCAAATTAACATCGGAGATACCGATCAGTTAGTCGCGAATAAAGACATCACTCAAAAAATTGAAATCTTGGGCGGCTTTGAGAAACAAAAACGATTGATGGACATTTTGAACAATCCTCCGTGTCCGCAGCCGCTGAAAGCATTGATCTTTTGCTCCACGAAGAAGATGTGCGATCAGTTGGGCAGAGCCGTCGGCGGTTTAGCCGCAGTCATTCACGGCGACAAAGACCAACGCGAACGCGATTGGGTGATGAACTCGTTCAAATCCGGCAGAGCGCCGGTGTTGATCGCCACCGACGTCGCCGCCAGAGGTTTGGATGTCAAGGAGTGCAACTTGGTCGTCAACTTTGACTTCCCAGGTCAAATTGAAGATTACGTTCACAGAATTGGTCGTACCGGTCGAGCCGGCGTGAAAGGGTGGGCGCACTCGTTCTTAGACCCGGGAGAAGGGAACATGGCGAGAAAGTTGATTCCGATTTTGAGAGACGCGAACCAGGAAGTACCGCCAGAGTTGGAAGAGCAAGCGAGGCGAGGCGGAGGCAGCGGAAAAGCACCAAAAGGAAACGGATGGGGTGGCGGCGGACGCGGAAACGGACGCGGCCGAGGTGGTTATGGTGGCCGGGGCGGCGGTGGTTACGGTGGCGGTGGCTACGGCGGCGGCGGCTACGGCGGCGGCGGCGGCCCAGACCGCGGAGGAGGCTACGGCGGCAGTCGGTCGAACCCGTTCAGTCGTGGTGGCGGTGGCTACGGCGGCGGCGGCGGTGGTGGTGGCTACGGTGGTGGCGGCGGTAGCGGCTACGGCGGTGGCGGAGGTCCGGGTGGCTATTAATCTTTTTTACACGAACTTTTTTAGAAAACACGTAGACATTATTATTGATTTGACGGAGAGATACAGAGAAACATTTTACGACACAACAGATCGGATGATGGTTTGATTGTGATTTTGATGATGGTGATTATGGTTGTGGTAAAAGTAGCGGTCAATCAGAGATTTTTAGAGTCAGCATTTAAGCAACAGATGGGATAGTTGTAGCAGATATAGAGAATGGGAGACAAAGACAAAGAAGAGGTACACAATTTTGATGAAAATGGTGGACGAGAAGACGATCGATGTTTTGGCGAGTAAAAGTTAGAGAGAAGCGAATGCATCAAAGAAGGAAAAATTCTTGTTGTATTCGCACATTTGACGACGATTGAAGCGCTCACGGTGTATGAAATAGTAGTAGCAGCGGCAGCAAACAAGTGAAAATAGAGAAGAAAAATGATTTCAGATGAAGGAATGATGATGCTTTTTATGTAATAAACGCATTTGTTCTTCGGAAGAAATCCAATTCGTCTCGTTCATAAATATTGCTACTCCTACTATAATATACACCCACATGCCGCGCTGCTTTCTTTCTCTCTTCTCTCACTTTTTTATACATTGAATATATGTTCTCTCCTCTCTTCTCCTACTGCTGCGAGAACAGGTTATAAACCGTCTGACAAAGTTGACTTTTTGAATCGACAGATTATTGATTGTGAAGGTATGTCATTCGCTCTTGTGAGAGCGAAGAAAATTTGCCACTGACTGCGCTAAAACTGCTGCCGCTTCAGAACGAACGAACGAACGAACGAAAGAACAATCGATCATTCGATCGTTTTTTCGAACGAATCAACGAAATCACCTTCTACTACTAATTAAATATCGCCTCGAACGCCTTTTCTTTCCCGCCGTTCGCTTTATCGAACGAATTTTGCCAACGATTTTGCGAATAAGGGTCCCGTCCAGACATGAACCGATAGACCGAATACCGTCCTTTATTCTTCTCGAAGTAATCTTGGTGGTAAATTTCTGCAGGAAAGAACTGACCTTCTTTCGGTAAGTCGCGCAAGTCGACGACTTTCGTCTTGATCGTTTTGCTTTCCTTTGCGTTCTCCTCGCTTCGAAACACGTTCAATTTTTCCAGCCGTTCAATCGCCTCCAGCGCTTCTTTCTTCTGCTCGTCGCTATTCACGAATATCGCAGACGCGTATTGCTCGCCTCCATCTAAAAACATTCCATCCTCTCTCGTCGGATCAATCTGTCGAAAATACAAGAACAAAAGCTCTTTGTAACTAATCTTGTTTTTATCGTACAACACGCGAACCACTTCCTTGTGACCGGTGTCGCCTTTGCACACCTGTAAATATTTCGGGTTCGCGACGGTCCCGCCCGCGTACC
>Ga0255776_10008603_pt1 | contig 10078 bp, 4 predicted proteins | sample 071ome_19_FD_179974 | JGI IMG/M metagenome (GOLD analysis project Ga0255776, IMG submission 179974) | Coastal salt marsh microbial communities from the Groves Creek Marsh, Skidaway Island, Georgia - 071413AT metaG (version 2) | ecosystem: Environmental > Aquatic > Marine > Intertidal zone > Salt...
TCAAACCCATATCAGCAAGTGCCTTGTCAATTTGTTCCTTTTCTCGAACCTCGAGGCGAATTGTTGCAGGCCCCATTTGAAAGAGGGAAGGATTATTTAAATCGGGATTCAGAAAAACCATCCACTGATCCAGATTAAACATGGAGCTTTTGATTTGAAATTTCAAAGCAGGATTCAAAAAAGTAGGTGTAGGTAACTCTTCCTTGGTGTAAGACCTGTATTGATGTGAGAGTTCGCTGTGTTCTTGCGAATCCTTGAGAATCAGATTCAAGGTGGATGGCTTGTCATTCTTAGCGTTTCGCGAGACAATTTCGAGGCTATCTCCAGCCCCTACCTCCGCACCAACTTCTGCAGAGTAGACCTGCTTGCCCTTGTGATATACCTGCAATGCGTTACCAGGCAGGATGACTTTCGATCCTTTTTGTCCTTCAAGGAGGGTCATGGTACCTTCAATACCACCAAGGCGCGTCATGAGGGAACCCAGGAGAATTGTGAGAATTCCAAGATGAGTGAGGTAAAAGCCCAGCTTTGATTTGCGATAAGGCAGTCGAAGAACAGTAGCGAAAAAGATATTCAGGAATATTCCGATCAAAATCAACTCAAACCATCGAGCCCTGTAAACAACTTTCAAGACATAAGCTGTTCCATGTTTGGACTCAAGAAAGGTCGCGACACTCAAAAGTACAGTCATCGCAGCCAGTAGAAGCACCGCAAGGTGGAGTGATCCAAGGTACTTCACTAATTTGCTCTTCGCTGGCTTCCAGCCAGAGTTAATGCGCACTCCATAGATTGCCAGCGCGCAAAAGATTATCATTACAGTAAAAACAGGTCGCATTAATTCCATAAATCACCCTTTAAACCAAGGGGTCATTGTACCTGCTCCGGGGTACTTGTCAATTCAGGAACACAGCTTTCTTTTTCACTGTTCTTCATTCAAGAACTCCAGCCAGACAGAATTAAGTGTTGTAAGAATGGCTGTATGGCAGGTAAAATCAATCCCACGGTAGGAAGGGAGCGTTAAATATGCCGGCATTCGGCTCGATGAGGCAGACAATAGGTAAATCACTTCTAAACACGGCTTTCCTAGTACTTCCACTCCTTTACTCTGGTTGTGGAAGCCCACTTGGAGGGGTAAACACTGTTAGTGAAGGTGCAGTCGCAGCCAAGAACCAGCTCAATGTTCCAGTGGCCGATGGTGTCATTCGAAATGCCCAGGTCAGTATCGTCAACGCCAGAACAGGCCAGGTCCTTTTCCGGGGTGTTGATCCAGACAATGATGGGACCTACGCCTTTGATATGGAACGAACTACTCTTGCCGGTATTCTTGATACAGACCTCCTGTACCTGTACGCCGAGTCTACAGCCCAAAGTTCTGTTGATGTGAATGGTGCAGTACAGGGACTTAATGCAGGACAGGTTCGTTTCAAGAGTTTTCTGCCAAATGGCGCTGTCATCAAATCTATTCTCAACGTCAGTGATGATCTGGGTGCTGATCCGCGCGTCAACAAAAAGAGAGCGGTTACCCACTTCTCCAATGCCAAGTCACTTCTTGCTGAATCCAAGCTAATCAAGGACGGGGTACTTACCCAGCCTCTGAGGCCAGGACGGGCAGCTCCAGCGAATGTCCTCACCGCCTTGCCTAACCAAACAGCTGCTGTGGAAACAGCACTTGCCGATCCAACTTCCAATCTAACCAAAAAATTCAAGTTGATTTCCATGGCTACCAAAGCACTGGTAGAAGATGGAGTCACCACCATTTTACAAAATCAAAACACAATTTCAGTCAGTGAAGGGGACTCACTCCTGCTTGAAGTTGCCAACAATACAGGAGCTTTAAACCCTGTTTTTCAAGCCAAACTTGCTGACTTGAACCAAAGGATCAACAACGATTTGCAAGACTCACTATTCACCTCCAGCTTTGATGCTGGTCTCAATAATAACATTCAGACGGTAACAAGCGAAGAAGCCGCAGCGGCTGCGAGTTCTGATGTTTCAATCTTCATACCTGGAGTTGATGCACCAACGATTGATGCCACAACCGGATTTGAAGTTCCCAAAAGCTACTTGGTCCGCTCTGCGGAAATCAACGGCCAAACTCTGGGTTTCAATTTTACACCGACCAAAAAACGTTCACGTCTCAACATCGATTGCCAGACCAATCAAGGCGTTTGCCAATAGTTTGACTTACGGGAGAAGTCTTTATGCAACAATGGATGAAAAATTTTACAGCACTGCTTATCATGCTCTTGAGTACGGGCCTTTCGTTTGGACTCAACAATTTCCAGTATGGGGTTACATTGACTCAAAGTGGCAGCCCGGTAACAAATGTCAGCCTTTTGACTGGCGTTACTCTGGAGCTTTGTTCTGCACCCACAGGAATCAATTGTTTGTTTTCCCAGACCTACAATAATGTAGCAGTGGACAGCACAGGTTTCTTTGAACTTGAGGTTGGGGGAACAAACAATCCTCTCCCTGCCCTAGGAAGCAACAAGTGGATACAGCTAACTATTACTCCTGTTGGTGGAAATGCTGTAACACTCTCCCAAAGAACCACACTACCTATCGATCCGCTGGCGGTTTACTCCCATCATGCCATGGATTCTATGATGGTTGGTGGAATGACCACATCTCAACTTCGCTCCTGGATTCTCTCGGGGGTTGGTAGTGGTCAAAGCGCTCCCGTTCCCACAGGAGTAGTCAAAACTGACATGGCAACAACAATCATGGCAGATTTTACTTTTGCCGATCCAGCAAAAATCATACTCTCGGGACCGGCGTCTCCCACAACTACACGTCTGGCTATTAGGGAAAACGGGGACCTTCTGACGCTCTGGTCCAGTGGAAGTATTAATGCAAACACAGTCTGGGCTAACAGATTCGTCGGTGATGGAAGCGCTCTTACTGGTATCGTCAAGAGTGGAGAGAGCATCTCTGTAGCTGCAACAAATACCCTGACTGCTGACGGAGCGGTGAATCTTGGTGGAGCCGTAACTCTTCAAGCGGGAGGTACCCTCACGGTTCTTGGTCAGTCTGTTTTTAACAATACAATAACGGCAAATGGCGGCTTTACGGTTGGCAGCGGTGGAATGACTGCGACAGGTACTTCAACTCTCATGGATACCACAATCGGTGGCACATTGACCGTCGGCGGACGGAACATCAGCAATGCCGTAGTGAATGGAACAGACATCAGCGCTACTAATCTGAGCTACACAGGCAGCTTGATACGTAATGCCTCCAATACAGCAAGTGGTACAGCGACAGCTACCCACGTAAACCTGGGTATGAATTCCATGACAGGACCCGGAGCTTGGCCAGTCGTTGCCGGTGGAAAGGCAAACAGTGCAACTGCATCAGGAGCAGCAGTGCTTGGAGGTCGATGGAATGGCGCTACAGCCAACTGGGCAAGCGTTGGTGGAGGTCAATCCAACACAGCATCTGGAATGTATGCCAGTATCTCTGGTGGAGAATACAATACAGCCTCTGGAAAATGGGCCCACATTGGTGGCGGTTACAAAAATCTGGCACCCTACGCCAATGCTACTGTCGCAGGTGGAGAATACAATACAGCCTGGAGCACTTCCACGGTAAGTGGTGGCGCATGGAATACTGCTGGTGGATGGCATACGGTTGTTTCCGGTGGTAAAAGAAACTGGACAACAGGAATGTACAGCTCCGTTGCAGGGGGCCTTTGGAATACTGCCGCAGGGAACTACAACTCAGTGAATGGTGGTGGATTCAATACGGCTGGTGGTACCTGGTCTAGCATCGGTGGTGGTGCATGGAACACAGCAACCATGTCTTACAACACGATTGCCGGTGGTCAAATGAACTGGACCCGTGGAAAGCATGCATCCATTGGCGGTGGTTACAAAAATATGGCTTATACTTCCGGTACGGTTGCAGGCGGTTACTGGAATACTGCTGGAGGATGGCTATCCACGGTCTCTGGTGGTAAGCGCAACTGGGCAACAGGAATGTACAGCTCAGTAGCCGGGGGTCTGTGGAACACAGCGGCTGGAAATTACAACTCGGTTAACGGTGGAGGGCACAACTATGCTACCGGGACATGGTCCAGCATTGGTGGTGGTGCCTGGAATACAGCAGCCATGGATTATGACACCGTAGCCGGTGGTCAAATGAACTGGACTCGTGGCAAGCACGCTTCCATTGGCGGTGGTTATAAAAATATGGCTTACGCTACTGGTACAGTTGCTGGAGGTTACTGGAATACTGCCGGTGGATGGCACACTGTGGTCTCTGGTGGTAAGAGAAATTGGACTACCGGGATGTACAGCTCTGTAGCCGGGGGTCTGTGGAACACAGCCGCTGGAAACTACAACTCAGTCAATGGTGGTGGACACAACTATGCAACCGGGACCTGGTCAAGTGTTGGTGGGGGTGCATGGAACACTGCTGCCATGGACTATGACACCGTAGCTGGTGGACAGATGAACTGGACTCGTGGCAAGCACGCTTCCATTGGCGGTGGTTATAAAAATATGGCTTACGCTACTGGTACAGTTGCTGGTGGTTACTGGAATACTGCCGGTGGATGGCACACTGTGGTCTCTGGTGGTAAGAGAAACTGGACTACTGGAATGTATAGCTCCGTAGCTGGTGGTCTGTGGAACACTGCTGCTGGAAACTACAACTCGGTTGCTGGTGGAGGTCACAATACCGCTGGAGGCACTTGGTCAAGTATTGGTGGTGGAGCCTGGAACACAGCTTCCATGAACTACAATACTATCTCCGGGGGTCAAAGAAACTGGACCAAGGGAACACACGCATCAGTTGGTGGAGGTTCCTGGAACACGGCAGGGATGAGTTATGACACCATTTCCGGTGGTCAAATGAATATGACAACTGGTATGCATGCCTCTATTGGTGGTGGATACAAGAATATGGCTTACGCTACAGGAACAGTTGCCGGTGGATACTGGAACAAGGCTGGTGGATGGCACACAGTTGTTTCCGGTGGTAAGCGCAACTGGACAACAGGAATGTACAGCTCCGTAGCAGGTGGTCTGTGGAACACTGCTGCTGGAAATTACAACTCTGTAAACGGTGGTGGGCATAACACCGCTGGTGGAACCTGGTCAAGTATTGGTGGTGGTGCCTGGAATACAGCCGCTATGGACTACAATACTATTGCCGGTGGACAAATGAACTGGACTCGCGGCAAGCATGCAGCGATTGTTGGTGGATACAAGAACACCGCCTGGACTACCGGTACAGTAGGCGGTGGATACTGGAATACTGCTGGCGGCTGGCACACTGTCGTATCCGGTGGTAGAAGAAACTGGACAACTGGAATGTATAGTTCGGTAGCAGGTGGACTTTGGAACACAGCCGCAGGAAACTATAACTCAGTAGCTGGTGGGGGTCACAACACTGCAGGTGGTACCTGGTCAAGCGTGGGTGGAGGAGCATGGAATACTGCTGCTGGTAACTATGTAGCAATTGCTGGAGGGCAGAAGAACAATGCCTTTGGTTCATGGACTAGTGTAACCGGTGGTAAGTTCAATACAGCAACAGCTAATTATTCCTCTATCCTTGGTGGTATGAATAATGGAGTGACCGGGATGTATTCCACCATTCTTGGTGGTAATAAAATGACTATCACAAGTAACAACAGTATCGCTTTCAATGGGTCAAGTTCGACTGCATATACGCTGAATAGAAGTAGTGTCGCATCCTTTATGGCTGTGAGTATGGGTGTTGGTACTACTAACCCGAAAAGTACCCTAGAAGTAGTAGCCAGATTGGCAGAAGCTCCCTTGGCGGTGCGTACAAGTACTAGTGGAGCTGTAGTTATGCAAGTATCAGCAGATGGTTGGTTGAGAGCTGATAAAATGGCTCTGGGTGGCCCTAATACTGCTCTTACTCAGTTTCATCTGCAGGGAGCGCCCGCCGCGGCACCGATGCTTGTAAATACAGGTGCAGCAACTCAACCGTCAATATTTGTAAGCAGTAGTGGCAAGGTAGGTATAGGGACTGCCGTTCCACACAGTCGATTAATGATCTCCGGTGGTGCACTCTGTGTTGCTACAGGTACAGGAACTCAATGTGTCGGAAAAGATACACCGGGTAATATTTATGCAAGCGCATCCGTTTTACAGGGAGCTGACTACGCTGAGTATTTCGCCAAGGAAGGAACTCTCCTTGCTGGTGATGTTGTCGGTATCAATCCACTCACTGGAAAAGTTCGTCAGTACCAGAAAGGGGACACTCTGCTTGGTGTTGTTTCTACTGAACCTGGTATCGTAGGAAACGCAGACAGAGACGATGAAAACCATGTATTGGTTGCTCTTATGGGTCAGGTTCCTGTGAATGAGGGTCAGGTTGTGGACGCTGATGGAGCAGTTTACACGCAAGACGGTCAGAAACTGGGAAGCAAGCTTTCCGATGGACGGGTATTTGTTAATGTCAGCAGCTCCAATGAGCAGGCAGAGTTAATGAAAGTCATTGACTCTCAGGGACGTCAGATTGATGCCCTCAAGCAACTGCAAAAGACTCATGAACATCGTTTGCAAATGCTGGAGCGACAGCTCAAGTTCCTGATTCAAAACCAAAACTAAGTTACGAATATTTCGTAAGTATATTGTGAGCCCGGCTCTTCGGAGTCGGGCTTTCTTTTTTCCAATACCACTTGGTAACAATTCGTTGTTAAGCAATCAGACCCATTGTGTCTTCAGAGAAGGTGAAGGGAAATTCCGTTTCTCTAGATCCCTTTATAAAGTCATTGGTGAAAACTCAAAGCGGGAGAGCTTTTGAGAGAATGAATAATCGGTCTTCCCTAATGCTTCATAATTAACTATTCATTATGAATAAGAGTGAATTCCTCAGTTTGAGTATAAGTCACAATTAGATCAGCTCTTAAGCATGCTCAATGCTTGTTTGAGGGAACTTTCCTGCTTTTGATTTGGGTAGAATTCATCAATTGAAAACATCCACCAGAGACTCATTCCTCAAGCTAGAACATCTACCTAAGACTCAGTCATCAAGTTAGAACAACTACTGGAGACTCAATCAGGAAAACAAGAGTTTAGACCCAGCGTAGTACAAAACCACCAGATCGCAAAGGATATGGGATACCCACAATCCCAGAAAACTCATGCCGCGATCTCTGAGCACACACCAAATGATCGAGGCTATAAAAAGAGCAAAGTTAAAGAGCAGGTTCCAGCCCAAATCAAAGTATTTGCTCAAAGCCACCAGGTGATGGGGGATAAAGATCAATCCATGGTAGAGGTAGGTCCAGTTTCGAAAGTAGAGCTTCTGTCTTTCAAAGAGAAAGCAGCGAAAATAAAGTTCTTCCAGAGCTGAATTGATTATGCTCAAAGCCAGCACAAACAAGAAGAAGTGCTCAAGTACTCCAAGCTCTTGAAGCCTCTCTCGAAGTTGTTCTGCGTCCAGTTGCTCCAGCATACCAAAGCCAATGAGCACCACGGGGACAACACACATCAGAACCCCGGCTAAAAAACCTGAGAAGAAGCCTGTACTCAAATCTCTTTTGGAGAACTTACCGTAACGCCACACCAGAAAGAGTTGAAAGCACTTGGAACCCGGATAGACAAAAGCAGCCAACCAGGGAAACAGAAAACAAGTGGTGACAGTGATTGCCGGCAAAAGACCGGCAAATAACAAAAAGAGGGCGGATGGATTCAATCTAGAGGTATTGCTTGGTTATTGAATCCTCGAGCTTGATCAAATCCTTGGCAAAATTTCGAATTCCTTCGGCAAGTTTCTCTGTTGCCATCGCATCCTCATTAAGAGCCCAGCGAAAGGAAGACTCATTCAGATCCTGTTTATCAAGATCCATGGATTTTGCGGTGTCCAATGTCAATTTAGCTTCAATCTCTCCATCCTGAGAACTCAGCTCGTCTAGAAACTTGGGTGCTATGGTAAGCAGATCACAGCCAGCCAACTCCAGGATCTCGTCAGAATTTCGAAAGCTAGCTCCCATCACTACTGTATTGTAGTCAAACTTCTTGAAATAGTTGTAAATGCCGGTTACTGAGACAACACCGGGGTCTTCATGAGACGGATAGGAGTCCTTACCTTCGGCCTTCTTATACCAATCGAGGATGCGGCCTACAAACGGGGAGATCAGGGTTGCACCTGCCTGAGCACAGGCAATGGCTTGAGCCTGACAAAACAGAAGGGTCATATTGCAGTGAATGCCTTCCTTCTCCAATTCCCGGGCAGCTTCAACACCCTCCCAGGTGGTCGCCAGTTTGATCAGGATTCGCTCCTTTTCGATGCCTTTTTTTGAATACAAATCAATTAAACGATGAGCTTTTTCAATGCTTCCTTTGGCATCGAAACTCAAGCGAGCGTCCACTTCTGTACTGACCCGTCCGGGAACAATCTTCAAGATTTCAGAACCGAACTCCACGCTCAGATGATCAAGGGCTGCTTCCAGCTTTGAATCGGAACAACTGCCTTCTTCTAGACCTCGCTTGACGGCACTGGAAACTAAATCCTTGTATTGCTCCATCTGGGAAGCCTGAAAGATGAGGGAAGGGTTGGTGGTAGCATCCGTGGGCTTAAATTTTTGAATGCTCTCAATGTCCCCGGTGTCAGCTACAATAACTGTGTGTTTCGCTAGTGATTCCAGTTTATTCATCTTTCTCTCCCGTCTTGTAAGTTCAGAATTGGATTAGTTTTTTGATCTGTTGAGAAACTCTGTGAGAAGACCTGTAGTTGATTCATCATGGTCTCGGGCTTTTCCTGATTCGATTTCAGAAAGGATACTCTTGGCCAACTTCTTTCCAAGTTCCACACCCCATTGATCAAAGCTGTTGAGCCTCCAAAGGATTCCCTGAACAAACACCTTGTGTTCATACAAAGCCACCAGTTTACCCAAACTCGCAGGGCTAAGCTTATCGATGAGCAATGAATTGGTTGGTCGATTCCCGGAAAACACCTTATGATTCAAAAGGGTGTTGATCTCATCCTCGCTCTTTCCTTCTGACTTCAGCTGCACGCGCACCTCATCCTCCGTGAGACCCATTGCCAATGCCTCCGTCTGAGCGAAATAGTTAGCCATCAGTTTGTTGTGATGATCTGAGAGGGGATTGAGTGATTCCACAAAGCCAATGAAATCACAGGGTATCAACTTCGATCCCTGATGAATCAACTGATAAAAAGCATGTTGTCCGTTAGTTCCCGGCTCACCCCACAAGATAGGACCGGTTTCATAATCCACAGGCTCGTTATCACAATTGACGGATTTTCCATTACTTTCCATATCCACTTGCTGAAAGTGAGCCGCAAATCGATGGAGGTATTGATCATAAGGTAAAATAGCATAGCTTTGAGCATCCATAAAATTGTTGTACCACAGGCCAATGAGAGCAAGTAAAACCGGTAGACTCTGATCAAACTCTGCGTTTCGGAAGTGCTCATCCATTGCATAGGCACCATCGAGCAGTTCCCGAAATCTCTCAAATCCAAGAAATAGAGCGATTGGGAGTCCAATGGCTGACCAGAGACTATAGCGACCACCCACAAAATCCCAAAATTCAAAGATTCTCTCTTCTCGAATACCGAACCGGGTCACTTCCTCAATATTGGTGGACATGGCCACAAAATGATCCTGAACAGCCTTTTCGCCCAGATTTTCAATCAACCAGTCCCGAGCACTGTGACCATTCGTCATAGTCTCCTGAGTTGTAAATGTTTTGCTGGCTACAAGAAAAAGGGTAGTTTCAGGATTACACTTCTTTAGTGTTTGGGCTACGTGAGTTCCATCCACATTGGAAACAAAATGCACATTGATCCCGCAGCCATAATGATCGAGGGCTTCCACCACCATTTTCGGCCCAAGATCCGATCCACCGATTCCAATATTGACTACAGTGTCGAATTTCTTTCCTGTGCTGGAGAGAATTCGCCCTTCATGAACCTCAGCGCAAAAGGCTTCCATTTTTTGAAGAACTGCAGAAACAGCCTCTCTCACATTCAAGCCATCAACTTCCAGAAGAGATTCATCTCTGGATCGAAGCGCAGTGTGTAAAACCGCTCGATTCTCAGTCCAGTTGATCTTCTCTCCCGTGAACATCTTTTCTAT
>Ga0255776_10008611_pt1 | contig 10071 bp, 7 predicted proteins | sample 071ome_19_FD_179974 | JGI IMG/M metagenome (GOLD analysis project Ga0255776, IMG submission 179974) | Coastal salt marsh microbial communities from the Groves Creek Marsh, Skidaway Island, Georgia - 071413AT metaG (version 2) | ecosystem: Environmental > Aquatic > Marine > Intertidal zone > Salt...
GTAAAAAGTATCGGCAACGAGTTGATGGTGCCGGCATCTGCCGAAATCGTGCTCGAAGGTGTTATCCACCCGGACGACATGGCCCCTGAAGGCCCGTTTGGTGACCACACCGGCTACTACAACGAAGTCGACAGCTTCCCGGTATTTACCGTCGAGCGCATTACCCATCGCCGGGATCCGATTTATCACAGTACTTACACAGGTCGTCCACCTGATGAGCCAGCGATTCTGGGTGTCGCTCTGAACGAAGTATTCGTGCCGATTCTGCAGAAGCAATTCCCCGAAATCGTCGATTTCTATCTGCCGCCGGAAGGCTGTTCCTACCGTATGGCGGTGGTGAGCATGAAGAAGCAGTACCCGGGGCATGCTAAACGCGTGATGATGGGAGTCTGGTCTTTCCTGCGCCAGTTTATGTACACCAAATTTGTGATTGTGGTGGATGACGACGTGGATACCCGCAACTGGGAAGACGTGATCTGGGCCATTACCACCCGGATGGACCCTGCGCGAGACACAACACTGATCGAAAATACGCCGATTGATTACCTCGACTTTGCCTCACCAGTATCGGGCCTTGGCTCCAAGATGGGCCTCGATGCCACCAACAAAATGCCGGGCGAAACCGATCGCGAATGGGGCGTGCCGATTTTGATGGATGAATCGGTGAAGAAGAGTGTTGATGTACTGGTGAAGAAAATCGGCAAGGATATTGGTCTTTGAATGAGCGGGCTGAATGACGATAAAGCAGTCAGAACTCACCGGGTAACCTTCCAGCCAAACGGTGTCACTATAAGGTGCAGGTCCGATCAGACCATTGCTGATGCTGCTCTGGAGCAACGGGTGATAGTCACGGTCAGTTGTGAAAACGGAGTTTGCCAGGTGTGCCAGGGCGAACGCCTTTCAGGTCAGCTACGCTTTCGTAATGAACTGGGCGACGCAATACTTGAGCAGGAGAATCAGGTATTATGTTGTGTAGCTTATCCCGAATCTGATGTAGAGATTGTTATGACCGATGTATTCGCGCCGGACCACAAACAGCCAGCGACCCTTGCCTGTCAGGTAAAGGCGGTGGAGCTGCTTGCCGACGATGTATACCGGATCACCCTGCTCGCCCCTGCAGGCAAAGCCCCGGATTACTGGGCGGGCCAATACCTTATGTTGCACCTCACAAAAGAGGGCGCTGACGAAGAACAGATTCCGTATTCAGTTGCCTGCGCACCGGGTACAGTGACGGGACGCGAGCCTCGCGAAATCGAGCTGCATATTGCGGCTAACAGCGATAAAGCCCGTGAAGTTGTCAGCTTTCTGCAGCAAGCAGTGATCGCCCGTGTAACCATTCCTGCCGGCGACTGCTACATCAACCAGCATTTCCTTGATCAGCGCAAAGGGCAGCCTCTCTTAATGGTTGCTGCCGGTTCGGGCTTCTCGCAGATCAAAGCCTTGATCGAAGCGACACTCGCACTCGACTCAGAGCGTGAAATTCACCTTTACTGGTCAAACCGTGCAGCCGTCGGTTTCTATCTGCCAGAGTTGCCACAAACCTGGCAAAGCGACTATCCAAATTTCCACTATCACCCCATTATTCAGGAACATGCTGACGACTGGAACGGCCGTGCTGGCTGGATTTATGAGGTGATCCACGAAGACTTCGATGATCTGTCAAACGTGGCAGCATTCGCCTGCGGATCACCCAATATGGTGTTCGGTACGCTCGATCAGTTGGAACCTTTGGGCCTGAATGAGTCCAACATGTATTCCGACGTATTTGCCTACGCGACCCGACCTGCTAAAGACTGACGGTTTCATCGCTCGTTAATACACGCTCTGTAACGTGCGTAAGGCAACAAAGAATTCTCACTACTGTAAGGACCATAAATGGATATCAACTGGGACAAACTGAACCTTGATCCACAGCTCCTGTGGGCTGATTACATTCTGCCGTGGGGCACCCAGATCATTCTCGCAATTCTGGTGTTTTTTATCGGCCGGATGATTGCCTCGGCAGTCACCAAAGGTACGCGTAAGGTCATGGAGAAAGCCAGCCTCGAGCCTATGCTGGTGAACTTCCTCTCCAACATTATTGGCAGCGTTCTTCTCCTTCTTGTTGTTGTCTTTTCTCTTTCTCAGCTGGGCGTTGATACCACCTCGCTGGTTGCACTGCTGGGTGCTGCTGGTTTGGCCGTTGGCCTGGCCCTCAAGGATTCCCTGTCACACTTCGCAGCTGGCGTAATGCTGATTCTGTTCCGTCCATTTAAGGTCGGAGACTTCTGCGAACTCGATGGTGAAATGGGTACGGTTGAGCAGATCACTATCCTGCACACCCGCCTGAAAACACCGGACAACAAAGTTATAACCATTCCGAACGGCAACGTGTTCTCGAGCACAATGACCAACTTCTCTGAACAGCCAACCCGTCGTGCAGACATGGTATTCGGTATTGGCTATGGCTCAGACCTGCTGAAAGCAAAACAGATTCTTGAAGAAATGTGTGCCGCCGACGAACGTATTCTGGCGGACCCAGCGCCGAAGATTGCCATTGGCGAACTGGCTGACTCGTCAGTGAACATCATCTGTCGTCCGTGGGTAAATGCAGGTGACCTGTGGCCAGTAATCTGGGACATGAACGAACGGGTGAAACTGCGCTTCGACGAAGAAGGCATCGAAATTCCATTCCCACAGGTATCTGTGCATATGGAAAAAGACTGATCCAGTATCAGTAACCTGAAATAAAAAAACCGGCCAATTGGCCGGTTTTTTTTATCCTTACAACTGACGATTATCAGAAGTATGGAGTCACCAGAACGCTGTTATCAACGGTCGCACCAGTTGTAGCGATCAAGCTGAACAGGTTAAAGACAGAAGCACTATCGCTATCATCTGCCAGACGAACAAACGCATTAAGATAATTAACTTCAAGACCATTATCTGCATCAGCAGAGTTGCTGCCGTTAAATGCAACAGGCGGAACCGAGAAGTTTGGCGTCAGAGTCACAGTCAGACCGTCGGTTGATACCGTTACGGTAACATCGCTACCGGTGGTGCCGTTGTCCAGGGTTGCGTTATTTGCATTGGTCAGAGACGCACCAATCTGAGCTTCTTCAACCAGAGTAACCGGACGGCTCAGCTCCAGAACCAGAGCTCCACCAGAAGTGAACTCGTTAGAGTCGGTGTTAGACGCAGAAACCACGTACAGGCCATTTGCACTACCTGGTACGATTTCATTCATAGTAATGCTCTGCTGAATCGCCGCAGTACCCACAGTGAGAGTCGTTGAGCTGTAACGCCCCAACTGCACACCTTCATGGGCTACAGGAAGAACGGTTACAGCGTAATAGCCACCCAGCACGAGAGACGAACCAGCAAAGGTTACCTGACCTGCAGCATCGGTAGTTGCAGTCAAAGACCCCTGATAGCCCAAGCTAGGGGTGAAACGCGCATCAGTATCTGTATTCAAAGTATTGCTATTGGTTTGCGGATTCATCAGCACCGTCGCACCCACAACCGGCTCACCGTCATACATAACATCGAACGTGTAATCTGGAGCCGTCATACCAACTGGGAAGAGGTAAAAATTGCCCAGGTCCCAAACTTTCTTGTCCTGCAGACTGTTAATATCGACGTATGGCGTATACGTAGAAACTACCGGCTGATAACCATCAGCAGTTGCTTCAATACGGAACTCATAATTACCTGCGGTAGAAGCTGGGATGTTGTCGATATAATAATCACCAACGTAGTTCTTGTTCTTGCCAGCCGTACGATACTTACCACCCTGAACGAGGACAACTTTCAGGTTATCCGCAGTTACGCGCTGACCGGTAATCGCATCAAATACGGTACCCTGCAGGTTAGCTGTAACATTATGGTAGTTGGTTGGAACCGCATTATTTGACGTTGATTCATCGCCGCCGCAGCCTACAAGAGATACAGCAACAGTTGATACGCAAAGGGTCTTCCAAAAAGCAGTCATTCGTTATTCTCCCTGAATAAACATAGAAGCGCCGAGGATAAAATTGGCGCGCAGGGATAATATATGAATTGTTTTATGACCGCTATATAAGTGGCCTGCTAAGACATTGTTCAAGCTGACCAGTATCAAGTAAGCACCCAAACTTGGCCTTTTACAATTTTTACTTAAAGGCGATACAGGCAGTAGAAGAGCTATTTCCCGCTGCCTACATCACTTAGCCGGATACATTTTCCCCTACCAAGAATAGTGGCCATATTACTAGTTAGCCCCCTTAGAACCGAGAGCGATCATCGCGCTAAGAGCGGGGGCTGAAGTAGCAGTTGAATTCAAGTCAGAAAGGCAACTTTCAGGCACGACGGGTTTCAGGGCGGGCATGAATATCTGGTATTATGGGCTTTCGTGATAAAAGGAGTTTACAGTGAAGCGCTTATACCCCGTCGCTATAGTTATGTCTTATGCCCTGTTCCTATCAGCGTGCGGAGGTACAGCAAAGGAAGGCCCGGATTCAGAAAGTATCGTAAAGGATGAAAAGGCGGATTCAGATAGCTCCAATGTAGCGCCCTTTGAGATCGGTAGCGGAGAACTGATTACCTTCTCACTGTCGGAAGCGCCGTTTATCGATATCAACGACCAGATACAACTGATTGTTACTAATCCACAATACGATAACACCTCTCTGTATTCGCCGTATGACACACTATTCAGCGTTTCGCCTGATGGGCTGGTAAAGCCTGCCATCAGTAATGTGGAATCTGTCACCGTCGATTATACCTTCTATGACGCCGGGAACCGGCAGCTTTGGATTTCCGCATCTAATTCGGCGCAGAGAATAAATGGCGATCTGTTCAGAATTTCCGACGAGTTACCGGTTATTGGTCCAGAAATCAATTTTCCGTACTACCTAAACGAGAGCGAGCTTTTCAAGCAATATCCTGATGCCAAAATCTTCGTTGTAGATGTAATATTCGAAGAGGATTTCGACGATTACGATGCCGTAGTAGAGTCAAATACCGGACTCTCGGGACCTCACTTCTGCGAAAGCAGAATGGATGTTAATAACACCTGTCTGGTCGAGCTTCACATTTTTCCCGAAGGAAATAAAGAAGGAAGTCCACATTACCGCCTACCAATTGGCAAAGTGATTGAAACACTGCAAAAAACCTATAAACAATGCGGTTTTTTGAAAGTAGACGCAGATACCGGGATTGTCGAGTGTGCGTTCCCGACCTCAATACCATCCATTCCTAATGCCTCAATGAACCTGTTTGGTTTTTATATTCCATTCAGTATTCCGATAGAACAAGTGCCAAAGATATTCTTTTATGGATGGTCCACTCCAGATCTGAAAGCGTTCTGGTACGCAAAACCGGGATTAAAACCTATCCAGATAGCGCCAGATGGTGGCATCTACCACCAGACAATAGATGGAATTATGTATGCGCCGTCCAATGACGATGAGTTTGTATACCTGTATATACAAAGCACATCCGAATTTCAGACGACTGATAGTGGCTCCCTAATTCTGAGTGATATGGGCCAAGCCGCCAGAACCTACGACCAGGAAAATAACATTCTTGGCTTTCCTTATGACTCAAGTGAGTTCAACTTCGACATGGCGAACAGTATTGTAAGCCCATACACAATTTTTGAACTGAATTCACCCGAGCTCTACAGCAACATTACCTTTGGCGGCTCATGGGAATACAGTGATCTATGGCGCATTCATGTGAGCGAAAGTGGACGCGTCTTTTCTTGTAATTCTCTCAAGGGTGTTGTGACAGCTATCCCTGAAGTCGAATATGGTTTGCTCCCAAATCTTCCGGAATACGTAGATTGCGACGATATCGATCTGATCTCGGATAAAAACTACGTTGTCTATAAAGTATCAACCTCCGATAACGGCGACGACATTAACGTACTGGACCAGGATACTGGGGCGGTTGCGAGCATTTTTAATTACATTGGTTACGAGGCTTATGGTTCGCTCGATATAACCCAACACTCTCTGCTTTTAAATGACGGGGTTCTGTCTTTTGTCGGCCATAACAACACCCAAGGCTACCTGTTCACAGTCAACCTTGCTGAACTGATGTCAGGCAGTCCGGTTGATGATGTTGTCACATCTACTCAAATCCCAGGCGGAGAACTGATTGATATAACCCATATAAATCACAACGTAACCATTGACGAACTGCCCACTGTCGCCCCTGCGGTGACAGAGTTCATCCACGTTGGTAACGATATTCGTTATGTCGGCTTTCGCTTCAACGTACCAATGAATAAACATAGCGTTAATGACGGGCTGTCTCTGACACAGAATGGCGAACCGGTCCCCTTCACACCATTCTGGGCTGGCGATACTGTATACCTGATTCCTATGCTGTATCCGCAGGAATACTCATGGTACGAAGAGGCAGGCCTACCACCGCAAAGAGGGGAGTCCTATTTCCACACTGGGAAAACGTACACCGTCCAATTGAACACCAGTACGGTCAGCAGTACATCCGGGCAGCTGATGATAGAAAACGAAGCGCCAAACGCGTCTCACGATTTTTCATTCGAGTAATTAAAACTACACAACGACTTCGGTGAAAACAACGGGCAGAATTACAACATCGTACTGTCTGCCCGCTAATCCTGAACTGATACCATGCGCTGACCTTCGGGTATTTTTGTCATTGCCACTCTCTGTGGTGGGGTTTTACTTTTTGGGAGAAGTAGAGCTCTTTCCCGGCCAACAGGCCGGGTTTTTTATGCCCGAGCAATAGACTCACTTCTGCAGATATTCCACCAACTCCCCCTGAGGCAGCGGCTTGCTGAAGTGGTACCCCTGAATAGCCATATCACCGATGGCGGCGAGGCTAATCAGCTCTTCTCTGGTTTCAACACCCTCCGCGACAACCTGAAGACCTAGCAGGTTCGCGAGACTATGAATCGTTGCGACGATAGCGGCCTTACTTTCTTTTTTATCCAGGTCCGTAATAAAACTGCGATCAATCTTCAGTACATCAATCGGCAGGCGACGCAGGTAACTTAGCGATGAATAACCGGTGCCAAAGTCATCGAGTGCGATTTTAACGCCGCGCTTACGCAGGGCTTTAAGCTCGTTTCTGACTTTATTAATGTTTTCCACAAATACTGATTCAGTGACTTCTATACGAAGGTATTCAGGCGGCAATTTATATTCATTTAATATTTCAGATACACGTTTAGCAAAGTTATCGGACAGCAGCTGGATAACCGATGCGTTTACCGCAACATAAAATGGCTTATTCTTCAGTATGCCTTCAGAGAGTGAGCGCGCGATCAGAATACTCTGACGCAGAATACTCTCTCCGAGTTCGATCATCATGCCTCCCTGTTCTGCCACGGCGATAAATTCGTCCGGCGGTACAAAGCCGATATCGTCACACTGCATTCTTGCCAGGGCTTCAAAGCCAATCAGCTCGCAGGAATGACCTGAATAAATCGGCTGGAACCAGGGCTGTACACAGCCATCACGCATGCCATCGCGCAGCTTCTGTTCAATCAATACTCGTCGTGCGCTTGTCTCGCGATGTGCCTTGTCATAAAAGCAGGTCTTACCTGATTTCTTTGAATAGCGTAGCGCCGACCAGGCGGCATTAATGATGGCGTCAGCTCCAGTGTGAGCCAGCTCGGTCGTTTCCAGCGCGCCGATAGACAAAGACAGTTTATGATCGCCATAGGACTTAATTCTGAACGGATCTTTAAATCCTTCGATGACGCGCTGACATTCATTTTTCATTTCTGCCACTACGTCTTCGTAATCTTCTACCTGGCCGAAGACTGCAAAAGTATTCCCGGAAATTTTTGCGATTACCGTACTGACAGCCACGCTGCTGACCATTCGATTACACACATCATCCACTAAGGTACGGATGCTTGAGTGATCCAGTGCTTCGCTCAATGAATCCAGTTCATTAAACGACACCATAATCAGATAAAAGTCGGAGTTTTTATCCAGCGCGTCTTCAATACGTTCCTTCAGGTAGCTGTCATTAGGTAATCCGGAACGCTGATCGATTGAGCGCATGTATGTGATATCAGTCTGAGTGCCTGCCAGTAGCTTTGGAGTGCCATGATCATCGCGCTGGCAGGCGCCTCGACAAAGCATCCAGCGATAGCCCCCAGCCGCGTGCCGGATACGATATTCAGCCGTAAGGTTAGTATCGCGCCCTTCTAATAAGCCTTTCACCGCCCGCCGGAGCCCGGCACGGTCGCGGGGATGAACACGGTCAAGCCAGTGGTTCAGATCCTGAGCGCCTTCGGAGGGTAATTCACCGACCATCGCATGCCAACGGGGAGAGAATTCAAGGCGCTTTTCTTTGTACGACCAGATCCAGACGCCGTCGTCCGAGCCCGAAATCACCAGATCCAGCAGCTGCGTACGCTCTTTTACCTTTTCTTCGAGCTGGTTATTGAGTTGCTCGAGTTGCCCCATATGCCGGCGCACGTTCTCGAGCAGGAAGTTCACCAGCAAGGAAAGCTTCTGCCCTTGGATATCGTCACTATCCACGCTGACATGAACATCAAAGTTGTTGTCGACAGTGTCACACAACTGATCGGCAATGCTGGCTATAACCCGTTGCAACTCTTCCTGAGATTCCATATCAGTTGTCCTTCAAACCTTCTGTCTGGCCTTCTTTCTTACTGCCCGGCTTTGGCCAGTTGAGTAGGAAGCTACAACACTCATCTCCGCGCTTCACACACTGCTCACAGGTGATATCAACGGTCTCGTCGTACAGCCCGGCGACTTCATGGGCAAGAGCCCGGTACAGGGCGCAGAGTTGGTTTTTCGAACGGTAATCGACCCGCACTAATCCGGGCTCGATGCGTTGTGCGGTGAACTTGTCGTTCACCTGCTTGCGGTCTTCTGATGCGCGTAATCCGGAGGCCATCACGGCATGAATCGTCGCCTGGCGCATAAGAAAGTCTTCGGAGGAGGTCGCCATCTGAAAAAATCGCGGAAATAGCTCCTGCGCTTTGGTCAGGAAGGTGCGGGCGTATAAACCACTGATCTCTTCTTCGTTCATGCCAGTTTCTTCTGCACTGGCCTGCAGCAGACGCATAAACTCGGCATCCGAATAACTTTGATCGATACGAAATGAGGCGTTGCGGTCGACGCCGGCGCGATCAAGTACTGCATGCTTGAGAGTATCCCCGCCTGCTTCTTCAAGCAGTTCCAGGAGGATTTTCTGGATGATTCCGATCATGACGATTCCAGTAGGCCCGGATCGCTGAGTTTCGTGAAGACAGGTGCGATAGCACCAATAGACGGGCCTTTGATAACCCTAGCTCTGATCAGATTTTGCGCAACAGCCACGCATGAGGTGTTAACAGGAAGACGACAAAATAGAGAAGTATTCTTACAGGCCGCCGTCAATGCGGCCTGAGCAGAACGTTCAGCGGCGTGGTTTGAACGCCGACATAATCGCCAGCGGAATGGTTAACGCCAGCCAGATCACCAGCGAAGTGATGAAGTATGCGGTCTGTATCTCGGCGAACAGGTTTGACTGCAGCACGATCTGGAACACGCCATACAAAGCCATGCCACCAAAATAGAAGAGCCCGAACACCAGCCAGCGCGGCAGGCCACTGTTACCCGAGTTGACGATGCGACCGGCGATTTTTACCGACATATCCATAAAGAAATAGAGCCCCATCACTGTCAGAGTGATGGCAATGGCGTGGCGCAGCGGACCATCCCAGTAGGTTTCGGTGTCCGCGGCGGCAGTCACGTCACCGCCGGCGTAGAGCGAATATGCGCCACTGAGGATTGTGAACAAGCCAGTTAGAATCGTCAGGTAATCTGCGAGTGCAGAGCGGTAAGGCTGAGGTGCATTCATCAGTGTTTTCCGTGTTCTTATACGACACCGGCGGCCAAGGCCGCCGGATCATTTTCTTGTTATCAGAACCTGTTGGCCACTAAGGCTATCAATGACCCAGCGCCAGCTGGAAGTGTTCGCAAGCCAGGGTCTCATCACCTTCAGCCAGCATCACTTTGCCCATTTCAGCATGCAGTTCAGGCAGACCTTTAATGGTCAGACCGGTCTGCAGGTATTCACGGGCTTTCTCCAGGT
>Ga0255776_10008618_pt1 | contig 10067 bp, 9 predicted proteins | sample 071ome_19_FD_179974 | JGI IMG/M metagenome (GOLD analysis project Ga0255776, IMG submission 179974) | Coastal salt marsh microbial communities from the Groves Creek Marsh, Skidaway Island, Georgia - 071413AT metaG (version 2) | ecosystem: Environmental > Aquatic > Marine > Intertidal zone > Salt...
TTCCTGAAGCGAACCATCGGATCATTAATCTGCTCCAGCTACCGACGCAAATGGCGATTACACCGCAATTCGAAAACTTCCCGCAGCTGTCCGCATATCTCGGCACTTTTGCACACTCCGGCGCGCAGGCACTTCAGATTCGACAAAAGCATTTGACCGCCGATCAACTTTTGGACTGGACCCACAGGTGTCTCGACAGGCTGCGTGACTGTGGGCCACGGTTGATTGTGAACAGTTCATTTTCCCTTGAGAAAGATTTGCCTCATGAGGTCGGTCTTCATCTCACGTCCACTGAATTGGAAAGGCTGCAGACGAGCGTGGGCGAGCGTTCACGCCTTGTGGGCTGCTCGTGTCATTCCGGGGAAGAACTGATCAAAGCTGAAGCGCTTGGATTTGATTATGCGCTGCTCTCGCCGGTGGCGTCGACGGCCAAATATCCGGGTAAATCGCCACTGGGCTGGAGCAGATTTGAGGAGCTGGCCGCTTCTGTTTCTCTGCCGGTATATGCTCTTGGGGGTATGAAACGCAGTGATGTGGCTCTGGCTCTGGCGCGGGGGGCCGTAGGTGTCGCCGGTATTGGGGCCTTCGCCAGGACAGCAGAGTGATTCTGATCAGCAGCGTCAGCGCAGGCTGCGGTGCGTCGTCATCCGCGCAATGGGCTTTTCAGCAAGCGCGCACACTGCAACTGTCTGCATGGCCCGCCTTTTGGGGTTTCAAGACGCCTTCAATCACTGGAGATTGTGATAAAGTAATGGAGTGGAAGGCAGATATAGCTGGCGATAGCCCTGAGTTTTTGGGATAGGCCACACGGCCTTTCAGGCCTGTAAATAGTCGCGAAAAATCCGATAAACCATTGAAATTACTGGCTTAATAATGAGAAAAACAGCAAGCACTAGCATTCGAGACGCGGCCCGTAAGACGCCGAATCCCGGCCGTAGCGTCCCTCTCAAATGGATGGCCCTGATGGGCATCTGTCTTGGTTTTCTGACACCGGCATTGCGGGCCGAGGTCGCGGTGCTGGTCAGTCAGGCTGTGCTGGTTGACAGCGAGCCGGCAACGGAATCATCGGAGTTGTCATCAGGTTCTGCTGGCGGTACCCCCAAAAATGCGAATTACATCAGCTCGGGAGGTTGGGCGGTTACCGGCGAAAGTTTTGTCAACGTAGCGACCTATTCATTTGATATGGGCCAGACACAGGAAGTGTCGGGTGCCACTCTGATCATTCCGATTCGTGAGGTTTATCCACAAAATGACGTGGTGCCGATCGAAGTGTCCTTCTTCGCCGACGATGGCGTGATCTCCGTGGTGGATTATTCTGTCGGATTCGTGTCGCCGATTGCCGAAACCGATCTGGCTTCCGCAACCGAATTGAGGGTTGATGTCACAGGGGCAGTCAACTCAGCACTCAATGTCGGGCGCTTTATCGGGTTTCGAGTGAAAAGCCGCATACAGCCGGGCTCTATAGATCCGCTGCTTTTTCCCAAATATACCGGCGTCAGGTTTCAGGACTCAGCGAGTCTGGAATTTGTCGCTGGCGCTGCGCCTGCTGTCCCATCAGATATAGCACGCTTTGACGGTTTCACGATGGAAGTGCCGGTTATTGATGTGCCCGGAGTGGGACAGGTTGCCGCTCAGCTGAAGCTTGTTGATCCGAATCAGCTTCGCTTTGAACTGACCAAGGCCGTTATTTCAACAGATGCGGTGGCGCCCCCGCCATTTTCCGGGGCCGGGCTGTTCAATTGTTCGGCTTTCTCACCACCGTCACAGGTGCAGGTTGCCGAGGCCATAGCTACCTACTCAACAAATTCCGGCGTGCTTGATGTTCCGAGCATCGATCAGGGCGGGCAGCAGCTCGGCGTCAGGCTGGAACTGGTGGAAGGTTCAAATCCCGTCTTGTTTGACACTCTGAGCTTTGGCCTTGTGCAGTCGGGCCCTTCAGAGGCGGTAGAGTCTGCTCTGGAAGGAGGGCTGATTACCGAACCGGCACAGGATTTTATTCCGCTGTGTCATGGTTGGGTGTTGATCGGGGATTTCATCCGAAATCGGGTCGTGGAGCGGAACCTGATCAGTGGTCAAACGGGTGCAATGTATCCGTTTAATACGGCACCGGATCAGTTCACGCTGGACAAAGAGAACGACCGGGTATTTATGACGGTCTACCCCGAGTCCGAGCGGCTTTATGCATTGGATCTGACGACGGGTGAGATTACCTACAACGAAGTTGTTCAAACGCTCTACCAGGGCGGTGGTTCAATCGGACCGCCTGAACTGCCGAACTACACCTACCGGTGGGCTCTCAGGGATATTGCCCTCGGCGAGGGCGGAAATGTATTCGCGATCATGTATGACGGTGAGCAGTATGATCCGGAAAATGACATTCCATATACCGATTCCGGCCTCTGGCTCGGCTATATGGATCCGGATGCAAATTTTCTGACGCCGAGTATCCCGCTTGAAGAGCCAATCAGAATTGAATACGACCCGGTGCTCGATCATGTTTTTCTGGCGACGGAGTCAAATCTGGCCACGCTGAATTTCGACCCGTCGGATAATTCCCTGTCGGCTGTACCCGGCACTGATGTGCCTGTCGGGGCGGGATGTACCGATTTTGCCATCTCTCCTGACGGTACAAGGTTAGCTTATACCTGCCCTGAGGGTAATTATGGCGATGCGGATTTCAGTATCGCCGATATGGACCCCGAAGAGTACTTCAATAACGACGGCGCGTGGTTTTTTGGCACCTCACCGGTCAGCGCAACTTTTAGCGCAGACGGGACCCTACTGGTGGGCACAGACAATGAGAGGCTGTATGTCTTTGATGTCAAAACCCACTTGATTCTTGAAGATTATCCGCTGGGGTTGCTGGAAGGGGAAACCGTGAGGAAGCTGCGGGTCTCAGAGGATGGCCAACTGCTCTATTTCTTTCTCAATAATGACAAACGGGCGGCAAACAGCAAGTTCTACTGGATGTCCATGCCAGCAGTTACCGGAACTCCGCTGTAGCTCAGACGGCGCGCCTGCCCGTTACTGAACGCTATCGGAGTCCTCGATCACGTCAGGATAAACCGGTTCGCCGGCAATGCTGTGCTTCTCCGATGCCCAGTCGCCCAGATCGATCAGTTTGCACCTTTCGCTGCAAAACGGCCGGTATTGATTTGAGGTGCTCCATACTACCCGGGTCTGACAAGTCGGACAGTCCACTCGGCGCATCTTGTCTGATTTCATTGCTTCCTCTTGGCGATCGCCATGGCCAGATACTGTTGGTGCAGGGCTTCAATCTGCTGTTTGAGCGACTGCACTGGCAGTTCATTGTTGATGATGTCGTCGGCATGTTCGAGTCGCTGGCTTCGATCCATTTGTGCAGCAATTATTGCGCGGGTGGTGCGCTCCTCTCCGCCATCACGAGCAAGGGTGCGCGCAACCTGCGTGTCGACCGAGACGTCGACGGCCAATATCCGGTCAACCAGTTCCGCCTGACCGGTCTCCAGAAGGAGGGGAGAGACAAGCAGGCAGTACGCGCTCCGGCTATTGGAGATTTGCTGTGTCAGCCACTCTCTGATCAGGGGATGTAACAGCGCCTCGAGCCAGTGCTTTTCCTGCTCATCGTGGAATATAACCCGTCGCAGCGCTCCACGGTCGAGACTGCCATCTGACAAAAGACTTTCGGGCCCGAAATGCTCGGCAATTTGTGCCAGTGCGCGGCTACCCGGCGCCACGACCTCTCGGGAGGCAATGTCAGCGTCAACCAGATTGACCTTAAAGTCGGCAAACATCTCAGCGACCGTGCTCTTGCCGCTGCCGATGCCGCCGGTGAGTCCGACTACAAACATCTTCGGCCCGAGCAGCGTTGAAATTTCCTGAGATGAGGCTGTTTCATAGCAAGAAGTGAGTCATGTAAAAGGAATAGATCTGATTGCCCCAGATCATCATGATGAGGCCGGCACCGGCGAGAAAAGGGCCAAATGGCATAGGTGCCGATCTGTCTCTGCCCATAAGGAGAATGCTGGCAATGCCAAACGTTGCCCCAACCAGTGACGATAGAATGATAATGGGAAGCAAGGCCTGCCACCCCATCCATGCCCCCAGTGCGGCAAGCAGTTTAAAGTCGCCATAACCCATTCCGTCCTTGCCGGTTGCCAGCTTGAAGACCCAGTAGAACGACCAGAGGGAGAGATAGCCAACAACGGCTCCGAGTACTGATTCCTGTGTTGTGACGCCGGTTCCCAAGTCCTGGGTATTAACCGCCAGGCCAAGCCAGAGCAGTGGGAGCGTGATGTCGTCTGGCAGCAGCTGATGATCAAAGTCAATCATGGTGAGTGCGATCAGGGCCCAGACAAACAGCAGCAGAGCCAGCGTAAGCCAAGTGGCGTGAAAATTTACCGCAACAAGCGCTGAAAAAAGCCCGGTAGCCAGCTCAACAGCAGGATACCGGATCGGGATTCTTACCTTACAACTGGCACACTTGCCGGCAAGCAGCGCATAGCTGATCAGTGGAATATTTTCCCAAGCTCGGATCGTGTGCTGGCATTGCGGGCAATGGGAAGCGGGTTGGGCTAGCGACAGGTTTTTCCGGAGAAGTGGATTCTTTTCTTCGGCTGGCTGCGGATCTTCTATTTCAAGGAATTCACAGCATTGCTGTCTCCAGTCTCTCTGAAGCATGAGAGGCAGGCGATAAATTACGACGTTAAGAAAGCTGCCCACAAGAAGGCCTAGCACGAAGCAGATCGTGGTTAGAGTCGTCGGGCTCTGCTGGAGCAGTTGAAGAATAACCATTCAGTGCCGCGGGGAACTACATCACCGAGCCGAGCTGGAAGATGGGCAGATACATCGCGATCATCAGTCCGCCAACCAGTATGCCGAGCACTGCCATAATCATCGGCTCCATCAGGGCGGTCAATCCGTCGACAGCATTGTCCACTTCAGCTTCATAATAGACTGCGCATTTGTCCAGCATTGAATCGAGGGCACCGGACTCCTCTCCAATTCCGACCATCTGGGTGACCATAACCGGGAAAAGCGTTGTTTGCTTGATGGCAAAGTTGAGCTGCTGTCCTGTCGTTACGTCATCTTTGATCTTTTTGGTCGCGGTAGAGTAGACGACGTTGCCCGTGGCGCCGGCAACAGAATCCAGCGCGTCGACCAGCGGGACCCCGGCGGCGAAGGTCGTGGCAAGCGTCCGGGTGAAGCGCGCATAGCACGAGCTATTCATGATTGGCCCGACAATAGGTAGCTTCAGGCTCAACTTGTCCAGCGCATTGCGGAATCCTTGTGAGCGCACTTTCATTTCCTTGAAAATAAACCCGCCGATGCCCAGTGCGATCAGGACTTTCCACCAGTGAGCGATTGCGATGTCTGAGAGATTCAGCACGAATTGCGTAAAGGCCGGCAACTCTGCGCCAAAGCTGCTGAAGGTCTCTGCAAATTGAGGAACAACCTTTATGAGCAAAATCCCGGTGACTACCAGGGCCACCACGACTACCGCGATCGGATAATTCATGGCTTTTTTAATTTTGGCCTTGAGGGCTTCCGATTTTTCTTTATAGGTAGCCAGGCGATCGAGCATGGTTTCCAATGCACCCGATTGCTCTCCTGCATCGACCAGATTACAGAACAGATCATCGAAGTATCGAGGGTGTTTGCGAATGGTATCTGCAAAATTGTTACCCGCTGCGACGTCGTCACGAATCTGCAACACCAGTTCCCTCATGGAGGGGTTTTCAAGGCTTTCTCCGACGATTTCAAAGGACTGCACCAGCGGAATACCTGATTTCATCATAGTCGCCAGCTGGCGGGTGAAGACAGCTATGTCTGCCGGTGTGATTTTTTGCTTGCGGGTGCCGAACAGCTCCTTGGGTTTACGTTTAACCTTTTGCGGATTGATGCCCTGCTTGCGAAGCTGAGCCTTAACTAATGCCTGGCTGGTTCCCTGAATCTCGCCTTTTTTCTTGTTGCCGTTCTTGTCGGTGCCTTGCCAAACGTAAATGGTTTGTATTGCTTCAGTTGCCATCATTCACCTCGGTATGCGCTGCCTATTATGATTTCTCGCCTTACCTCTCAGGGTTTACTATAACATGCCAATTTAATCAGAACGAAGTCAGTCTGTTGGCTTCCTCCAGGCTGATGACCCCCTCTTTGACTTTGTTCAGAGCGGCTTCGCGCAGGTTTGGGAAGCCGGCGCGCTGGATTTCCCTGGCAAGCTCAGAGGCGTTGCCGTTTGTCAGAATGCAATCGGTGAGACGCTGGGTCATGGGGACTACCTCATAAATACCGAGCCGGCCTTGATAGCCATTCTGGCACCAAGCGCAGCCAAGTGGCTTAAAAATGCGAATCGCGTTGATTCCAACCGAGCGGAAACCTTGCTCCTTCAGCACAGAGGCGGGCAGTTCGCCTTCCTGCTTGCAATGGGGGCACAGGCGCCGGCTCAGGCGTTGGGCGATGATCAGATTGATCGAGGTTGCCAGATTGAAATTCGGAATGCCCATCTGTCTCAACCTGCTCACCGTTTCAGCGGCACTGTTGGTATGGAGGGTCGACAGCACGAGATGGCCGGTCTGCGCCGCCTGAATCGCGATTTCTGCCGTCTCCGCATCCCGAATTTCTCCTACCATAAGCACGTCCGGGTCCTGTCTGAGGAAGGCTCTCAGTGCGCCGGCAAAACTTAGGCCAATTTTTGGATTGACAGCAACCTGATTGATTCCTTCCAGATTAATTTCTATCGGCTCCTCAGCGGTGGAAATATTGCGCTCGAGGGTGTTGAGCAGGTTAAGCCCTGTATACAGGGTAACCGTTTTACCGCTCCCGGTCGGACCGGTGACGAGCACCAGACCCTGCGAGCGATGCAGTCCTTGCAAATAGAGATTCTTTTGATTCTTACTGAAGCCCAGCTCATGAATGTCCAGCCTGACCCGGGAGGCGTCAAACATTCTGATCACAACCTTTTCTCCCCATCGCGTGGGGAGCGTGCTGATCCGGAGTTCGATCGTGTGACTATCCGACAGCTGTAATTTGATTTGACCATCCTGCGGCAGGCGCTTCTCCGAGATGTCCATGTGGGCCATGATTTTTATGCGTGACGCAATACGACCGGAAAATTTGCTGGCAGGACTTTCAGTTTCTCTCAGCAGTCCGTCAACTCTAAATCGGATACGAAATTGGTGTTCGTAGGGCTCGAGGTGAATATCTGAAGCCCCCTTCTTGACGGCATCAAGCAACAGCTGATTGACGAAACGCACCACCGGGGCGTCATGGAGCTGACTGGTGCTGCTGCCTAAGTCACGCGTTTCCGCGTAAGAGGTGTTGACGCGGTTCATGGCCACGTTTGAAACTTCGCGCACGTAAGGGGTTCAAAGCGAACGGGAAGCGTTGGAATCCCGTTGTAAAGCAGATCCTTGACTGGCCAGCGAGTCGACCGGGTTTTTCGACGTGCCGGTGTTTGCCTGAAAAGCTTAAGCCCGATGGTGTTCAGGAAGAGCGGGAGGAGCTGGAAGAGCGCGAGGTGATCTCGCCGCCGCGAAAAAGCGGAACAGGGATAAGAGTCTGTCATGACGGAGCTCTTTGTAGAGAGAGGAATTACGGTCATCGGGCAACGCATGGATAGGCGGGCATGCCCGGAAGCTAAGTTTAGATTAAAATCGGTGACTGGCTCAGTATTGATGAAAACAACGGGCTGTTGATGTCGGCTTAGGCCCTTGAGGAGGTGAAATGAGCAGGTGGAAAGCGTCCGGAATCCATCTGGCGATTAGTGCGGCATTGTTGTCTGTACTTCTGGCCATAATTATTTTGCTCTGGTATCCGGGTATTTTATTCAGTGTTGACGGTGGCTGGGCCGGCCTGCGCATAGTGGTCGGCGTGGATCTGGTGCTTGGGCCGTTGTTGACACTTGTCGTCTTTCAGGCAGGCAAGCCAAGCCTGAAATTCGATCTGACTTGTATTGGCCTGCTGCAGGGGGTCTGTATGGTGGCCGGAATGGCGATCGTGTATTCGGAGCGCCCGGTGGCTCTTGTGCTGGCATACGACACGATCTACAGCCTGAGTGCCCAGGAGTTTGAAGATTACGGCAAGGATATCCGGGTGCTTGACTCAGTGCCGGGGCCGTTGCCTAAACTGATCTATACCGAGCTTCCGGAAAATAATATTGAGGCGGGCATCATCGCCATGCGCGGTCAGTTCATTGGTGATCCGTTGTTTATTCAGACAGAACGTTATCGCCCGCTTTCTGGCACCGATCTTGGGCAGGTATTCAGACAGGAGTCCCAGGTGCGGGCGAGCGTTTCAGATGAGCTCCGGCAATCGCTCCCCGAGCATTGTTTGCTGGCAAAATTTATCTCGTCACGCAGCGGTGGCTACGTGTGCTTTGATAGTGTGCAGTCTCGCTTGAGCAGACATTTTCCGCCGGAGTATCAGCGGGCAACGGAGCTCCCGCTGTCTGGAGAGAATGAGTGAGCTGAAGAGAATGCGCGCAGTGAGAAACTGGGAAAGCGTGGGTTCCGATGAGTAACGGCAACGCTTAACAGTAGCCACCATCGACACAGGTGCCGCCAACTGTCCACTCCACCGGCGGAGTCACTGAGCTCGCAGTCAGGGTGTAGGTAACGCCGGCAAGATCGGTGCCGTCAGCCATCCAGGTGACGGTGATTACGCCGTTTACTACATCGATGCCATGTTGTGCCGCCGTTTGAGGCTGTGCGGCAGGAATGCCGTTGGTTCCCGCATCCACATCGTCCAGAGAGTTGAAGGTGTCGGAATGGGCCTGGGTCAGGATTGATGCCCGGTAGAAGCCGATCCCCAGAATGGCTTCGGCGAATCGGGCACGATTTCGATACAGCTCATAAGCCGGCAGGGCAACGGAAACAAGAATGCCAATTATCGCGGTGACAATCATCAACTCGATCAGGGTAAAGCCGTCTTGTTTCTTGGGATTCCGCATATGCCGCTCGTCGGTGGTTGAAACGGTTTAACCCCGATTTTAAGTCCAATCGTCAGAAATTAACAATGCATTAACCTATCTATTCCTGGTATTTCAGGGTCGGACCTGAAAAGACGCCACCGGATTAGCAGCGTCCCCGGTCAGGAGCCCTGTCACAGGCATGACAGGGCCGCTGACTCGGAGTGTTTGCAGCCTGATTAGCAGAAGCCGTCAGACAGACAATCGCCGCCTTCAGTCCACTGTACCGGAGGTGTGATGCCACCGGGTTCCAGAGTATAGGTTGTCCCATCAAGGGCGGAATCATCGGACTGCCAGGTCATTGTGATTACGCCGTCTTCAACGCTAGCACCATGCACCGCTGCAGCCACGGCAACGTCTGCGGGAATGCCGAGTGCGCCCCCGTCGAGATCAGTGAGGGCTGACGGGCTGCGGGTCTGAATGGCCAGCTCTACGGCGGTCTTGCGTGGCGTAACCGCCAGCACCAGCTCGGCGAATGCCGCTCGGTTGGAGTAGTTCTGATACGCAGGCAGGGCGACTGCCGCCAGAATGCCGATAATGGCCACTACAATCATCAGTTCGATCAGGGTAAAACCTTGTGTTTTTTTCATTGCTTGTTGCTTCCTAGTTGTGGATTGGTAAGTTAACGATACGTAGTGTATGTCGTCACCTTGTCCCAGACTGTGAGCGGTTTCACAACTCTGAGCAGGGTTAGCATCCAGGGTCTCGAAAACTCTAATTAGATTCTCTGCACAGATCGCGCCAGATTATTACTTTGAGCTATCTGACTGAATTTTCTGAGGAAACAGTCTTATTCGGGTTTGGCAGGTGAGTGTTGTGCCAGCTCTATGGGCACAATCTGTTAATTACCGACAAATTTTGTCAGTTTTCGCGGATTAAGATTGCGGTTAATTCAATGGTCGACTGGGATTCACTGTGTGCAATAGCTTACGTGAAGGCAGTTTAGCCCGGCCAGTGTCGCTGTCTTTGGTTTTCGTGTGGTTACCGTGTGTGCTTAGCGTATGAAAGTCGCTGCGAGATTCAGCCTGGGTTCATGCGCACGCGGCTAGCTTGTATACTCGGGTCGGCTAGCTCAGCCGGTTAAGTCATTCGCTTAAGTGATGCGCTTGAGAAAATGGGTCAA
>Ga0255776_10008619_pt1 | contig 10067 bp, 5 predicted proteins | sample 071ome_19_FD_179974 | JGI IMG/M metagenome (GOLD analysis project Ga0255776, IMG submission 179974) | Coastal salt marsh microbial communities from the Groves Creek Marsh, Skidaway Island, Georgia - 071413AT metaG (version 2) | ecosystem: Environmental > Aquatic > Marine > Intertidal zone > Salt...
CAAATAGTGACGATGTTGGGTTGGTGAGCAGATCGATGACTTTTTTGAGTTGTAAAGAACGGATGTATTGTTGCGCTTGTTCCGGTACAAAGCGAAGGTGTGCATGTTGCAACAACTCTTGCTCCCAACTCACATAAATAGCCGCAGCAATTGCGTTGGGTGTCAATTGATAATCCCAGTTTTTAAAATACTTCAGAGCGGCCAAAACTTCGGGTTGCTCAAATGCAATATCGGAAAGTAAAGGGACCAATGTCTGTGCAGGAAGTGAGGTATAATCTACTTGCAGTTGCCGCATATCCTCCATGCTAAAGTTCTTTTGTTGGGCAAGCACTTGATTGACTCTATCCCCGCGATAGGGATCGGACCAGGAGTAGCCAATGGCATTCCAATGGGTATAGTCTGATGGTGTTACATTTTGATTTGCCGTTGCTATAAAACCAGAAGGTGGGTTGTAGGCATGGGGCTTCTCGATGATGGGCAGATAGCCGGCCCATTCATAAGAACCATCACCGGGTATGGGCACCAGTCCACTAAAATTTTCTCTAATGGGTGCAATTCCTACAGCTTGCCAACCAATATTGCCTTGCCGATCGGCCCAAATCATATTTTCTCCCGGTATATTGCTATAGTTGCATGCCGCCCTAAAACTTTCCCAATCCGTTGCCTGATCCATACGCAAAGAGGCCAAATATGGTGCCCCTCCAACCTCCTGCCATGCGCATCTGACTGCGACAGCTTGTAGTTTTTCTTTATCGATATAAGTAACCGGACCATGACGGGTATACATCAGCGTTCTCACTACAGGTTCTTGATCTTTTATTGCAATGGTGGTGGTTTCTTTTTCAAAATTTTCCCATTTTCCTTGATATAAATATTGGTCGGGGTTTTGGGGATTAAGTCTGTAAATCATAAGATCTTCTCCGTCTGTTCTAAAAACAGTCAAACCCCATGCACCATGGGTGTTGTGTCCGATTGAAACCCCGGGTATTTCGGGTTCTCCACCTCCAATAACATCCCATCCTGGAGCGTTGAGATGCACCATATAGCGCAATGAGGGCGTTGCTACGGTTCGGTGTGGGTCATTGGCCATAAAGGGCATGCCGCTTTTCATTTTTTTACCACTTACAACCCAGTTGTTACTTCCAAGGTGCAACGAATCGATACGGTTGGACTGAAAATCGTTGAGCGCCATGAGTTGCGTCTCTGCACGGTATTCGGGTACAACATCTTCTAACTCAAAACGCAGGGCTGATCGATAGGCATAATACGGGGCTAATAAATCTTCAAAGAGCAATTCTTTAGGGATTCGCTGATCCAGAACCAAATCAGGGTCTTGGGGATGTAGCCAAAGTAACTCCTTAACTTTTTCGGGACCCAAAGTGGCTACCGCACGACCGATTTGCAATTCTTCGCCGATATTTCCAAGAAGCCCTTGATGTCTCGAAATAACGACCTCTGGGGTCCAACGTTGGGGTTGTATGCCCATGGCTTTGAAGGTTTCGGGCAACTGCTCTGGAGTTTGGTTAATCTGATCGATATATGCATTTACTCCGGCCACAAAAGCCTCTATAATTTCGACTCCATCGGGATGATAATGTGCCATTTCTTCTTGCATGTCCCCCCGAAAACGAAACAGGCGGGTGCCATAATCACGCTCGAGCGCTTTTTCTCCTAAAATCTCGGCAACAGTACCCGTAGCTTGCCTACGCCAAATCTCAAATTGAAAAAGACGATCGCTTGCTGCGGCATAACCTTGTGCGAAAAATAAATCGCGTTGATTTTCTGCATAAATATGATTGATGCCCCATTGATCTCTAATGATATTTACCTGAGCCTCCAATCCGGCAATCGAAACCTGCTGTTCTTTGGTATTTTGACAAGAAAAAACCACAAAAAATAAAAAGATGGATGAAATATGTTTGGTCATAACTATAGTCTTTCAAAAAAGAAAAATTAAGAATTTTAATTGAATATACCCGAATAGGTGTTTGCAATGTGTTAAAACAAATTAGAAAAATCTGACTATTGAAGCGAATTAGCTACATTTATTCAAAATTTTAAACATGCATAAAACGAATCTTATAAAAAGCCTATTTATGGCCTCCCTGATTTTAGGGTGTGCGTCAGAAGTCGAACAAACAAAAGGGATTGACCTCCAATTGATGGATAAAAATGTATCCCCTGGTGAAGATTTTTTCAGTTATGTAAACGGATCTTGGTACAAAGATGCTGAAATACCCGATGATCGAACACGCTGGGGAAGTTTTGATGAACTTCGAGAAATGACAAGCAACGATATGATGAGTATCGTCACAAAAGCTTCTCAAGAATTGAAAAAAACCTTAGACAACAATTATGAAAACCTTAGCGATCAGCAAAAAGCCGTACAACTTTTTGAGCTGATCACCGACACGCTGAGTCGCGATCAAAATGGAATTGCGCCTCTTAAACCTTTTTTAGAAAAGATTGAAAACATTCAAAACTTAAGTGATCTACAAGATTATTTGGCCGCGATGGAACCTTATGGAGGTGGTGGTTTTTTAAGTTTTGGTGTATCACCCGATTCTAAAGACAGCAACAAAAAAATCACCTACCTCGGCCCCGGCTCTTTAGGATTGTCCGATCGGGATTATTATTTGTCCGATGACGAAGGATCCAAAAAAGTTAAAGAGCAATACAAAACACATGTAGAACGCATGCTACTTATTGTAGATCCAAATGCTGAAAACGCAGGTGACCAAGCCGCAAACATCGTTGCACTCGAAACCAAAATGGCAGCAGCAAAATTGGATAAGGTAAGTCGTAGAGACCCCAACAAAACTTATAATCCTACAGCGATTGAAGATCTGCAAAAAATGACCAAAACCATTGACTGGAAGCGCTTTTTTAGTCAAATTGGAATTGAAAAAGAGACTTTTAATGTCTCTGATGTAGGTTATTACAATACCCTAGATCAAATCCTAAACAGCAATGCATTGACGGATCTAAAATCGTATTTGCGTTGGACGCTCATCAACCGATCGGCATCCTATCTAACCCAAGAAATGGAACAAGCGGATTGGGAATTTTATAGCAAAATATTGCGCGGAGCAAAAACACAAAGACCACTAGACAAACGGGCTTTACAGACCGTAGACTGGACCCTTGGCGAAGCCCTGGGCAAGCTGTATGTGGCCGAAAAATTTCCTCCAGAAGCTAAAACTCAAATGGAAGAAATGGTTGCCAACCTCATAGAGGCCTATACCATTCGGATTCAAAAACTGGATTGGATGGATGAAGCAACCAAGAAAAAAGCCATCGAAAAATTGGAGAAAATGACCATTAAAGTGGGCTATCCAGATCAATGGAAAGACTATGGTGGCCTCAATCTAAACCCGGGTCAAGATGCTACATATTTTGATGCCATGATGGCCATTTCGGCGTTTAATTTTTATGATGATCTCAAAAAACTCGATATGCCGGTCGATAAAACCGAGTGGTTTATGCCCCCACAAACGGTCAATGCCTATTATAATCCTTTGTATAACGAGATTGTTTTTCCTGCAGCAATTTTACAACCCCCCTTCTTTAATTTCAACGCCGATGCGGCTGTAAATTATGGAGGAATTGGGGCTGTGATCGGCCACGAAATTTCACATGGCTTTGACGATTCTGGTGCAGATTATGATGCAGATGGTAGTCTGGTCAATTGGTGGACCGATAAAGATCTCAAACAGTTCGATGACCTTGGGCAAAAGTTAGCTGACCAATACAGTGCTATCGCGGTGCTCCCCGATGTGTACATCAACGGAAAATTTACCCTTGGTGAAAATATTGGTGACTTGGGCGGTGTTAATGCCGCTTATGATGCTCTGAAACTCCACCATGAAAAAAATGGCACCCCAGAGCCTATCGATGGTTTTACTTCTGAGCAACGCTTTTTTATCTCGTGGGCAACAGTTTGGCGAACCAAGATAAGAGACGAAGCATTGAAAAATCAAGTACGTGTAGACCCGCATGCTCCTGGCAGACAACGTGCAGTACAGACACTAAGAAATATAGATGCTTTTTATCAAGCGTTCAACATCAAAGAACAAGACTCCGTTTATTTAGCTCCAGAACAACGGGTTTATATTTGGTAAAATATTTTAAAAAAAAAGCCTCTTTAAAAGAGGCTTTTTTTATACCCAATCATTTTATAAATGGAGATTGCAGCACGTGGATAAAAATCTCTATACCCTGAAAATAATTTCCTAAGCGCAAATTTTCGTTAGGGCTGTGTTGGTTGTTATCAAGATTTACTGTCGGTAGCCCAATAGCCGGTATCCCCAGCTGATTGACAAATGGCGAAATCGGAACTGAGCCTCCGCTGGTTCGGATTTTTACGGGTGCTTTTTGAAAATAATCGGTCATCAATTTTGAGAGCCACTGACCTTCAGGTCCTGATACAGGAGTTCTAAATGCCGGATAGTGTATCCCATAATTTAGCCGTGCTATTTTTGGATATTGCATCCGTTCATCGTCAGAAGGTTCGTGGTCCAATACCGTATAACCCCTACTTTCTATGTGTTGTATGATCCGCTCAATGAGTCTTTCGGGTTGTGACTCCAACACCAACCGAATGTCAATCTCTGCCGTAGCAGTAGCCGGGACAATGGTTCTTTTTTCATTACCTACCCACCCACTTTGCATGCCTCGTATATTAAGTGAAGGAAACTGCAAAGACTCCTGATAGTTGTTTCCTACAGCGTCAACAGCATTTATTTTGGTTCTTTGTTTTATGGCTTGCTCCTCTTGAGGTACCGCTTCAAGCAGCGCTTTTGTGGCTGTATCTAGCATAATGCCGTCATAATACCCAGCAATTGTGACGCGACCTTGATCGTCTTTCATAGAGGCCAATAACTGGCTAAGGTTTAGTGCAGGATTGGGAATATAATTGCCATAATGTCCACTGTGTTGTGGAATTTTGGGGCCATATGTGGTAAGGGTTAAGGTTGCAATTCCGCGGTTACCAAAAACCAAAGTGGGTTCGCCAGATGTATGTACTGGACCATCCAATATCAACAACAAATCTGCCGCAAGTTGGTTTTTATATTTGGCCACTGCTTCCGGTAAACCGGGCGAACTTTGCTCTTCTTGATAATCCAAGATCAACTTGATGTTGTAAGCGGCTTTTATTTTTTCTTTTTGTAAAAATTTTAATGCGTGTAGAAACATGACAAACGGACCTTTGTCATCCGATGTAGAACGAGCAAAAATCCTCAAATCTTCAACCTCCGGCCCTTTTAGATTGTCCCAAGAAATGGTCTTAAAACCATCCGCTTCAGGTTGCTTAAGAACGGGTTTCCAGGGGCTTTCTTGATTCCATTTTGAAAAATCTACGGCTTGACCATCCAAGTGCATATAAAAGGCAATTGTGGGCAATTGAGGGTTGACCTCTAAAGTGGCAAGAACTAATGGAAAAGCGGAGGTTTCGAGGGTTTGTATTTCGAAGCCTAATGCTTTGAGTTTTTGTTCACTCCACAACTTATTAGCTTGAAGTTCGTCACGATTTTTTCCGTCATTGGGTATTGATAAAAAAGCGATAAAATCATCCATCCCTTCAATTCCCAAATTTTGAGCAACCTCTTGATATGAACGCTGACCGTAGCCATAACTGAAGCTTATTAACAAGCTGATTATAATTAATCGAATCATAAAAATCTATTTAGTATATCACACTTCTAACTTACTGTTTTTTATAAAATTGAGGGCATCAATTTCAAATTTTGTAATTTGAGACTAAATAAACTATTATGGATAAAAGATCGTTTTTAAAACAGATGGGTGGCCTTGGAATGGCTGCCTGGGCATGGCCCGCAAACGGCTTTACAAACACCCCTTTAGATCATACTTTGCCCTCCCGCATTGAGGACGAGGAAACGTTATGGGAAACTGTGAGAAGTCACTACGACCTCAAGCCCGATTATATCAACTTAGAAAGTGGGTACTACAACATCATTCCGCAACCAACTCTTCAAAAATTTGTTGGCCACATAAAACAGGTAAATATTGAAGGTTCCTACTATATGCGCAATCAATTGAATAATGACAAGCTCATTTTGCGAAAGCGAATGGCCGCTTGGATGGATTGCGACCATGAAGAGCTGGTGATCACTAGAAACACCACAGAATCATTGGATTTGATCATAGCGGGTTATCCGTGGCAGAAAGGTGATGAAGCGATCTATGCCGATCAAGACTATGGGGCAATGAAAGTGATGTTTGAGCAAGTTGCGGCACGACATGGTATAGTCAATAAAGTGGTATCGGTCCCCAATCACCCAAAATCGGATGATGAAATCGTAGCACTCTATGAATCACAAATCACCTCCAAAACAAAATTGATCATGGTGTGTCATATGATCAATATTACAGGACAAATTTTACCCATTAAAAAAATATGTGCTATGGCACATAAACACGGTGTTGAAGTCATGGTTGATGGCGCCCATTGTGTAGGACATTTTGAGTATTCATTAAATGATTTGGACTGCGACTATTATGGGTCTAGTTTGCACAAATGGCTTGCTACTCCATTGGGTGCAGGACTGCTGTATATCAATAAAAAAAGAACGGCCAAAATTTGGCCTTTGCTGGCAGACTATATCAAAGATACTTCAGATATCAAACGGCTAAACCATATCGGAACCCATCCTGTACATACCAATCTGGCCATCCACGATGCAATGGATTATCTCGAGTGGATGGGTCCGCTTCGAAAAGAAAAGCGCCTGCGTTTTCTACAAAATTATTGGACATCGGCTCTGAGAACTACACCAAATGTTTTAATCAATACACCATCAGATCCCGCACGCAGTTGTGGGATAGCTAATGTCGGCATCCAAGGATTAAAGCCCGCACTGTTGGCACAAAAACTCTTAGAAGATCATCAAGTTTTTACGGTTGCCATAGACTATGCTAATGTACAGGGGTGCCGAATATCTCCAAACGTGTTCACCACAACAGATGATTTGGATCATTTTATCAAAGCTATAAAAACACTCGCTCAAGAAATCAGCTGATGTTTTTTAAAAATTGAGTAGATCGGAAGGGGTAACCTCTAGGGCAGTTAAAATCCTATAAAGCGTTTTTAGCGTAATATTATGACCTCGTTCTATTCTTTGAATAGCGGCTTTTTCCAAATTGGCCCGGCCTCCAAGAGCTGATTGGGAGAGCATTAGTTGCTTGCGTCGTGCCTTGACCTTTTGCCCAAATCGATAGTACAATTTTCTAAAATCTATTTCCTCCATCTCCAAAAATTGATTAATAAGAAATTTAGAGCCTAATCCGACAATAAAAGGCAACATATATGTATCCGTGTGATTTTTTTGACGTATCTTTAATTTGCTTGTTACTTGAAAAGCAACCCACACTCCAACTATAACTTTTTTTATAAAATCCAGAGGGCTTTAAGTCTCCATCATTTCATCTTTTCATTCTAGATTGGGTGATTTTTCTAATCCTTACCGTGAACTTAATCCCTCTGGTATTTATAGTACAGGGGGAAAATATTTTTTTACGAAATTTGCTTCATAAAAATATAAAGCGATGAATGAAGTCGGACGCTATTTTGGTGAATTTTTTCAAGCCTTTTGGGGTACCGCCCAATGGACCTGGCGTTCAATTATTTTTGAGGTGCCTTGGTATCAAAATTATTTTTGGGGCTTGTTGTTGATTTCGCTTTTGGTTTGGGGCTTGGAAATCGTTTTCCCTTGGAGAAAAAATCAAAGCATCATACGCAAGGATTTTTGGTTGGATGGGGTGTATATGTTTTTCAACTTTTTCATATTCAGTATTGCCATCAACGGATTCTACCGTTTATCTCTCTTATTTTTTTCACAATTGGGAATTGAGTCACATAGCTTAACCCTTGTACACATCAGCTCCTTGCCCACCTTTTGGAGCTTGTTGGTTTTCTTTGTGGTATTGGATTTTGCGCAGTGGGCAACCCATGTACTATTGCATCGTATTCCGTTTTTATGGCGTTTTCATCAAGTACATCATAGTGTAAAAGAAATGGGGTTTGCCGCTCATTTTAGATACCATTGGATGGAAAACATCCTGTATAAGCCCTTCAAAACACTCGCCATTATGCTTTTGGGTGGTTTTGAGCCCGAACATGCCTTTGTCATCCATTTTTTGGCTATAACCATTGGGCACCTCAACCATGCCAATGTAAAAATCAGTTGGGGGCCACTAAAATATTTATTTAACAGTCCTGTCATGCATCTGTATCACCATGCACATGACTTACCCGACAATCGTTTTGGCGTCAATTTTGGCATCAGTTTGAGTGTCTGGGATTATCTCTTTGGATTTAATTATATCCCCGAAGCGGAGGGTAAAATTGTTTTGGGGTATCCGGGTGATGCTGCCATGCCAAAAAATTTTTGGGGCCAATTGAGGCATGGTTGGAAGACAAAAAAAAGTTAATCTTTCCAATTTTTTGAGATTTCAAAAAACAGCTCTATAGACTTGGGATTTTTCATAGCCCCTGCTTGAACAACTTGATCCATTGCCCTACCCTCAAATAATTTTTTAATCGGGATTTCCATTTTTTTACCACTCAAGGTATACGGGATTTCGGGTACCGTAAACATAAGATCGGGTACATGCCGCGGGGAGCAGGTCGTACGAAGGTGTTTCTTGATTTCATTTTCAAATCCCGATTCGAATGCGGCATTATACACAACAAAAAGGAGGATTTGACTAACCCCAAAAGCATTTTTTGCCTCAACAACCAAGGTGTCTTTTACAAAAGCGAGTCGGTCTAAGGCTGCATAAATTTCGGCAGTACCAATTCGGATACCATTTCGATTGAGCGTTGCATCAGAACGGCCCTCGACTTTGATTCCCCGATCGGGATCTACAGTGATCCAATCTCCGTGGGTCCATACCGTTTTATTGGAAAAAAAATAGGATTCATGATACCGTTCAAAATTGGTATCTCCCCAGAAGTAAAGTGGCATGCTGGGCATGGGTTGTGTCAATACGAGTTCGCCAGTTTGGTTTTCCACAGACGTTCCATTGCTATCCCAAGCTTCGATGGCCGCACCCAACATTTTGCATTGTAAAAATCCAGCAAAAACAGCCAACAATGGGTTGCCACCGATAAATGCCGAACATACGTCGGTACCACCACTTAATGAAATTATATGAACTTCGGGCAACCGGTTTTGCAACCCTACAAATGCATCTTCAGAAAGTGGCGAGCCTGTTGATCCAAGGGTTATGAGGGATGCCAAATCTTTGCAGTTTATCTCGGGTATTTGCTTTTTTACACTGGCACTATATAGTGGTGCACCATTGCCAAAATGATGGATATTTGCCCGTTTTGCAAACCGCCACTGAACGCCCAGATCTGGATAATTTGCTGCACCATCATAGAGGCATAACGTAGCCCCACACAACAGCGACCCAAGGGCATAATTCCACATCATCCAGCCCGTGGTGGTGTTCCAAAAAAAACGCTGCCCTGCCTGAACATTTTGATGCAAGGCCAGGGCTTTATACTGTTCCAGCAGCATCCCTCCTGTACGGTGTGTAATGGCCTTGGGCTTGCCCGTTGTTCCCGAAGAAAAAAGAACCCAAATGGGATGATCAAAAGCTACGGAAATGGGGTTTAGGTCATGAAATTCTTTGGTGTCAAAATCCCAATCATCATATTGATCTGAAAGCTCTTGAAGGCCTACCAAACTGGGCAATCGATTTTTTAGAACGTCAATTTTTGAGATTTGATCATACCGTTTTCCGGCATAGGTGTATGCTTTATGAGCAAAAAGAAATTTTGGCTGCAATTGTTCAAAACGATCAATAACGCTATCGATTCCAAAATCTGGCGAACAACATGACCATACAGCACCCAAAGCATTGACAGCCAAAAAAAGTGCAACCGTATCAGGGTGATTAAGTAAAAAACCAACGACTACATCGCCTTTTTTAATACCATGTTTTGACAATTGATTTTTGAAAGTCGCAGCGCGTTTTAGCAGTGCATTCCAAGTGATATGACGTATGATTTCGGTCTCATCTGTTGCTATTAGAGC
>Ga0255776_10008626_pt1 | contig 10064 bp, 15 predicted proteins | sample 071ome_19_FD_179974 | JGI IMG/M metagenome (GOLD analysis project Ga0255776, IMG submission 179974) | Coastal salt marsh microbial communities from the Groves Creek Marsh, Skidaway Island, Georgia - 071413AT metaG (version 2) | ecosystem: Environmental > Aquatic > Marine > Intertidal zone >...
TGAAGTTGGTAAAGCAGTCACCATTGAAGATGGTGGAACATGGATTATTTTATAAGGTAAGATATGAGTTCATTAAAATTAAAAACACCAAGTGGAGGAAGCGTATCATTTAATGCTACTGATACAGCAAATGATGTTACACTCACAGTACCTGCAAGTAATACAACATTAGCAACAACATCTGATGTTGCTTCAGTAAAAAATGAAGTAGCTTTTGTAGCAAGAATGTCTACAACACAAGCTATACCAGAATCAACATGGACAAAAATAGAATTTAATGCGCAAGACGCAGATATAGGTGATTGTTATGACCAAACAACAAACTATAGATTTACTGTCCCTTCTAATCAAGACGGTTTATATCAAATAAACTTTTGGGCATATATTGCGTGTGGAACAACTAACTGTAGAAATGTGGCAATAAGAATACTAAAAAATGGTACTACAGAACTAAAACGAGGATATTTAAATTTTTTTAATGGCGGCGATGCGACAGGAGGAACTGTTGGACATAGTTCAGTATTATCATTATCTGCAGGTGATTATCTTGAAGTGTATGGATATGTAAATTCTACTGACAATTTAGGTGGAAATGTTAGTTCTGGGGCATATTCATCATTTAGTGGATTTAAATTAATAGGATAACAAATGGCATTAATACTTAGAGGAAACGGAGTAGTAGAAGGATTAACAGATTTGCCTGATAATTCTATATCATCAGAACATTTATCTACTGGTGCTATATCATCAGAACATTTATCTACTGGTGCTATTACGTCTAGTTTATTGCCAGCAGGAAGTGTATTACAAGCAATCCAAACTACAAAAACAGATACATTTAGTACACAAAGTACTACTCCTGTAGATATTACTGGGTTTTCAGTAAATATTACTCCAAGTTCTACAAGTAGTAAAATTTTAGTACTATGCAATACATATTTGTCAAATAGTGGTTATAATGGATATGTGTTTTTATTGAGAGATTCTTCAGAAATTTTTATTGCTGATGCTGCAAGTAATAGACCTAGAGTATCTGGGTGTGTTGGTGGATATTCTTCAGGTAGTATGATATACTCTTTAAATTCTTCAGCAATATCATATTTAGACAGCCCTAATACAACAAGTCAAGTTACTTATAAGTTACAATTGAGCTCATATTCGGCTAGTCAAGTATCATATCTTAATAGAACACATTCAGATAGAGACACTGCTGGATATGAAGCAAGAGCAGCTTCATCAATAACAGTTATGGAGATAGCCGGATAATGAATCATAACGCAATATATGCCTTGTATCCAAATGTAGTATCTGTTGATGATACTGTTGGTGCATTTGATGCAGATGGAAATAAAGTAGAAATAGATATGGATGCTGTGAATGCATGGCAAGATCCTAATACATATAAGTATAATAGACAAGAAGAATACCCACCATTAGCAGAACAATTAGATTACATCTATCATAATGGTGTAGAGGCATGGAAAGCAGATATGATCCAGCCAGTGAAAGATAAATATCCTAAACCGGAGTAAAGATTGAGTACATTAAAAGTAAATAGCATACAACATTCAAATGGTACTGATGCCTTAACCATAGACAGTGCTGGTAATACTTCATTTAATGGAGTAGTTACTGGTACACCATTATCATTTAGAAACATTATCATTAATGGTGATATGCGTATAGCACAGAGGGGTACAACACCAACTACATATTCATTAAGTAGTCCAGGTTTTAGATATGATGATGTAGATAGATTTTGCGTTAATGCAGGAAATGTTGCAACTGGACAAGTAAGTTCAGAGCAAATATCTTCTACTGGATTAGATGGATTTCCAACAGCAAAAAGAATAACAGTTACAACTACTGAAGCATCTCCTGCAACCAATGGTTATATGGGGTTTGTTACGGTTTTAGAAGCACAAATGTTACAACATTTAAAATGGGGAACATCAAACGCAGAAACATTAACATTATCTTTCTGGGTTCGCTCAAGTATTACAGGAACATTTGGTGGCAATATCATAGGAACTGATTCAAGACCTTCTGAAAATAGAACATATCCATATAATTATACAATTTCATCTGCAAACACATGGGAAAAGAAAACAATTACTATAACTGGTGATATTGCAGGAACAATGAATAATGATACTGGGCAGGGGTTTGAAATGGACTGGTATTTGTATTTAGGAAGTGATTATCAAAATGGAATAGAAAATACATGGAATTCTAATTCTTTAGGAAATTCATATCATGACAATACTCCTAAAATTAAATTATTAGCGACTAGTGGTGCTACATTTGATATAACAGGTGTTCAACTAGAAGTAGGTGACACAGCTACACCATTTGAACATGTGCCTTATGATATGAACTTGGCTAGATGTCAAAGGTATTACTATAGCATTGTTGGAACTGCTCAAAATACTCCATTTGGTATGGCAATGGCAAATAGCACAACACAAATACAAAGTGTTATTCCATTTCCAGTAGAAATGAGAGCAACCCCTTCATTATCTACATCATCTACTGCTTCTGATTTTAGAGTAAGAATGGGAGGAACAAATAGAGATGGTACAGCTCTTCCTGTTTTTTTAATGGGCACTCCAACATCAGCTTATATTACACAAGAAATGTCTTCAGGAACAACAGGTCAAGCCGGTGTCTATAGAACATCATATGGAACTGAAACATATTTAGCATTTAGTGCGGAGTTTTAATGATTACATATAAAAAATTTAATGATGATGAAGGTAATTGGTGTTCAATTATTAAAAAAGATAGTGGAACACAAGTAATGTCTATTCCATTAGACCCAGCAAACACAGACTACCAGGAATATTTAGCTTGGTTAGCAGAAGGTAATGAACCAGAGGAAGCAGAATGACAAGAGCAGTCGACTTAGCAAAGCGCGCAGTTATTACGACAGAGGATCTAACTAATATTCCATCTGGCGCTAAGAACCTTATCATCAATGGTGATATGAGCATATGGCAAAGAGGTACAAGTTTTAATGTAACATCTACTCAATATACTGCAGATCGCTGGCAAACACAAGGACAAACATGGACTGGAACTCGTTCTACAGATGTTCCAGATGATTTTCAGTATTCCTTAGATATTACTGCTGGAGGTAGTAGTTATGGAACTTTTGCACAAAAAATAGAAGCTGTAAATTGTAAACATTTAGTTGGAAAAACTGTAACTCTATCATTTTATGCAAAAGCTGTTAGTGGGCAAACAAATTGTTTTGTGGTCTTAAAAGTTCCAGGCACTGTAGATAATTGGTCATCTTCTTCAAATGCGGTTAATTCTCAAAATATTAGTGATATAGGTTCTACTTGGACAAGACACTCATTTACATTTACTAATTTGCCTAACACAGTAGCTGATGGTTTACTTGTTCAAATATTTCATGCTCCTGATGGTAATACTGCACAAAGAAGATATACTGGATTTCAACTAGAAGTAGGTGATACAGCTACACCATTTGAACACAGACCATACGACGTGGAATTAGCAAGATGTCAGAGGTATTATGAATTAATTAATGATAATAATTATAGTTCTTATGGAGTAATGGCTGGTGGTACAAGTCAAGGATTTGCTGGGTATGTAGATTATAAAATAACTAAACGAGCAACACCAACTATAACAATTACAGGTTCTTTTTTAATACAAGGAAACAGTAACCAGCCTGGAACAACAAGTATGGGAACAAATGGTATTGGTAAAAGAGCTGTCTATATAAGCGGAACAGGTACAGGAAGTAATGTTACAAATGGATTTGCATATAACTTACTAGATGTAAATGGATATATTAAAGTAGATGCGGAGTTGTAAATGTATAAATTAATTAGAAATTCAATATCAAATGAAATAGACATAGTTAAAAGATTATCTGATAATGCACACATTCCATTTGATGAAGCTAACACAGACTACCAAGAATACCTAGAATGGCTAGCAGAAGGTAACACACCAGAGGAAGCAGATTAAGGAGAATTAAATGGCACATTTTGCAAAAGTAGTTAATGGAGTCGTAGATCAGGTGATCGTTGCAGAGCCTGAGTTCTTCGACACTTTCGTAGATTCAAGTCCAGGTGAATGGATTCAAACATCATATAATACAAAAGGTGGTGTACACTATAATCCAGAAACTGGCGAACCAGATGGTGGAGTAGCACTAAGAAAAAATTATGCTGGTGTAGGTTTTACCTATGACAGAGATAAAGATGCATTTATCCCGCCACAACCATATCCATCTTGGACACTCAATGAAGAATCATGCTTATGGGAAGCCCCGGTAGCATATCCTGAAGATGGACAAATGTATGTATGGAACGAAGAAACAACTTCATGGGACGCTGTTACAGAGGAATAATAAATGGCATTAACCAAAATCTCCAGTAAAGTTATTAAAGATGCGGCAATATCTGAAGATAAGATAGATAGTACTATATCAAATAAAATACTTACTTCGGGATCACAAGCAAATCGACCGAGTAATCCTGTAGCAGGACAAATGTATTTTAATACTGATACTGGTGAACCAGAATGGTATGATTCTGGATCTTCTGGATGGATAAATTTTAGAAAAGGTAAACCATATAATATATCATATTTAGTTATTGGCGGAGGTGGTGCCGGTGGTTCTCATGCTGGATCGGGCGGTGGAGCAGGCGGCTATCGTAATTCATACGCTTCCGAAACATCAGGTGGAAATAGTGCAACAGAAACTCCATTTCAAGTAAGTCCAGGTTCATCATTTACTATTACAGTAGGTGCAGGTGGATCTGCTGTAGTAAACGCCCAAGGTAATCAAGGTGGAAATTCATCTATATCTGGTGCAGGTATATCTACAATTACTGCATTAGGTGGTGGTAAAGGTAGAGGACAAGCTACAACAGGAACAGGTTTTTCTGGTGGCTCAGGATCTGGTGGTGCAGGTTCATCAGGAACTTCAGCTGGTGGTGCAGGAACAACAGGACAAGGCCATGCAGGTGGTAGTAACTCTAACAACTGGGGAACTGGTGGTGGAGGAGGAGCTGGAGCAGTTGGTGGTAATGGCTCAGGTTCTAACGCCGGTAATGGTGGAGCAGGTTTAGCATCATCTATTACAGGTTCTTCTGTAACACGCGCAGGTGGTGGAGGTGGTTCATCACAGACAGCAACTCACGGAACAGGCGGAGCAGGAGGAGGCGGTAATGGCTCTTTAAACGGAGCAACTGCTGGAGCTGCTAATAGAGGAGCTGGAGGAGGTGGTGGCCATGGTTCAACTGCGGCTTCTGGTGCTGGTGGATCAGGTGTAGTTATACTTCGTATGTCTACTGCTGATTATTCTGGATCCCAATCTGGTGCATCTGTAACTACAAGCGGTTCAGATACTATATTAACATTTAACTCCTCAGGTACATATACAGCATAATATAAATAATATAAAGATTAATTAGGAAAAACATATGGCAACGAATTTACTATTAAGAAGAGGTACAGCAGCAGAAGCCGCAGCATATACTGGTGGCGAAGGCGAACTCTTTGTAGATTTAGATAATAATCAAGTATATGTACACGATGGTGTAACTGCTGGCGGAGTTCCTCTAGTCGGTGGTGCAAGTATTGTGCTTTCAGACCTTAGTGTAGGACCTGAAGGTACAGCATCAGGTGATGGTTCGATTGCTTATGATAATACAACCGGTGTATTTACATATACACCTCCAGTTATTCCTAGTGATCTTACAGATTTAAGTATCTCTGATGGTACTAATGGACAAATTCTTACAACTGATGGTGCCGGCAACTTCTCATTTACAACTGTTGGCGGTGTATCAAATACGCTTGATGGTTTAACAGATGTTACTATTACTTCAGTTGCTGATGGCGAAGTACTTGCATATGATTCAGGTACATCATCATGGGTTAATACTACAGCTTCTTCTGGCGGTATTGCTTTAACAGATTTAAGTGTAGGAGCAGAAGGTACTGCTTCTGGAGATGGTGCAATTGCATATGATAATACAACCGGTGTATTTACATATACTCCTGCTGATTTAAGTGGATATGCATTAACATCAAGCTTAGCCACTGTTGCTACATCGGGTTCTTATGGTGATCTTACAGGTACACCTTCTTTAGCTACGGTTGCTACATCAGGTGCTTACTCAGACTTATCTGGAACACCAACTCTTGCTACGGTAGCTACCTCAGGTTCATACAATGATTTATCAGATCAGCCTACATTATATTCAAATTCAGATGTTGCTACATATTTAGCTGCAAATGATTATGATACAGCAACAAATATTATAGCATCTATTACAGATTCAGCACCTACGACTCTTGATACGCTTAACGAATTAGCTGCTGCTTTAGGTGATGATCCTAACTTTGCAACTACAATAACAAATAGTATTGCAACAAAAGCAAGTTTATCCGGTGCTACATTTACTGGTGATGTAACATTCCAAGGTTTAGCTACAATGGATGGCATTACTGAAGTTGTTAATAATAAAACTGGTGCTACCGGCGTTGTTGCTCATGATTTTGATACAGGAAGTATTTTCTATCATACATCATTAGCAGCAGACTTTACAGCAAATATTACAAACGTACCAACTACAAATGATCGAACAATTGGTGTTGCTCTAGTATTAAACCAAGGCGGTACTGCTTATATCCCAACAGCATTACAGATTGATGGAAGTGCAGTTACAATTAAATGGGCTGATGCTTCTGTACCATCAGGTAATGCTAACCAAGTTGATGTTGTATCATTTACACTCATAAGAACTGGTTCTGCTTGGGTTGCTTTAGGTGTATTGAATACATTCGGTTAATATGTTATGCCATTTTTCACATCGTTCTCAGGAAAAATACTTAGTGCACCAGGATTAAAGCTTGGTCCTAAGATTTTCCAATTCATAAAAACTTTTACATCTAATGTACAAGAATATAATCTTCGTACAGATCTATTAGCTAATGGATGGGACGGAGTGATGCCTGTTTCAGCTACCCTTACTGTCAATTCTGGCATATATATTTGGTCTAATTCTACTTCTACTGCAGCTTTCAATACTGGTACAATTGTATCTAATTCTATTATATCTATTATTAATAATGGCTATATTATTGGTAAAGGTGGCAATGGCGGTTCTGTTCCAACATCTAATAGAACAGGAAGTGCTGGACTAAACGGTGGCCCAGCTATGAATATTAATTATCCAGTTTCTATTACAAATAATTCATATATTGCCGGAGGTGGTGGAGGTGGGGGATCAGTTCGTGGTGATGATTCAACATCATCTACTGGCGGCGAAATTATTAGAGGAGGCGGAGGCGGCGGGGCCGGCGGCGGAAATGGTTCAGGCGGGGCAGTTGGAGGAAGCGTAGGTAGCACCGGTTCTAATGGAAGTACATATCATGGTGGTGCTGGCGGTCGAATATTACCTGGCACAGGAGGTTCCGCTTCTCAAGTTGGACCTGGGCCTGTTGTTTTTAATGGAAAAGGCGGTGGTGCTGGTGGTAGTGGTGGTGCTATAACTGATTGGGCAGCATATATGCCTCCACAGATACTGGTTACAGGTGGTGGTGGTGCTGGTGGCGGCGGAGGATGGGGAGCTTCTGGTGGAGGATCCCATTATGCCGCAACTGGAGGAACTGGTTATTATACAATACCTGGTGCAGGTGGATCTGCAAATAATAATGGCGGCACTGGTTCTGGTTTAACTAGTCCCGTGTACCCTAATATTACAACAGCGTCAGGAGGTGCTGGCGGTAAAGCAGTTAATCTTAATGGTAATACAGTAACTTGGGTCGCAACAGGTACAAGATATGGAGCAATAAGCTAATGCCTTTCTTTACTTCATTTTCAGGTAAGATCTTAAGTGCGCCAGGTTTAAAACTTGGTTCAAGATTATTTCAATTTGCAAAAACTCTTTCATCTAATGTACAAGAATATAATTTAAGAAATGATCTGCTAGCTAACGGTTGGGATGGTGTTACACCGGTTGATGCACAAATCACAGTAAATTCTGGTGTATATGTTTGGTCAGATAATATAAGCACAGCAGCATTTACTACAGGATCTCTAGTTGCAGATTCAGTTATATCGATTATTAATAATGGTTATATTATTGGTAAAGGTGGTCATTCTGATTCGTATAACGGCGCATTTAATACATCAACAATTACTTCAGTACAATCTGGTGGACCTGCAATAAATCTCAATTATCCAGTGTCAATCACTAATAACTCTTACATCGCTGGAGGCGGTGGAGGTGGACGAAGCGTATGGGACAATACTTATAATTATGCTTTTAGAGGAGGCGGTGGCGGCGCAGGCGGTGGTAATGGTGGTTATGTTTTAGAATCTGGTCAAGGTCCATATAATATAGCTCCTCCTGCTGGATGGAATACCACAATGCACCCCGGTTATGGCGGTGCAGTAGGAGCTACAGGTACTTATGGCGGTGGTATATCTCATTATTACTTTTCTTTCTGGATTGGCGGTGGTGGAGGAGGCCGAATATTACCAGGTACTGGTGGAATCGGAACAAGAAATATGACATGGTATCTTAGTGGAGGCTATGATATATTTAATAGTGGGTTTGCACAAGGCGGTGGTGCTGGTGGTGGTGCCGCAAATGGATATCCAATAAATAATCCACCTAATGGTGCTGATGGGGGTAGCGCAAATAATCCTGGAGGAACCGGAATTGCAAACAATAGCACTGCAGGCGCTGGAGGCGGTGGAGGCTGGGGTGCATCGGGCGGATCTTCATCAAGCGGTTTATCAGGCGGCGGCGGTGGTAAATGTGTAAATTTAAATGGTAATAGTGTAACCTGGTTAGCAACAGGAAATAGATATGGAGCAATTTCATGACAACAAAATACGCAGTATTAAATCCAAATGATGGATCATATACATACTTTGAAACAGAACAAGAAGCATTAGATGAATTTTATCTTAGATTAGTGCAACACGCACTTCCACATTTTCATAATATTACTCATAGTATAGTAACAATTGATGAGAATGGGGCAGAAACGTGGACAACGCCTGACGGAAATATTTTAGAAACGCCACAGGATAATTATCAAGACTTATCTGTTGCTATGGAAAGAGCAAGAGCAATGTTGGATAAAACACTTTCTTAATGGCAACACTTGAAAAAATAGTTGAACATAGATTGACTATATGTCAAAACTGTGATAAAATGACAGACAAACATACTTGCTCTGAAACAAAAGATTTATTATTAAATATGGTTATAATAAGATCAAATAAATGTCCACTGAATAAGTGGTATAAACCATTTAATGGTACTCTTCCATTAACCATATTAGGAGACAATAGTGGGACCTGAAATTAGTTTTAATTTAGTAGATGGTGTTTTTGCTAAGCAAATGCATTTTAAATATGCTGGTGATATAATGGAAGGACATCAACATACACACAATCATTTAACATTATTAGCTGCAGGTAAGTTAAAAGTTACTGTAAATGGAAAAACATCAGAATTTACTGCTCCACATATGATTTTTATACATAAAGATCATAACCACGAATTAGTAGCATTAGAAGATAATACTGTGACATATTGTATTCATGCGGTAAGAGATAAAGATAGTGGAGATATTATTGATGGTACTATTTATCCGGAAGGAATAATTAGTACAATGGAAAAACTTACAAAATAAGATATCTATAGTGTATTCTAAATGATTATAAATAATAGAAAGAACAATAGGAAATAAAATGGCTGTTACAACACGACAACAATTAATAGATTACTGCCTAAGAGACTTAGGCGAGCCAGTTGTTGAGATTAACATCGATGATTCTCAAATAGAAGATCGTGTTGATGAAGCACTTGAATACTGGAGACAATATCATTTTGATGGTATTGAAAGAGTTTACTTAAAACAAAAAGTAACTGCATCTGAAATGCTTATGGCATCTCCGATTGCTGGCTTTACACTTAATGAAAAAGTAACTGGTCAAACTTCAGGTGCTACCGCAAATGTAACTCGAGAAATTGATCAAACAATACGAGATTTCA
>Ga0255776_10008627_pt1 | contig 10062 bp, 6 predicted proteins | sample 071ome_19_FD_179974 | JGI IMG/M metagenome (GOLD analysis project Ga0255776, IMG submission 179974) | Coastal salt marsh microbial communities from the Groves Creek Marsh, Skidaway Island, Georgia - 071413AT metaG (version 2) | ecosystem: Environmental > Aquatic > Marine > Intertidal zone > Salt...
GCCGCACCGCAGCAAGCACAACAGCAGCAGCCGATGAACCCAGCGGGTGGCTATCAGCAGCAACCAGGTATGACACCGCAGCCGCCACAACAACAGCAGGCAGCGCCTCAGCAGCGCCCTCAGGCTCCTCAGCAAGCGCCACAGCAGCAACCTCAACACCAGCAAGGCGGTTATCAACAGCCGCAGCAAGCGCCACAACCCAGCAACAGCTTCGATGACTTTGATGATGACATCCCGTTCTGATATCTGATAAAAAGCCCTGCCATGCAGGGCTTTTTATTGCCTCCACAGAAAGAACCGAACGGAAAGAACCGAACAGAAAAATCCGGATGAACACTCAAAAAGCCGGAAAAACAAAAACAACAACTATGAACAGCACCGCTATGAGGCCGTTTCGATGAATACCTGGCCACTGATCGCCCAACATCAATTACTGAAACCACTGCAGACCCGCTCTGGCAGTTTCAGCCTGCTGGTAACCCTCACGGTCTGGCTGCTGCTGTTGTGGTATCCGATACGCAAAAGCGCTGAAGCGATGGTTAATTCCGGCAACGCCGCCAGCATTCTCAATATGCTCGGCCTGGAGCGATTGCAAAGCTGGCCATTACCTGAGCTGGGCGCTTATTGGGCCCTGGCGCTGTACTTACTGCCAGCCGTAACCCTGCTGAGCGCGGCCGATGTTTTTATCAGTGACCGCAAGCGCGGCAGCTTGCGATTTTTATTGCTGCGCAGCAGCCGCCTGGAACTGTTCACTGGCCGCTTACTGGGACTGTGTGCCAGCCAGCTGATCGTATTGCTGGTGACACTGACAGGCGCGTTAATGTTGGCGGCCGGCCGGCTGAATTCACTGCAGGTATTCAGTGACCACCTGCCCATCGTTGTGCTCAGCGCACTGCAGCTGCTGCTGGTGACTCTGCCCTTTATCAGCCTGATGTTACTGCTCTCGATTGTGTTGAAGAAAACCCGCAGCGCCACGTTATTGGCGATGCTCATTGTTGGCCTGGGCGAATCCGTTTTGCTATGGCTGGGCGATCGGCTGCCCGGCGCCGACTGGCTGGTCTATCTGATTCCGGGCGTGCAGTTATCCGAGATGATCAATCAATTGCCGCAAGATTGTTGGTCGCAGCTACCCATCCCGTTAATGCAGGCAGTGTTCTATAGCGCCTGCGCGTGGTTTATTTTTCGCAGGCAGGCACTATGAGCAAGACATCGGTATTAGTTGAGTGCCAGGGGCTGTCAAAATCCTTTGGCCAGCATCAGGCACTGAATGAGGTTTCTTTTACCCTCGACAGCCCTGAGCCTGTCGCGCTGGTAGGTCCGAATGGCGCTGGGAAAAGCACGCTGTTCAGCATCCTGTGTGGCTATCAGTTTGCCGACCGGGGCTCTGTTCGTGTATTCGGCTGCACGCCCGGTAGCGCAGAACTGAAAGGAAAAATCGGTGCTCTGCCGCAAGATGCCGTATTTGACCCCGATGTCGCCGTGATCAAACAGCTCACTTTCTTCGCCCGGCTGCAGGGTTTCTCAATCTCAGAAGCACAGCGTGAAGGCGAGCGAGTACTGGAGAGCATGGGTCTGCTGGACAAACGCCTGGCACTGCCAACCGAACTCAGCCATGGTATGAAAAAGCGCCTGAGCATTGCCCAGGCACTGATCGGCCCCCCTAAGCTGGTGCTGCTGGATGAACCCACTGCCGGGCTGGATCCCGAAAACGCCCGGGCGATCCGCCACTGTATTCGGGAGTTACAACAGCACACGCATTTTATTATCAGCTCCCATAACCTCAGCGAGCTGGAAAAGCTGTGCTCTCAGGTACTGTTTCTGGAACAGGGGCGGCTAAAAAGCCAGCAACAGCTGCAACAACAGGCAGAAGGAAAATTATCGCTCAAGCTGTGGCGTGCACATGATCAGATTGCGGAGGACATTCAACACATCACCGGCGTGTTAGCGGTCAGAAGCCACCATGAAGACCTGCTGATCGACTATGACCCAACACTCAATCCGACCCTCGACCAACAGCTGCTGCAACTGCTGGCGCAACAACACATTCGTTACCGTCAGCTGAGTCATGGTCATTCGCTTGAGGATCAGCTGTTCAGTCACGCGGCTGAACCAAGCCACTGAGTGGGCCCGGTTTTATCCGGGCCGGTGTAATTTTAAAGCAACACCCCGGTTGCAGCACCTGAGTTACAACACCTGAGTTACAACACACAAGTAACAACACCTCAGTCACAACACACAAGTAACAACACCTCAGTCACAACACCTCAGTCGAAACCCGGATAAGGTCACCCAGCTGCGCTTCCAGACGGTCGCCACTGAGCAGAGGCCCAACCCCGGCCGGTGTGCCGGTTAATATCAGATCACCAGGCTGCAGGCTGAATACCGAACTGATATGGGCCAGCAGCGGTAATACCGGAAACAACATATCGCGGCTGTTGCCATCCTGCTGCAGCTTGCCATTACGGACTAACTGCAACGGCATGTTGTTCCAATCACTGATTTGATCGGCACCGACAAACTCGGAAACCGGGCATGCACCATCAAACCCTTTGGCCCGCTCCCAGGGGTGGCCTTTTTGCTTCAGTGCATCCTGCACATCCCTAAGCGTCAGATCCAGTGCCAGGCCGACCGCCTGGATCGCAGCAGCACAGTCGGCCTCAGAGGCCTGGCTCAGGGGTTTGCCAATCAGTAACGCTATCTCAAGCTCATGGTGAACACTGCCCTGCTGCTGCGGAATAGTCAGCGGCTCAGCCATATCCACCACTGAGGCAGCCGGTTTCATAAACAGGATAGGTTGTGACGGAATGGGGTTGTTCAGCTCTTTGGCGTGTTCGGCGTAATTGCGGCCAACACACACCACTTTGCCAATCGCCCGCTCAGACGGCGATCCATCGATACGAGGGGAAAACATAACAGGCCTCTCAGGAAATATGGCCCGCAGTATAACCGATCACGCGAACCACAGCGTGACCGGATTAAGACTCAATGAGCGCGAATCAGTTCACCCAACTCACGATTCACCTGATCGGGGTTTTGCAGGTTGTACTCCAGCAGCCGCCGCAGTGCCGTCAGACTGTCAAGATCAAAGGAGTCACAGGCACAGCCGACGACATCATCATCAAGATGCACCACTGAGCATTCCATCACGATGTTTTCCTGCGGCGATAACTGCAATACCACTTCAACCCGCTGCTCCAGAGACCAGCTGACCGCCTCAGGCAATACCAGCAGAATACCGCGCAAACTGATATCCAGGCAGTGAGTGTCGAGGGTTTGCACGCCATCGTTAACCTGGACACGCTGAAAAAAATGAACGCGCTGAAACTGGCGTTGATTCATGTGAGAACTCATTGATGCTACGAAATACTTAGTATCAGGTTTAGTTCATTTGACTGAGTTCGCAAATGGAGCCGCGCATTTAACAGGCATAAATGGCGACAATGAGAGGCAATTTTATTGAAGGTGGTTTTTTGAAGGTGTTTTTTTGAAAGTGGCTGAGGCCGCATTCGGACGTGCCTGAACGACACGGAACAGCACCAGGCGATACTCGCTACCCGGCGGTACTCGCTGTACCAGCCGGGCAGTGGCAATGGCTTATGCAGCCGATTTTGCGGCGTAGCAGATTTTGCGGTGCTATTACGCCAGACGCTTGTACTTCATCCGCTTCGGTTGCGCATCATTACCCAGGCGTTTCTTACGGTCGGCTTCGTATTCGGTGTAATTACCTTCGAAGAAGGTGACTTTCGAATCGCCCTCGTAAGCCAGAATATGTGTGGCAATACGGTCGAGGAACCAACGGTCGTGCGAAACTACCATGGCTGCCCCCGGGAAGGCATCGATCGCTTCCTCTAGGGCACGCAAGGTTTCGACGTCCAGGTCGTTGGACGGTTCATCGAGCAGCAATACGTTGGCGCCCTGTTTCAGAGTGTGCGCCAGCTGCAAACGACCACGCTCACCACCAGAGAGTTCACCGACACGCTTCTGCTGATCGCCGCCTTTGAAATTGAAGCGGCCAATATAGGAACGGCTTGGGTATTCTTTGCCGTTGATATCGAGCATATCGTGGCCGCCGGAAATCGCTTCCCACACGGTTTGGCTGTCATCGAGCTCATCACGCAGCTGCTCAACAAACGCCAGCTTGACGGTTTCCCCCGTCACCACTTCACCGGAATCCGGCGTTTCAGTACCGGCAATCATACGGAACAGTGTGGATTTACCAGCACCGTTACCGCCGACGATACCGACGATGGCACCTGGCGGCACGGTAAAGCTTAAGTCATCAATCAACATACGATCGCCGAAGGATTTCGACACGTTATGGAATTCGATCACTTTATCCCCCAGGCGCGGACCCGGTGGAATATAGATTTCGTTGGTTTCATTACGGGCCTGGAACTCGCGCGAGTTCATCTCTTCAAAGCGGGCCAGACGTGCTTTGCTCTTGGCCTGACGGCCTTTAGCGCCTTTGCGCACCCATTCCAGCTCGTGCTTGATGGCCTTGGCGTGCGCGTCTTCCTGCTTCTTCTCTTGCTCTAAACGCTGCTCTTTGGTTTCCAGCCAGGTGGTGTAATTACCCTGGTAAGGAATACCATGGCCACGATCGAGTTCGAGAATCCACTCGGCACAGTTATCGAGGAAATAACGATCGTGGGTAATGGCTACCACGGTGCCCGGGTATTCTTCCAGGAACTTCTCCAGCCAACCCACGGATTCAGCATCCAGGTGGTTGGTGGGTTCGTCGAGTAACAACATGTCAGGCTTCGACATCAGCAGGCGACACAGCGCCACACGACGACGCTCACCACCCGACAGCTTAGTCACATCGGCATCCCATGGCGGCAGACGCAGCGCATCTGCGGCAATTTCCATCTGACGGTCGACATCATGACCACCGGCGGTTTCAATAATGGCTTCCAGACGGCCTTGTTTCTTCGCCAGTTCATCAAAGTCCGCATCCGGTTCGGCATAGGCTGCATAAACAGCATCCAGCTCGGCTTTAGCGTTCATCAGCTCAGACAAACCGTCTTCGACGTTGCCTTTCACATCTTTGTTCGGATCGAGCTCCGGCTCCTGCGGCAGATAGCCGATATTGAGATCCGGCTGTGGTCGTGCTTCACCGATAAAATCGGTATCAATGCCGGCCATAATCCTCAGCAAGGTCGACTTACCGGCACCATTGAGGCCGAGCACACCAATTTTGGCGCCGGGGAAGAATGACAGGGAAATGTCGCGGAGAATCTGGCGCTTAGGCGGCACAATTTTGCCTAAGCGGTTCATCGTAAATACATACTGAGCCATGGATAACCTCGATAACACTCAAACAGATAACTGCATTGGCGGCAAAACTACTGAAAACTGGCTCTTTTGGCAATCCGCCAGCCTCGCCAGCGGCTACCGGCTGCGGCCATACTGGCGCCTTTAGACCACTAATTCCCTGCTACCAATGGCTGAGACCCGTCTATACTTGCAAACAAACTTATAAGTACGAAACGAACATTAATGGCTTTCATGTCACCAGAAATCCCACCTCAGGGGCAACCTAAGTCGTCGACGCGGCTGAACTTCCCGCTATTCATGCTGAGCTTCGCCTTTCTGGTGGCTGTATTGTTCCACAATGCTTATAACCAATGGCAGGAAGATGAACGTCGTTTCCACGACAGCGTCACCCGGACCGTGGACAATTATGGCGAGCAGGCGAGCTTGCTGGCACAGGCCGGGCTGCACGCCAACGGCATCTTTGCCCGTACGTATGCCGAACAACTGGGAGTGTTTCTGCACGATGCTAACCCGGATGTGCGCAACCGGTTATGGCAGGACATGACGGCAGCATTTTTTAACTTAACCGGCTTCTTTATCTTTGCCACCGACGGCAGCTATCAACGCCACCACGGACAACTCCTGAACCAAAAAGAAATTCCGCACATCAGTCGCGAAGTGATCAATCAGGGGCCGGACTCCGGTATTTTCTCATTACGCTACGGCAGCCGTGGTGGTTACTACATTTACACCGGTTTTGAAATAAATAATCAGCGCTACGTCCTGATCATTCGCCGTTCCTACAGCAAGTTATCGAATATCGTTTATCAGGGTAATTTTCCCGGTTTTGAACTAGCACTGATTGATCGCCGCAGCGAACGTATTTCCATTCGCGAGTTTTATTACGCCAACTCCGAAACCCAGCCATCGCTGCGGCCGGAAGAAAAGGATCAGGTTATCGCCCGGGCCGAGTTGCCCTACACCCCCTGGGATGTCATTGCCCTGCCCGAATCGCGGGAACAACAAGCGCTGCTCTGGACCCGGCTGCGCCAGCCGGTCACCGTGCTGATTATTTTTACCGCCCTGGCCTTTGTGTTGTGGAGTTATTTGCGCCGTAACGAGCTGAAAGCACAGCAGCTGGAAACCATCCGTCGCGATACCGAAAAACGCGCCGACAAAGCCTTAATGTCGATCGACGAAGCTCTGATTTCCACCGATGAAAGTGGTGTGATCAATTACACCAACCCCAAAGCAGCGGCATTGATCCGGGAAAATGGCCTGGAAGAATTTATCGGCTTACCGCTGAATAAAGCCTGGCCGGAAAGCGAGGCGCTCTGGAACCGCGGCCTTGATATTGAAGAGCTGGAGTTATTGCACGAGAGCGGCCGCCACCTGCGTGCTCGTGTCGGCTCTGAAAAGCGGGTTTTCGAGCAAAGCTATAACCCACTCTACAACGGCCGCCAGATCGAAGGCGTTGTCTGGCTGCTACGCGATATCACCGAGGCACAACAGGCAACCGAAGCGTTATCCGAAAGCCGCTCTCGCTATAAGGCGTTGTTCGAGGAAGCCGGGGTTGCTCACTGTCTGATCGACATGAGCAATTACAAGGGCGATCTGCGCGACCTGATCCTGGTAAGTGCCAACGAGGCCGCAGTCAACCTTACTCAGGCCCGCGATATGCAGCACCTGTTGCGTGACTATCAACAGTTAATCAATTCTGCCTTTTCGGATTTCCGCAAAGCTATTGATCGTGGCCGTGCACTGAAACTCGATACCACCGAATTCGAAGTACAGATAAATACCTTCCGCGGTGAGCAGGTCGATGTCTGGGCCAACTTATCATTGCGTTCCGGGTCTGACAGCGTGGCACTGATGACCCTGCTGGACATTACCGAGCGCAACCGCATTGCCGATGAAACCCGAGAGCGCGAAGCCTTCTGGGGCAAGGTAATGAAAGCCATGCCGGACCTGGTGTATGTCATCAAACCCGGCAATGGTGGCCGCCTTGACCTGATCTTCCGCAATCGCTCGCTGGCGGAAATTCTTGGCTATCCCTACAACCCCGGCCGTAAAGATGACTGGACAGCACTGGCGCTACCCAGCGACGCCCGAGCGCTACAACAGAATATCAATGCCATCTGGGACCTGAAAGAAGAAGGCACCGCCGAGTTCAGCAGCCGCTTTTTGCATAACAACGGCAGCATTCGCATTATTAATTTCACCTACACTTCATTTTCACGCAATCAGAACGGGGTTATTGAGAGCATTGTCGGTACGGCTCGTGATGTAACCGATGATATTGAAAAACAAGAACGTATTGTTGAAAGTGAGCGCCGTTACCGCCTGCTTGCTGAAAACATGACCGACATCATTTGGGCTACGGATGCAGAACTGAATTTTAATTTTGTCAGTTCTTCGGTTGAAAAAACACTTGGTTATAAACCCGATGAATTACTGCGAGAAGGTGTACTGGCTGTTTTCCGTCGCAGCGATATCCGCCAGCTGATGAAAACTCTGCGTCAACATATCAACATCGCCTTACGGTGTCCCTCTGAGTTACCTCAACGACAAGTAGTCATTCGCCAGGACATGAATGCCACCAGTAAAACCGGCCAGGAAATCATGCTGGAGATTCAGGCCAGTTTATTGTGGAATGAACATGGCGAATTACAGGGTATTTCTGGTATTTCCCGCGACGTTACCGAAGCACGACAACTGGAACGGGAACTGCAGCTGGCGGCCGAAGTATTTGAGAATTCCAACGAAGCCATTCTGATTACCGATCGCTCACTGAACATTGCCAGCACCAATAAAGCCTTCCAGACCATTACCGGGTATGACCCCGATAATATCATTGGCCATACACCGGATTTTCTGATTTCTCAGGAACGTCACGATGTCGATTTCTTTGAAGAAATTGGTGAGGCACTGGTTATTGATGGTTACTGGCAGGGCGAAATATTTTATCAGCGCGCCGACGGCGACGTTCGTACCGGTTGGGCCGGTGTCAGCGCGATTCGCGATGGTGGCCGGGAAGTACAGAGCCTGATCATCATCATGTCAGACATCAGTGATCGCAAAGCCATCGAAGAGAGAATTCACAAGCTGGCGTATTTTGATCCGCTCACCGGCTTGCCTAATCGCAGTCAGTTACACGAGCAACTGTCGGTCATGATTGCTCAGGCTCAGCACAAAGATCAGTCGGTGGCATTGTTATTTATCGATCTTGATCGCTTCAAACCGATTAATGATTCCATGGGCCATCCGGCTGGCGACCAGGTGCTGAAGGAAGTGGCCGAGCGCCTCAGTCACTGCGTGAAAAAGCACGACCTGGTGTGCCGTATGGGCGGCGATGAATTTACCGTCGCCATCGGTTCACAAACCAGTGGCGAAAGTGCGGCCGATACCGCAGTGAAAGTCGGTGAGCGTATCCTGCATGCACTGCACCAGCCCTTTAAACTGGGTCAGCGTGAAGTCTTTATCAGCGCCAGTATTGGTATTTCAATATTCCCTCACGACGGTGATACGGTAATTGAATTGCTGAAGAACTCAGATATGGCCATGTACCATGCCAAAGAGCTGGGTCGCGATAACGTGCAGTTTTTCGACCAAAAAATGAACCAGAAAGCCGTCGAATTGCTGGAGCTGGAAAACGATTTACGCCACGCCCTGGCGCGCAATGAACTGGAGTTGTATTTCCAGCCACAGTATCAGAGCAGCAATGCCAAAGCAGTGGGAGCCGAAGCGCTGTTACGCTGGAATCATCGTAGGAAAGGCCTGATATCGCCTGGCGTTTTTATCCCGATTATTGAAGATACCGGCCTGATTATTCCGATTGGTCAGTGGGTGCTGGAGCAGTCCTGCCTGCGCTTTGCCGCCTGGCAGCAACAAGGCTGTGAACTGCAACGTATCGCCGTCAACGTCTCTGCCCGACAATTCAAACAGGCCGACTTTGTGCAAGTGGTGGAAGCCGCCATCACCAAAGCCGGTATTAGGCCAGAACAACTGGAGCTGGAACTGACCGAAAGTATTCTGATCGATGATCTGGAATTAACCCTCGAGGTATTAACAGCGCTAAGAAATCTCGGAGTGCACACCGCCATTGATGACTTTGGCACCGGCTACTCGTCACTGAATTATCTGAAGCAATTTACCGTCGATACGTTAAAGATTGATCAGAGCTTTATTCGCAACCTGCCGGATAATGCCGATGATGCCCAGATCACCCGAACCATCATCGCCATGGCACACAACCTTGGTCTGGGTGTCATCGCCGAAGGGGTTGAAACCCGCGAGCAATTGATATTTTTGCAGCAGGAGAAATGCGAAGAAGTTCAGGGGTTCTATTTCAGCAAACCCTTGCCAGAAGCCGAGTTTTTACAACAGCTGAGCGATAATACCAGCGCTCAGGAGTTGTTTTCAGATGGCTGAAACCAGGCATACAGCAACAACACTGATGGCCTTAATGGCGGCAGGAAACAGCCAGGCCCTAAACACACCGGAGCACAATGAAGTGCAATATCGGGTGAGCCAGTATCAGCAACAAAAATACCCGGAAAACCGCGTCAGCAGTGGCTCGATCGATACCTACCAGATCGAGATCCATCAATTGGGGCTGCGGCAGAAACTGGCCGAGCAATGGCTGTTCTCATTGAATGCCAGCCAGGAATCCATGTCGGGAGCATCGGTGCTTCAGACCTTTGAAAACGCCAGCGGCCAAAGCCAAATGATCGTCAGCGGCGCCAGTATTTCCGAACAGCGCCGCGATATCGCCATCAACGGTGAGCGCTATTTTCCGCGAGGTAA
>Ga0255776_10008628_pt1 | contig 10062 bp, 5 predicted proteins | sample 071ome_19_FD_179974 | JGI IMG/M metagenome (GOLD analysis project Ga0255776, IMG submission 179974) | Coastal salt marsh microbial communities from the Groves Creek Marsh, Skidaway Island, Georgia - 071413AT metaG (version 2) | ecosystem: Environmental > Aquatic > Marine > Intertidal zone > Salt...
TAATGCCCATGCGGCGTTGTATCCGTCTGCGAGTGGTATTTTCCTTGTATCTAGAGAAATCCACATCCATTTCAGCTTCTAGTAAAGAATAAATTTTATTCAATATTTGCAATGAATGCCCGTTAACCAAGGTCGATTCAGGAGTGCTGATCAATGGGTGAGAAATGAATTGCTCTATTTTTAACGCTAATTGAACAGGATCTGCAATATAGTCAGCGCTGTTTGTCTGAATTGCATTTCGAGGCATACCGTCAAATTTAGCCGTGTTTGGATCTTGAACCAACACGAGGCCTCCGGCTTCTTTTATGGCGGATATTCCTCGACTGCCGTCACTACCGGTACCCGAAAGCACAACGGCAATCGAACGATGCTGGCAATCTTCGGCCAATGAACGAAAAAATACGTCAATAGGGAAAGAGGTGGCTCGATCTGGAAGCTGATCGGATAACAGTAGTCGACCTTCCCCTATCATCATGTTTTTAGCGGGGGGAATTAAATAGACAGTATTAGCCTCTACCATTGTGCTATCGGTTGCCTGCACAACCTTTATATCCGTCTTTTTTGACAGCAGATCAACCATAACGGATTTAAAGTCAGGAGATAGATGCTGCACGATCATAAATGCAGCCCCTGTATTGGTAGGCATTTCGCTCAAAAAAGCTTGTAATGCCTCTAATCCGCCAGCAGAGGCTCCCAATCCAACATAATAGGTTGGTTTATTTATGCTTGTCATCAAACTGACCTTGTGGATTTAATAATAATGGTGTGCAGTTCTCGGGTAATGAAGGTCGAGAAAACAAAAAGCCTTGATAAAGTGGACACGCTTTTGCCATCAAAAAATCATACATTGCTTGATCTTCAACACCCTCCGCGATTATGCGCAAATTTAGCTTCGCCGCCAAGCTAATTACAGATTCAACAACATATTTGTGATTTTCAAGATGTAAATTCTGGATAAACGATTTATCAATCTTAATTATGTCAATTAGTAAGTTCGTCAAATAAGTCAACGGACTATAGCCAGTGCCAAAATCATCAAGCGCAATTTTAACGCCGGACTCTCTTAAAGACTTTAGCGCTTTATTAGCGAGCTTTTCGTCATCTAGTATGCTTGTCTCTGTAATTTCTATAACCAATACGTGGCCTGGCAGACTGTATTTCTGCAATAACCCTGTTATGGCTTTCTCTAATTCTTGCGAACGAAACATTCTTCCCGAGAAATTAACCGATATGTGGCAATCATCAATATTCAATGCTCCTAGATCGATCCAAGCCCTAAGTTGTGCTAACGCCTCATCCATGACGAACCAAGTCACATCCTCTATTTGCCCATCAGCCTCAAGTAATTCGATAAATTTATCGGGACCGACTATATTTTCTTCATTTTGATGCCATCTTAATAGTGCCTCTGCCCCCGTAAAACAGGATCGCTCCTCATTCCATACAAGCTGATAATATACTTTTAGTTCTCGACGCTTGAGCGCTCTTCTCAACTGAAAGGTCAGCTCTAACTGCTGTTCGATTTCAGTACTCATCTCTGTCGAATAAAAATAAATCTGGCGCTTTCCAGCATTTTTTGCAGAATACAAGGCTAAATCCGCACGCTTAAGCAGTTGATTCATATCGATGGTTTGCCCGTCATCAACTATCGCTATACCAACGCTTAAACTGATTTCGTGTTTAAAGTTATCTATTTTTTTACAATTCTGAATAATCGATTCTGCGATATGCGCTACTTGATGGGGATCGTTCGATGTAGGCATCAGAACCATAAACTCATCCCCGCCTATTCTTGAAACCGTATCCGTCGCACGAACATGAGAGGTAAGGTGCTCTGCAACTTTTTGTAAAGCCATATCCCCAACATCGTGTCCTAGTGAATCGTTAATCCATTTAAAGTTATCTAAATCGATACTTAATAAGGCAAATCCATCACCTCGTGATGCATGTAAACACGCCTGATGAAGTCGATCTAGGAAGAAGTCTCTATTTGTCAGCCCTGTTAAACCGTCAGTAGAGGCCATGGAAAGAAATTTTTGATTTTGAAGCTCAAACGCGGTTACATCCTCCAGACAGACAATTAAGCCTTCCTTATTTGGCAAGGATTTAGCTTTAATATTTAACCATTTTTCGCCCGCAGAGCTGGTAGCATCCGTTTTAACCTTAAATTGAAATGCCGTATTCGAATTAAGCGAACTTCTTAAATTAGAAAGGAACGTGTTGATTAAATTAACCGGAATGAAATGAAGCCATTTTAAGTCATCCAGTTCTGTTTTCGACATACCGGTCAATTCACACCACATATCATTGACATAATTCACCTTCCAATCTCGGTCTGTTTGCAGCAATCCCATAGGTGCTACATCAGAAATGGTTTTTAATTTCGTCTTTTGTGTTTTGTTTAACTGCTCAATTTCTCTAAGTTCCGTTATATCCAATAACGTCACCCACCAATAGCTTTCTCCACCCCATATGATTTTTCTAAAATAGACAGTGGCTTGTTTGGATTCGCCACTTAATCCTGTCACATAAATATCAACCGAATTAATATTACTTTCAGAGAATCCTACATTCAGCGACAGTTTTTTAACGATCCCCCAAAGTTCTGGGATAATATCCGTAAGCTGTTTTTCTTCAACGTAATCTGACTTTGTATTCAAAAAGCCTTCAGCTGCTTCATTGCATGCAGACACTCTAAAATATTCGTTTGTTAGGATGATAGGAACGGGGGAATTTATAAATGCTTCTATCTGAATATCACTTTTATCCGAGATAGTAGATTCCAATGCCTGTTTAACCAAGTTTGGATCAACCATGGAGGCGAGATAGTGCACCAGTCGCTGAAGCACAACACGGGCTCTCTGCAAACGCATATTTTTAGAATGGCGAATAAGTGAAACGTCAGCCGCCACAAATCCAATTAATTGCCCGTTAAAACGAAGTGGAAAAACATCCATTTCATATGGCTTTTCCCATCCAACCTCAGAATGATCAAATAAACCAGCCAACGAATTAATGAGTATCTGATCCGATTGAACCAATATTTTTCCGGTGCTTATGCTTTTAACCAGTGCAGGTAAGATAATCTGTGAAGTATTTGAAGTGGTAATTGAGGAGTTGCATGCTATGGCGATAAATTCATCTTTAGGGGCATCATATCGACAAATCAGTACTTGTCGATACTCGTTAATTTTGTACAACAAGTTCATGATGGCATCGAAAACCTCTTCCTTTTTTGGAAGATTCCCAAAACTTGCACCATCAATAAGACGATCCAGTTTTGCAACATAGTCTCTTAGTGCCGCATCCTGCCGTCTATCAGATGAATTAGATTCTAGTTGCATCCTAGTCATTACAAATATCTAATATCCATGTTAGACGAATTAGCTTCTATGACAGTAGTATGGATGTCAATTTTGATTCGGGCATAATCTTAGACTAAAAACGTCTACTTTTAACTCGCGTTATTGAAATCGCACATATTGAGTATATTCGAGCCATGTATAAAACACGGAACGTTATTGTTTTATCCATTTTATTATTCATTGCAGGTTGTGGGGGTAGCCCATCAAGTTCAGAACACCAAAAGAATACCCACACACCATCCATCCTATTGCCGGAAAATAGGGCGCATGAATTCTCCCTTAATGCTGAAACCACAAAGGTTTATCTTGATGTCGCCTACGGCAACCATGAGCGGCAGACACTGGATTTATTCATTCCAAACCATACAGAAACCATACCTCTCATTATTTATCTTCATGGTGGTGCTTTTACCCATGGAGGCAAAGATGAATTTTATGATCAAGCCAGTGCGAACACAGTTGTAAATTATTTGATGAACAACAAAATCGCATTCGCTCTGGTTAACTATCGACTCTTACCTTTGGCACCTGACATAGATGACGAAGGCATATTAAAGCCCATGGGCGATATCACCTACGCATTGCAGTTCCTTCGATATTTTAGTGACAGACTCAATGTTAATACGAATAAAATCGGATTAGTTGGCTCCTCTGCTGGAGCGGGTTCTGCGCTGTGGATCAATACGGTCGGCGATCAAGCTGACCCAGAGAATAGCAACCTTATAAAACGAGAAAGCACTCTTGTATCGGTCGTGGCATTATCCAATACACAGTCCACGTATGATTTCGTGAAGTGGGAAACAGAGGTATTTCCCCAAGGCCAATGGACCCTTGAACTCGATCACCGAACACAAAATATTTATGGTGGTGTGGAGAATTTAAGTAGCCTGTATTCAGAGCAACGACTCTTAGACTATCGCAGTAAAGTGGATATGCTTGCTAAGCTCTCATCCCAAGACGGTGCCATATACATTTATAACACGGCTCTAGAAAGCAACTTCAGCGACCCATTACATCACCCCTATCACAGCCAAGTGCTGTATAATCAAGCCTTAGCAGCAGGTATTTCCACCGATGCGTACATCGAAGATTTAGGGATAAATACCCTAGGTACTGCTATTAACCCTTTTTTATTCGTTGCCAATTTTTTAACTTCACAATAATCATGCCGTTTTCTATCCGCCAGCTATCTGCCCCACTATTGAATCGAAATACTCTCACGATCCCTGAATGGACAATCGAATCCGGTGACAGCTGGGCCATTATTGGAAGCAACGGCAGTGGCAAATCGGCACTGACTAGCTTGCTGGCAGGTGACATTAAAATCGAAAGCGGCCACTTTCAAGCACCAGAGCAAGACTCACTGGCTATCGTCAGTTTCGAAGAACAGCAAAAACTCATCGACCGGGAAAAAGAACGAGACGAAAGCGACATAACCAACGAGGTGTTTGAAGGCACACCCGTAATGGATTTGTTTTTGGAAATTTCTAATGATCAAGCGGCCATCGACACTTGGATTGACGCATTTAATATTGCTCACATTCAAGATAAAGGATTTAGAAAACTCAGTACCGGCGAGAGTCGTAAAGTGATTCTGATTCGAGCTTTATTACAAGACTGCAATACATTTGTGTTTGATGAGCCATTTGATGGCTTGGATGCGCAAAGCCAAGCTCATTTAAAACAAACGTTAAGCGATTTACACGCACAAGGTAAAACATTAGTCCTGATACTTAATCGTTTAGATGAAGTGCCTGAATGGGCCCAACATATGGGCTTTTTACACAACTGCCAGCTTCTGGCTCAAGGCAAAAAAGCAGACATACTTGAGAACGAAACCGTTAAAGCGTTTTTAACGTTTAGCGAGCAACAGCTTCAATTACCCGAACGCGATCCTTGTATGCCCGTTTTAGAATTGGGAGAAGATGAGGCTTTGGTCAAACTCAATAATGGTCGAGTGGCCTACAGCGATCGATTGATCTTTGACAATCTCAATTGGACCATTCAAGCGGGCGATCATTGGGCTGTGTTGGGCCCTAATGGCTGTGGCAAAAGTACCTTACTTAACTTAATTAGCGGCGACCATCCTCAATGCTACAGCAACGACCTGACCGTCTTTGGCATTAAAAGAGGCAGTGGAGAAAGCATCTGGGACATAAAACAACACATAGGCATTATTAGCGCGGCCTTACAGTGGCAATACAAAGCAGGCACCAATGTTCTAAGCGCAGTGGTCAGCGGCCTATTTGATAGCATTGGCTTATACACTCAAGTCGAAGAACATCAGAAAAATTTAGCCCTAGAGTGGCTAAAGCAAGTGAAGCTGGACCACAAAGCCAATGAACCTCTCCATAAGCTCAGCTATGGTGAACAACGCCTGGTACTAATATGCCGGGCCATGATTAAACAGCCTGCTCTTCTAATTCTGGATGAACCCTGCCAAGGCCTAGATGACCCTAATCGCCAGTTGGTCCTCGGATTCATTGAGCTGCTTGCCCAGCAACGTGAAACAACCCTACTTTACGTCACACACCATTCTGGGGATTTGCTCCCCTGTTTTCATCAAAGACTGGCATGCGTCGAGATGACCGAAGAACAAGGCAGCATTTGGGAAATATCCTAACGAGAGCCCATCTAAGACACACAAACACGCACTTTTGGGCTAGTCTAAAGGGAGATCCCGTTTAGATTAGCCCAAAAGTCGGTACCTTGATGATCCGTGGTTTTACCAGCCTATTTTGTCTACTTTTTGCATCTACCCTTTGGGCTGAGGTCTTAGTGCTGGATGGGCGTGATGTGATTCCTGTGCCTAAAAACCTACCCACGGCATTAGACAAACGACCTAATGTCATCAAGGCCGCAAAACGTCTAAACGATTCCTATGATCCTTCTCTATATTCAGAATCCATCAAACCCAACTCAAATGTCTATTGGTATCGATTAGACCTGAGAAGTGAATTCACACAGCCTGACGCGCAAACACGATTTCTTGTTTTAGAAAACCACATCATCCGCCATCTAACATTTTTTGTTTTTCAATCTGGAAAACTGCTAAAGCAAAAGCAAGTCGGACTCAATGATGAGCATAACCCTGCCGCACAGGAAAACCCGCCTCCTTTTAAAGGCTCCTACATTGACTTTGAGATTCAAAACAATCAGGACATCACCATCCTCATACGAAAGAAAAATGATGGGCCTGGAATACTGCCGCTAAGCATATACAGCGAGGCTGGTTTCGAAGAGTGGCATAAAGATCGACATTTATTTTGGGGGGCAGTGATGGGCATTCTCATTGCCATGGCCCTCTATAACATCATCGTATTTAGCCTACATCCAAGCAAAGCATACTTGTGGTATCTCGCTTTTCACACCACTACCTTTCTTTATTTTGGTGGTTTGAATGCGTACGGTTATCTGCTTTGGCCGTTCGCTTTTCAAAGTTGGCTCGCCCAAAACATTATGTTTTTAAACTATGTATTAGTGTTTCTGATCATTCAATTTTCTTCTCAGTTTTTAGAAATCAAAACCTACGCAAAGTGGCATAAAAAGTTTGTAATGCCGCTTTGTACTCTTGCAGTCATCGGTGCGATTTTTAGCTTATTCACGGAAGAAACAACGATGATTCCGTATTTCTTAGTGGTGCAACTCATTGGCACCACTTATGGAATCAGTATGGGATGGGTTGCGCTTCGCAACGGCTTGAAAGCAGCCAAGTTCTTCTTATTGTCTTGGGTCTTCACTCTCTCTGGTGGAGCCATTGGTATGGGTACGGCGATAGGGGAATTACCGGTCACACTACTCACCATACATGGCTTTCTATTCGGGACGCTTATTGAATTATTTTTATTCTCAGTGGCGCTCGCTTTTAGAATGAAAGACATGGAAATGCAGTTTCTAACTCGATCTTTTTACTATCCAGACACTCAAGCCGCGAACTTTAGCTACATTAAGAATGAGCTTCCAAAGCATCTACCCGGCATTACTAAAAAACATCACAATATTGCGATTCTGATATTTGATATTAAGGGCTATAGAGAGTTAGTCAGCTTATATGGACCCGACGCCCTAGCATTACACTATCAATTGCAAACTGAAAGAATGACGGCTTTTATTAAAAAACAAAACTGGGCTGTAGCGATGCCATTACCAACTGGCGACCAAGTTTATATCGCTGCCTTACCTGGTGAACAAATATTCTTAATGGTGGATACGCCAAGCATCAATGATTCGGATGCATTTAAACCCATCGTAGATGACATCCTAAGACACTTTGATCAAATCCAAGACAGCCTTGACGAAAAAATTAAAATTCAATTTAACGTTGGTATTAGTCACTTAGGGAATGATGCTACGATCAACAGTGCATTTAAAGAATCGCAAGTTGCGTTACTCAGCTGCTTAGAATCCAACAGTCAATACCAGTATTATGAACCTAGCCAAAGCGATGCGATTGCACAACGGTCAGAACTTATCATTGAGTTAGATAAAGCGATCAAAGCAGAGAGCATGACTTTATACATCCAACCACAGTACTCTTTGACGAATCAAAAAATTATCAGCGGTGAAATATTACTTAGATGGTTTCATCCCACTAAAGGTGAAATCAGTCCTGCAAGATTCATTGGACTTGCAGAACAAAGTGGTCTGATTTTTTCAATAACCAAATTCATCATAAAAGAATCTTGTATTTGGCTTAAGCAATTAAAAGAATCTAAGCCCAACATTTACAACCAATTCCAACTATCCCTCAATATCTCAGCACTGGATATTGCGGAACCCCAATTCATCCCTTATTTACAAAGCACATTGTTTTTTTATGGCATCGACAACCAGCGAATCATGCTCGAAGTAACAGAATCTGCCGTGCTAAATAACAGCGACTTGTTTATTGAAACCATTCATAAGCTTCACACCCTAGGCTTTGCCATTTCAATTGATGACTTCGGTACCGGCTACAGCTCCATGCAATATTTGCAAACCATGAAAGCCGATGAAATTAAAATCGATATGACCTTCATACGTGATATCAATAGTAATCAAGTGAATCAAGACATTACTCGGGCCATTATCCAATTGGCGAAAGCAACAAACTCTCAAACCGTCGCCGAGGGAATCGAAACACCAGAGGAACTTCAGACTTTAAAACAGCTGGCCTGTGAATATGGACAAGGCTATTTCTGGACCAGACCCCAACCACTTTCAGACTTCATTGAGCATTTCTTGAGCTAAACTACCTACTTTTGACGCTAATTCGATCAAATTCGCCAATATTTCGTTAAATTGCCAAATTGTTTGACAATCCTAGTTCAGAGCGTCTACTCTTGCCAAAGTAGTAATTGATAAAAATAACAATAAACAAAACTATCAGTCCAAAGAGATTGAACGCTCGGAGAAAACCCATGTTACAGTCACTCGCGCCTGAGACGGCCCTGACCATCAAAAAATACGGATATTTCATTTATCTGCTCCCCTTGTTTTTACCCTTTGCCAGTTATTACTGGGGTAACAGTTCTGGCTGGCATGATGCCTTCACATGGCTAACCGTGCTGGTTGTGTATGTACTGGTGCCAATCCTGGATCTCATTCTTGGTAAAGACCCGGTCAATCCAGACGAAGCCACCATGGTACCGGCACTAAGCAAAGTAAATTTTTATCGCTGGCTAACCCTAAGCTGCTTCCCGTTGTATTTCATTTGCTTGTTTTCCACTGGCTATCTTTTAGTCCAATGGAAAGAGCTGAGCACATTTGGTCAATTCAACTATATGATCGCCATGGGCATTGTAGGTGGGATTATTGCCATCAATGTGGGTCATGAATTGATTCACAAAAGTACTCAAATTGAGCAAATCAGTGGTGGCCTACTACTTGGATTAGTGAGCTATGCCGGTTTTAAAGTAGAACATGTCTATGGTCATCACGTTCATGTTTCTACGCCAGAAGATGCTAGCTCTTCGCGCTATAACCAAAGCGTGTATCAGTTCCTGCCTCATGCTTATCTACATAATTTTTTAAACGCGTGGAAATTACAAAAGAAACGCATGGAGAAAAAAGGCCTAGGTCTTTTGAGCGTGAAAAACGAATTGATTTGGTACTATGCGTTTACGATCACCGTGAGTGTATTAATGGGTGCATTCTTTGAATTCTTAGGTGCAGGCTTCTGGTGGGGCGTGGGTTATTTCTATCTGCAAAGCTTTGTGGCATTCACTTTACTAGAAGTTATTAATTACATTGAGCATTATGGCTTGCATCGCCGTAAGATGAGCAACGGCAAGTATGAGCGTGTAACCCCTGAACATAGCTGGAACAGCAACTTCTTTTTAACCAATATGTTTCTTTTCCAACTTCAACGTCACAGCGATCACCATGCGTATGCAGCGCGTCGTTATCAAGTATTACGTCATTACGAAGAGAGCCCTCAGTTGCCATTTGGCTATGCCACCATGTTCACCATTGCCCTGATTCCTCCACTATGGAAAGCCATTATGAACCCAAGAGTGGAAGCCTATTACGAGAATGACCCAGAGGCATTAGGAGCGCTGTAATCAGCGCTGTTCTTAAAACGATTTTGTTGTCCATTTTTAGCCCGCATTGCGCGGGCTTTTTTATGTACAGGAGGTACGGTATGTCGCGATGCCATGGAAAGCTTACCCCATGAGCGAAGCGAGTGCAGTGGGTATGGCAAGGAGCGACGGGACAT
>Ga0255776_10008634_pt1 | contig 10059 bp, 10 predicted proteins | sample 071ome_19_FD_179974 | JGI IMG/M metagenome (GOLD analysis project Ga0255776, IMG submission 179974) | Coastal salt marsh microbial communities from the Groves Creek Marsh, Skidaway Island, Georgia - 071413AT metaG (version 2) | ecosystem: Environmental > Aquatic > Marine > Intertidal zone >...
AATAGGTACAATTAAGTTTTGGGCGCCCCTGAAACTTATTTTTATGTTCATGCATCTTTATTAGAGCGATGAGAGAAAAATTAACAATAACTGATAAGGATATTAAAGCTGCAAAGCAAATGTGTCCTACCTCTCAAAAAAAAATCTATGATGCTTATAGAGTAATGGTTTACTCAATTGCTAAGAGAATTTTCCTTAATACTGGTTATGCTGAGGACATTCTGCAGGAAACATTTATTGATGTGTTCACTAAGCTCGGCACTTTTGAAGGTAAACACTATCAGTTAGGCGCCTGGATTAAACGTATAGCAACCAATCGATCGTTGATGATGTTAAGAACTGCTTGGATTTCGAGGAAATCTGATGAAGAAATCGAGGAAGTACCTTATCAATCCTTTGAGAATCAATTGCATAATAATGAGGAGCTGGAGACTGCTCTGGCAACATTAAACCCCGTTTCAAGATCAGTGCTTTGGCTTCATGATGTCGAGGGCTATACGCATGCTGAGATCGGAAAAATGATGAAGAAAACTGAGAGTTTTTCTAAGTCACAACTTGCAAGAACGCATAAAAAAATTAAAGAATTATTAGAAACCAATCAAACCACAAACATCAATGTCAAAGAGTATCGATAACTATTTAAAGTATCTTGACGATAATCTGGTGGATGTTAAGACTATCCAAGAGATTAATGAAAGTGATGAGCACCTCCGTGAGATCAATAGGATTAAATCTTTAAGAAAGGCATTAAAGAATTTACCTCAATTTCAACCGGATGAATCAAATTGGGATTTAATTCAGCAATCCATTCAAGATGAAAGTATTAAATCTCTATCTTGGTCTCGCTTAAAGAGCTTGTCGGTTGCATCGCTAATTGTTTTTGTATTATTTATGCAGCCATTTAATCTTATTCCTGATACCACAATCATTCAGTCAAATAATCTGATGGCCTCTTCTTTTGATCAAATCGATGATGTGTCTACTGCATCCAACATGCATGCGTTGTTAACACAAGAGTTAATCTATCGTGAAATTGCCGCCATAGACGTGCTGTTAAATTTAGATTCACAAGACGATCCCTTCAGTCAAAACAAGGATTTAATCCTGCAAAGAGAAAGCCTGATCGATGCATTGCTTCACGTTTCGCTGATAAATGATGAGACTGGTTTGCGACTCATAGAGCTTTAAATGCATCATCAATTCAAAATAACATTCCAGACCGAAATAATGAGACCTTATTTATTCCCGATCTTGCTCATCCTATTTTTAATTAGCATGCTAATGCTGGGTAATCTATTTGGCCAAGAAACCGAGGAAGGTTTAACCGATTACGAGAACCTTCAGGATGAAATTAGCACAGCAAGAGCTGAATTAGAGGCGGCAGCAAGAAGGCTGGCAGAACTGAGCATGATGGCCAGGCAGTCCATGCCGTCAGATAGGCCCCTTCCCCGAGCAATGATTGGCATTGTTGTTGCTAATGAGGGAGGGGATGTCATTGTAGAGAGGGTGTCACCGGGAAGCCCAGCTCAGTCCGCTGGAGTATTGCCTGGCGACATCATTACAAACCTCAATGGCCAATTAATTTCTGATGTATCAGAGGTTATTGATTTAATAACAGAATTATCTCCTGGCGATGAGGTAGCACTCTCGGTAGAGAGAGACGGGTTCTCTGCCACTTTGAGTTTAGCGTCTGTGGCCATGCATCCTATGCAGCCTATGAACAGGTTCCCCTTACTTGAGGACGCAAGAAGACGAATGATGCTCAGTATGGAAGATGGCGATTTTGGTGATGAAGTCCATGAATTTATATGGCTTGAGGATGGCATCAATGACTCTATCGATGAAATGAATGATAACCTCGATGAAGATGGGGAAAATGTATTCATCTTTAGACAAAGACTCGCCCCTCAATTACAAAATGATCGATCAAGAAATGACCGAGGCGATCGAGATGACGATAGACGTGATCAAGGAAGAGACAGGGACAGAGATAGAGGTGGAGACAGAGGAAGAGACCGCGTTCGCGATCGTTATCATTATTGGGATTTATTTGAACATTACGATCTAGTCCCTATGAGTCCCCAGCTCGCTCCTTACTTTGGTGAAGAGCAAGGCCTACTCGTTGTCTTTGATGATGATCACTCAATAGATGGGAGTGAAATTTTCCTTGAAGGGGATGTCATTACGAGTATCGAAGGTGAGTCCTTTATCGGACTCCGAGATTTTGCCCAAAAATTTATCAATGCTATTGAATCAGATGGGTCTGCATTGATAGGGATAACACGTGACTATCAGTCTCAAACCGTTGATTTCGATCTAAATAGCCAATAACTTCACTTTAATTTGAATTTTATCCAATCTACAATCCACTACTATGGATTTAGAAGAATTTAATTATGATCTTCCCGAGGAGCGTATTGCTCAAAGTCCATTATGCGATAGGGTAGGCAGTAAGTTACTCGTCGCTAATTCAAAAAGGATCATACATACAAAATTTCAAGATTTAGATCATTTTCTCAATAAAGGTGATTTGATCGTTCTCAATGATACTAAGGTCATCAATGCCAGGATCTATGCAAAGCGAAGTACAGGCAGAGACGTCGAGATCATGCTTGAGAGGGTGATGTCCCCATTTATCGCATTAGCGAGACTGGGTAATGCAAAAAATATTTCAGAGGGAGAAAATCTTCTTATTGACCAGAAGCAGAGCATCAAAGTCATTGAGAGGAACGGAAATATATTTACTCTGGAATTTGAAACCAATATATCTGAGATCCTTAATGAATATGGATCCGTTCCTTTGCCACCCTACATAACCAGAAAGCCTGACTTAAATGATAGCAGTCGCTATCAAACCGTCTATGCAAGAGAAGAGGGCGCCATTGCAGCCCCTACTGCGGGACTTCACTTTGATAAACCAATGATCGAGAAAATAAGAAATAATGGCATTGATATTGAATTTTTAACCTTGCATGTAGGATTTGGAACCTTTACACCGATAAAGACTCAAAATATTTCTGATCATAAAATGCATGAGGAGTACGTTCATGTATCAGAGCATTTATGCAATAAAATTATTTCAACTAAAAAGCAGGGGGGTCGAGTGATTGCTGTCGGAACGACCACCACTCGCGCGCTGGAGTCATGCCACCAAGGCAAAAATCTTGAGCCTAAAAAGGGGTATACAAATTTATATATTTGTCCAGGATTTAAATTTCATGTCGTTGATGCCATGATCACAAACTTCCATCAACCGAAATCATCACTGATGGTTATGATAGCTGCGTTTATTGGTACTGAGGCAGTAAAAAAAATATATCAATCAGCTATAAACAATAGGTATAGATTCTTAAGCTACGGCGATGTAACGCTTTTAGAGAGGTCATAAATGTTCGAGATTCTAAATCAAGAGGGTCACGCACGTTTAGGAAGGTTGATCTGTCAGAGAGGCGTGATTAGAACTCCTGCCTTCATGCCCGTGGGCACCTATGGTTCAGTAAAATCAATGCTTCCAGATGAAATTAAGAGTTTGGGTGCGGACATCATTCTTACGAATGCCTATCATATGTATGAGCGCCCTGGCTTGAGTCTGATTAAAGAGCAAGGCGGCATGCACCGATTTATCGGCTGGGATGGCCCAATCCTCATGGACTCTGGAGGTTACCAAGTATTTAGCCTCGATGGTTTAAATACGATAACTGAGGATGGCGTAAAGTTTAAGTCTCCCATCAATGGATCCGAGATATTTTTATCTCCAGAAATTTCAATCAACTTTCAGGTTGATTGCGGGATCGATATCATCATGATTTTTGATGAGTGCCCTCCCTATGGATGCGACAAGGCTTATCTCGAGAGTTCGACTGATTTATCCATAAGGTGGGCGCAAAGATCCTTTCACACATTTCAAAATAGAAATTCTGAACATGCAAAAATATTTGGGATTATTCAGGGCGGCGAGTATCCGGATCTCCGGCTAAAGTCATTAGAAGCCCTGTTAGAGATGAACTTTGATGGTCTGGCTATCGGCGGTTTGGCTGTCGGAGAGCCAGAGGAGCTTAGGCTGAAGGTTATTAATGATCTGAATCCTTATCTACCATCTGGTAAGCCTAGGTATTTAATGGGCGTTGGCACACCAGTGGATCTTCTTAATAGCATTGCACAAGGAATTGATATGTTTGATTGCGTCATACCAACCAGACACGCTCGGACCGGACAATTATTCACAAACCATGGTCCTATAAACATAAGAAATGCCCAATACAAAAATAGCAATAAGCCGATCGATGAGAATTGCGGGTGCGTCACTTGTCAAAAATTTTCTCTGTCCTACTTACATCACTTAGATAAATGCAAGGAAATCCTTGGTGTAAGACTCAATACGATACATAACCTTTACTTCTATTTAAATCTTATGGAAACAGCTCGGGAGCAGCTAAGAGTGAATAATTTTCAACAATTTAAGCAGGAATTTATAGCTAATTACATGCTATAAACTGTTTAATGTGATGGTAGCTGTGTCATAATATGCCGATGTTTTTAGACAAGATAATAGATGTATTGATTCCGCCAGCTTTTGCCCAGGCTGCGCCTGAGCAACCAAGCGTCGTTGCAAGCTTTCTTCCTTTAATCGTCATATTTGCGATCTTTTATTTTCTGTTAATACGTCCACAACAAAAAAAACAAAAAGAACATCAGGAGATGGTTGATGCCCTTGAGGTTGGAGCTGAGGTCGTTACTGCGGGCGGAGTGATTGGTGTGATTCATTTAATCAGTGATGATTGGATCCATCTAGAAATTGCTGAAGGCACAGTGATTAAAGTGCAAAGAGGAACGATTGGCACATTAATGCCAAAAGGAACCTATAAAAATCTAAAATCATAGATTACATATGAATAAAATTGCCCTTTGGAAAACCTTGCTCATCCTATTTGTAATGCTGATAGGTTTTCTGTATGCACTGCCAAATATTTTTGGAGATGACCCAGCATTACAGATAACGCGTGAAGATGGTACACCAGTCCTCACCGCTACTATTGAACAAGCCGAAGGAATACTGAACCAAAATGAAATTAATTTTAATACAATTGATTTTCAAGGAAATGCATTAATTATTCGCCTGAGTAATACTGATGATCAACAGTCCGCAAGCGCACTCTTGCGTGAATCTCTTAATCAGCATGTTGTTGCGCTTACTCTTGCATCAAGAGCGCCAAGAGCAATCCAAAATTTAGGCTTTAGACCTATGAGTCTTGGGTTGGATCTTAGGGGGGGAGTTTACTTCTTGTATCAGGTAGACCTCGCAACGGCGACACAACAATACTTGGATAGCTATCAAGCCTCAATCAGTCAGGCATTTAGGTCTGAGGGCATACCTGTCAGTGTCCAAAGAAATATAGATACCATAATTTTCAGCTTTGACAATGAAGAATCGATTATTCAAGCAGAGGAATTACTCTTTCGTCTAGACCCATTACTTAATGTAACTGCGGCCCAATCAGCGCAAGGATTCCAATTGAATGTTGCTTTGTCAAACATACAAATCACCCAAAGACAAAACATCGCCTTGCAGCAAAATATCCTGACATTAAGAAATCGTGTCAATGAATTGGGTGTTGCAGAGCCTGTCGTTCAAAGACAAGGATTAGATAGAATACTAGTGCAATTACCAGGTATTCAGGATCCATCTCAAGCCGAGCGAATTTTAGGGTCCACTGCAACCATTGAATTTAGATTGGTAGATTTTGAAAATGACCCCTTTGAGGCGGATCGGACTAATCGACCCCCGTTAAACTCTATTCTTAGATATGATCGAACTGGATTTCCAGAACTTTTAAGACGAGAGGTCATTGTATCTGGAAGTGAACTGACAGATGCTACGTTCATGTACTCTCAGGGACAGCCAGCGGTATCGATCAGACTTAACGCCCAAGGTGCAGCAAGGATGCTCGATGCAACGCAAGCAAATTTAAATCGTCCTATGGCGGTATTATTTATTGAGGATAGCCCGGAGCTAGTTGAGGTTGATGGAGCGACTGAATTGATCTCAAATCGGACAGAGACAGTCATAAATAAGGCTACCATTAGGGGAGTTTTCTCAAATAGCTTCCAAATTACTGGAGTTACCCCGTTTGAAGGTCAAGACTTAGCGCTTCTGCTAAGATCAGGATCATTAGCAACCCCCATAGTCAAAGTTGAAGAGAGAACTATCGGCCCAAGCTTAGGTCAAGATAATATTGATCGTGGTAGGTTGGCGGTCGTTGTCGGTTTGATTGCTGTGATGCTATTCATGATTTTGTATTATCGTGCTTTTGGAATCATCGCTAATGTCGCACTGATTTCAAATGTAGTTTTGATTGTTGGGACACTCTCATTTTTGCAGGCATCACTGACGCTCCCTGGTATAGCTGGAATAGTATTGACCATTGGTATGGCAGTTGATGCAAATGTACTTATCTTTGAAAGAATTAGGGAAGAGCTTAGAAATGGCGTTACCCCGCTCGCAAGTATTAAGGCGGGCTATGAGAAGGCACTATCCACGATTGCTGATGCCAATATCACAACTTTTATTGCCGCCATAGTTCTCTTTACTTTTGGGACGGGCCCTATTAAAGGTTTTGCCATAACCCTTGCTATAGGCATCGCGACTTCGATGTTTACCTCTATTATGGTCTCAAGGCTTCTAGTGAATTTATTTTTTGAAAGAAAAGCAAGGCTTCAAAGCCTTTCGATAGGAATCAAGGTCTAGTCATGAATATTAATAAAGTCATTAACTTCATGTCATACCAAAAACCTGCGGTAGCTATATCTTTGATTTTGATTGTGACTTCATTTTTTATGGTCTTTTCTAGAGGTTTAAACTTTGGGATAGATTTTACTGGTGGAATTATTATTGAGGCTGAATTTGAGCAGGAATCTAATTTACAAGATATTAGGGACTTGCTTGATGCAAATGAATTTCAAAATGCTTTGGTGCAAAACTTTGGATCCCCCAATGATGTGCTTATCAGGTTAGAGCCTCAAGAAAACATGGATGGTGGCGCCGTCAGGGATCAGATATTGTCACTTCTCACAAGCATCGATTCTTCGGCAGAGCTTCTTAGGATTGAATTTGTAGGACCCCAGGTAGGCCAAGACCTTACTGAACAGGGATCGCTGGCGATGCTGTTTGCTTTGATCATGATATTCATCTATGTCACATTCAGGTTTAAGTGGAAGTTTGCGTTAGGTGCACTGACTGCACTGGTACATGATGTAATTATTTTGATAGGTTTTTTTGCACTTTTTCAGCGTAATTTTGACCTAACGATTCTCGCAGCTGTTCTTGCTACGATTGGCTATTCATTAAACGACACGATTGTCGTTTATGATCGTATTAGAGAGAACTTCAGAGTCATGCGAGGCGAGACTCCATTAGCCATTACCAATCAATCAATCACTCAAATGCTGGGCAGAACGATTATCACTTCGGGAACGACACTTCTCGTATTGCTTGCCTTGTTTTTTTTAGGGGGAGAGACGGTCTCTGGTTTTGCGCTGGCACTGATCGTCGGTATCTTCGTCGGAACTTATTCGTCGATATTTATAGCATGTGCACTGGTACTATCTCTAAGGATCTCCAATGAAGACTTTATGGAGAGAAAAGTCGAAGAAATAGACGACCTTCCTTAGCTTTTATTGGATTAAGCTTAATAGCTGGAGATGAATTTTAGGGTTTCCAGCAATTACCTCACCTTCGAAAAATTTATTACCACCCGAAAAATCTGAGATCATACCCCCAGCTTCTTCAATAAGTAGTGATCCCGCCGACACGTCCCATGGCTTGAGACCTTTTTCCCAAAAGGCATCGATCCTGCCGCAAGCAACGTAAGCAAGATCAAGTGCCGCAGACCCACTAATTCTAATACCTGAAACATTTGTCATTAAGCTCTCTAAGCGTTTTAACTGCGCTTTATTGGTTTCATCCTCTCTTTGACAGTGCGCAGCCATATTGATCAGAGCTTTTGTTAACTTTAATGTTTTGCTTACACGAATTTTTGAGTTATTTAGTTTTGCGCCATTTCCTCTTGATGCAGTAAAGAGCTCTTGTCTGAGTGGATCAAAGATAACTCCATGCTGCATTTGACCCTTGTGCTGTATTCCAATTGATATTGAGAAATGTGGGAATCCATGCAAAAAATTATTAGTCCCATCAAGGGGATCAATAATCCAAACAGTCTCATCCTCTCCCTCATGACCAAGCTCTTCAGAATAAATTGCATGTGATGGATAGTGTTTTCTTATGATGTCAGTGATTACCTCTTCTGACTGAAGATCAATATTTGTGACAAAGTCATTGAGCTCTTTTTCTCTTACCTTGACAGAATCCAGACGATGCAATGACCTTAACATTACAATTGCTGCCTCCCTACAGGCTTTAACGGCTATATTTAGCATCCCTTCCATAGTGCATGATTATCCGTTTTTTTAAATTATGAGTACAGTATAATTTTTGACATGCAAAACATAAGGATAGTCCTAGATCAAACATCACACGGTGGTAACATAGGTGCGGTTGCAAGAGCGATGAAGAATATGGATCTTTATCATCTGTATTTAGTCAACCCTAAAGACTATCCTTCCGAAGACGCAACAGCTCGGTCTTCCGGTGCCGATGATATTCTTAATAATGCACAAATATTCTCATCCCTCAAGGATGCTGTAGCTGATTGTCAATATGTCATTGGTGCAAGCGCAAGGGCACGAGAACTCTCTCTCCCTACCATTACCCCAAGAGAATTTGCTAATGATACGCTTGCTCTCACGAACATTAATATTGCATGCGTATTTGGAAATGAGCGCATTGGCCTTGAAAATCGTCAGTTGGCCTTATGCAATAAGCAATTAATTATTCCCACTCAAGAAAAATTTTCTTCTTTAAATTTAGCGATGGCAGTTCAGATAGTTTGTTATGAGCTTTATACGGCGCACCAGCCTGGCCAGAAGCATGCCATAACTGCAAAGGTTGATAGCGCAACATCAGGAGAAAAGGAAAGTTTGATAGACTTTATTGAAGAATTAGCTACTGAGGTTAAGTTTTCTAATCCAGATCAACCGAAAAAGTTGAGTGTTCGCATAAGACAAATCGTATCGAAGTCTAATTTCACCTCAAGTGAGGTAAGTTTGATGAGAGGATTTTTAAAGAATTTAAAAAAATGAACGAGTTATATCCATATTATTTTGACTATGCTGCCAGCACACCGATGGACCCGCTGGTATTAGATGAAATGACTTTATTTTTAGAGTCTCCTGAATCAGTTGCAAATTTTTCCTCTTCCCATAGCTTGGCTTATGCAGTTCAATCTACTTTGAACGAGAAAGTGCAGCTGATTCAAAATAAATTGGATCTTGATGCTCATGAATTAATATTTACCTCTGGAGCAACCGAATCACTGAACTATGTTTTAAGGGGATTTTCGAATAAATATTCAAACGCTAAGATCATCACTTCAAATCTAGAGCATAGCGTCACTTATAAAGTTCTAGATCAAATCCCCTTAAACAAGGTTTTTATTTCTAACAACTCAAATGCTGAAATTGACCTAAACGAACTAGAGGCATCATTGAAAGTAGCACCTTCATTGGTATCACTCATACATGTAAATAATGAAATTGGAACGATTAATGAATTAGATGAGGTTTCTTATTTGTGCAGAAAATATGATGCAAAACTGCATATTGATGCCTCACAGACATTAGGCAAAACACGCTTTGATCATCTATTTCAGCTCGCCGATTATATTACGGTTTCTTCGCATAAATTCTATGGACCTAAAGGTGTTGGCATTTTATTTAAGAAAAAAGACGAATCATTGCCAAGCCTTATTTTTGGATCTGAGCAATTTGGTCGGGCAGGGACATTACCGACGCATCAAATTGTAGGCTGCCTCAAGTCACTTAGCTTAATTATTGAAAATCCTTACGAAAAAAATTCCGATATGCATAAGGCCGAACAGCATCTCGAAAATGAAATCCTTGCATGCAATGCTTTTATATTAAATGCAAAGAACGCTAATCGAGCAA
>Ga0255776_10008635_pt1 | contig 10059 bp, 5 predicted proteins | sample 071ome_19_FD_179974 | JGI IMG/M metagenome (GOLD analysis project Ga0255776, IMG submission 179974) | Coastal salt marsh microbial communities from the Groves Creek Marsh, Skidaway Island, Georgia - 071413AT metaG (version 2) | ecosystem: Environmental > Aquatic > Marine > Intertidal zone > Salt...
CTCAAGGAACAGAAGGATTTTTCACTCGCGCGCATCGGTATGGCTGCCGATCACCTGGATACGTTTTCAAAACTGGCGCAAGAGCCGTACGGCATTATCCTTGTCACCGGCCCGACCGGCTCGGGTAAATCCACGACGCTCAAAGCAACGCTCGAGCATATCAAAGACGGCAAGCGCAAAATAATCACGGTCGAAGATCCGGTCGAATACAACGTACCCGGCGTTACGCAAGTGCAGACCAAGGCGGAAATCGGGTACACATTCGCGCGCGCCTTGAGGTCCATCCTGCGTCAAGACCCCGACGTTATTATGATCGGTGAAATTCGGGACCTCGAAACCGCTCAGATCGCCGTGCAGGCGTCGCTCACCGGTCACATGGTATTCTCGACTCTGCACACAAACGACTCATTGAGTGCCTTCACACGGCTCACCGACATGGGTCTTGAACCCTTCCTCGTGGCGTCTTCGGTGCGCGAGGTTATGGCACAACGATTGATTAGACGCCTTTGCCCCCATTGCCGCGAGCCGCATGAGCCGCCCGTCGGCATCCGTGCTAAATCCGAGGACCTGCAAAAGCAATTTCCCGACCTCTTGGTCGAAGCGCCTCAATGGCTCACAGCGAGGGGCTGTCCCAAATGCCAGAACACGGGATACAGGGGAAGATTGGGCATTTATGAGGTCGCGGTCCTGACCGAGGAACTTGCGGACGCCGTTCTACACCAGCGTCCTCTGCACGATCTTCAAACGATTGCCCGCAAAGATGGGTTCCGCGATCTGCTCGAAGATGGCCTCGTCAAGGCCTGGCAGGGGGAAACAAGCGTCGAGGAAGTCTTGCGTGTCGCCGGTCAGGCGGGCATAGACGACTAGTCGTTTCCCTCGATTTCGATAGGCTGTTGTCCATTGAAGGCAAATAACGAAACTGCCGCCAAATTGAACGCAGCATTTCAAGAAGCTGTCGCATTGCAGAAGTCGGGCGATGTCGAGAGCGCCGCGGCGAAATACGAAGCGCTTCGGTCGGCCCTTCCCAATCATCCAGAGCTTCATTATTTGCTGGGTGCCGCATACGTTCACCTCAATCGACTGAATGATGCGCTGTCCGTATTGGAGCATTGCCTTAAACAACGACCCGATCACGTGCCGGCGATGGAAATGGCGGGATCGGCGTGGGTCAAACTCAACAGACTTGATAATGCCGTTCCATATTTTGAAAAAGCAGCAAGACAATCACCGACCTCTGCCGCTGCGCAATGCAGGCTGGGGTCGACGCTCATTGCCACTCATCGATATGAGGAAGCGCGCTCAGCGTATCAAACTGCGCTGGATATCGAACCTGAAAACGCCGAGGCGATGACAGGTTTGGGATTTGCGCTCCACAAGATGGGCAAAAGCATCGAAGCGGAATCGCTTTTGCGAAGCTGCATTGACACCACTTCGTATGCGCAAGCGCATACGGTTCTTGCGGGGTTGCTGGACGAGGAGGCCCGCTTCGATGAAGCCGAGGCCGTGCTGCGCCGATGTCTGGCGGTGCATCCGAATTACCTACCCGCCCTGCATAGCCTCGCCATCTCGATACACAAGCAAGGCAATCTCATCGAAGCGGAAAAGGCATACCGCAAAGCAATTTCCGCGGGGGTGACCGGTCCTGACATAGCTGTCCAACGAACGGATGCCCTTACAGATCTCGGCAAGCTCGACGAGGCCGCTGAAATATTGGAGCGCGCCATTGCCACAACACCGCACCACGCAGGATTGATGACAGGGCTGGGGCGCGTGCACGAGTTACGCGGCGACCTTGCGCACGCGTTGAAATTGCATGATCGCGCAATTGAGGCGGACGGACGCAATGTCGCCGCCCTCATCAATCGCGGTAACACCAAAAAATATATGGGCGATCTTGAAGGTGCGCTGACGGATTTTCAAACCGCGGCATCACTCGACCCGGCCTCCCACGCCGCGCGGGCGAGTCAAGGCATGGTATTGCTCAATCTCGGTCGCCTCAAAGAAGGCTGGCCACTCTTCAAGTCTAGAGGAGGCGCGCGCGCCGGCTCGGTCGACCTCACGGATGGAAAGCCCTGGGACGGAAAGCCCCTTGATGGGAAAAAAATACTGGTTTGGTCTGAGTACGGACTGGGCGACGAAATTCTTTTCGCGAGCTTGTTGCCGGACGCCCTGCAGCGCACGGCCACCTGCACCTTTGTCTGCTCACCACGGCTGGCCCACCTTTTTAAACGGGCCTTTCCTGGAGCCGACATTCGTGGGCCGGGACCCGAAGTGGAAGGCGACTTCGATGCCAGATTGCCGCTGGTTAACGCCGCGCAATGGCTGCGGCCGTCCCTCGATGCGTTTCCAAAACATCCCGGATATCTGAAAGCCGACCCTGAACTGACAAAGGAAATGCGCTCGCGATATCGCGCGGGACACGACGGACCCGTTATTGGCATTTCCTGGTATAGTGGCGGCAGCATTGGAACAGGGCCTTTCAAGTCTCTCCCGCTAGATAAATGGCTGCCAATTTTAAATTCCCCGAACATCCGCTTCGTATCCCTTCAATATGGAAATCCCACAGCAGAGATCAAAGCGATCAAAACCCGATTTGACTTCGATCTTATCGAAGACTCGAACGTAGACCCCTCAGGCGACATGGATGCATTCGCCGCACAAGTTGCGTCGATGGACCTCGTCATCTCCGTCAGCAATTCGACCGTTCATTTTGCCGGGGCGCTGGGCATTCCCGTATGGGCCATGGTCCCCAAAGGTCTTGGGGCACACTGGTATTGGTTTCAAGACCGCACCGATAGTCCCTGGTATCCGTCGCTGACGATATACAGACAGACGACGCCCGGCGCGTGGGATAACGTCATCAACGCAATCGTAAACGATTTAAAGAGCTGGCGAAATTCATGACCAAGATTTCGTCCATGACGCTCGAACAAGCATTCAACAATGCCGTAGCGCTGATGAATAGCGGACAATACGAGCAGGCCAAAGACATTTGCCTTCAAATTCGAAAAGTGCGCCCGAAGGTGCCTGACGTGCACCATTTGCTGGGGGGCATTGCCTTTAAACTCGGCGACAGAGAAGGGGCCGCAGATCATTTCAGCCAGGTCGTTCGATTAAATCCCGATCACATCGAGGCCCGCACAAATCTTGTTAAAATGCTGCGTGACCTGAACCGTTGGAAGGAAGCGGAAGCGCACCTTACTATTTTGGCGCGCGGCAACGCTGACGATGCAGCAATCCTAAAAGACCTCGCCAAAGCGCAAGTTCAGATCAAAAAATACGATGAGGCATTGAGCACATTACAGCGCGCATTGTCATCGCATGACGCGCCGCACATCATTCAATGCGAAATTGCCGACGTGCACGCAAAAAAAGGGGAGTTGGATAAAGCCGCCGAGGTATATTTGAGCGTTTTAAAAGAGCGGCCGCATTTTGTGCCTGCACTTCAGAATCTTTCAGTTATTCGCGATATACAAAATCGCATGGACGATGCGCTCAGGCTCCAACAAACCGCCGCTGAGGCTGAGCCCGAGAATGCAGATGCGAGAACGCATTTCGCGCTCTCTTTGCTGGCCCGCGAAAATTTTGATCGCGGCTGGTCCGAATACAATTGGCGTTTACACCGCACCCAAACTTCTACGCTGCACGGACGCTTCGACGCCCCTTATTGGAACGGCGAACCTCTGGAAGACCAGTGTATATTGGTATGGACAGAGCAAGGGCCCGGTGATGAAATTCTGATCTCGAGCATGCTTCCCGATGTACTGGTCCGTTGCAAAAAATGCATTGTCGTTTGCACAGAACGATTGGCGCCGATTTTCGAACGCTCATTTGAAAACGTCGAGGTATTCACAAGAGAGGCGGTTCTGAAGGGCAACGGGCCTACCGAAGCGCCGGATTTTCAGGCCTCTCTATCTCATTTAGGCGCACAATTAAGGACGGCGCCGGACTCATTTCCGCATCATCACGGGTATCTGCGTGCCGACGATGGATTAATTGCCGAACTGCGCGAAATGTATCGCGCCGATCAAAACCAACCCTTGATAGGCATTTCATGGCACAGCGCAAATCTGGCACCGGACGCCGCCGAACGCAAAAGCACGCTACTGCAAGATTGGAAAGATATCCTTCTTACGCCGAATGTGAAATTCGTGAGTTTGCAGTACGGCGATCACGACCGTGAGATCACAAATGCCAAGAAGCACTTTGATGTGAAAATAGTGAGAGACAAGAGCGTTGACCCACTGGTGAGCATGGACCGTTTTGCGGCCCAGGTCGCGGCAATGGATTTGGTGATCTCGGTCAGCAATACGACAGTTCATGTTGCCGGCGCTTTGGATAAACCGGTCTGGACAATGGTGCCTGCGTCTTTGGGCCGGATTTGGTACTGGTTTCTCGAGCGCGACACGTCCCTATGGTATCCATCCATGAGACTGTACAGGCAAGATCATGGCACGAGCTGGGACCGCACAATTGGCGCCATCGCCCATGAATTGAAACTCTGGAAGGACAAAGCGGTCAAAGCACAATAATGCTGCATTCGCTCCGAAATTTATGAAAAGAGTCCCCCTTCCCATCCCACATCCGGAATTCCTTCAGACGCATAGCCTCAAGCTGAATGTGCTGCAAAAGGACAGGGATCGTTTCCGCAAGAAATTCGAACGGAACGGTGCCAAGGTGTTATTGGTTGGAATCGCTTGGCAGGGCATCAACGGCACGACCAAAGAGCCGTACGCCCTAAACGTACTTGAATGGGGACCAATCTTTCACGTTCCCGGCTGTGCATTTGTGAACGTGCAGCACGGCGAAGTTCATGAACAATTGGCCGCAGTCGAAAAGGGTTTCCGCATTTCCGTGGCCGATGCGGAAATCGATGCACCTGAAAGCAACACAAATGCCCTCGCCTCCAAGATTGCGGCCCTTGACCTCGTCATCGCCCCACACTCCGATACCACAGACATTGCCTTGGCATGCGGCATCCCCGTTCTCGGGTTTTCGCAAGGAGGCAATGCCTTTCCGGTATCGGGCAACCATCTTCAACAATTTTTCCCGGACCCGACTGGCGACTGGTTGAGCGCATTGCGCGATGCCGGTCTTTCTCTGTTGAATTACGCATTCAGCGCCCAGGTTGTCGATAAAAAGGGACCGTATTTACGCTCGCTGGCGCAAGCTTACGCATCGATGAACCGATTTGACGATGCCGAGGCCCTATATCGTGCGTTGGCCGCCGAACCGGGCCTTAAGCCAGAAGGCATGCATCAAATCGGCGCCCTAAAGGCAAAACAACAGTTGCACGACGAGGCTTTAAAGTTCTTTGACGAGGCCCTGACCGCTAACCCATCGTTTTGGCAATCGTATAACGCCAAGGGAATGTCCTTCGCTGCGCTGCTTCGCCTCCACGAAGCAATTGCGGCATATGAGAAGGCCCTGGAATTCAACCCAGAATCCGGAGAGGCCCGTAATAATCTCGGCACTGCGTTGCGCCGCATTGGCCGGGCCACTGACGCCTTGAAACACTATCAAAAAGCGAGAGACATTCTTCCGAACGTCAATTCGGTACATCTCAATCTCGCCGCGGTGCTGTATGAAGCGGGCAAGCCCGAGGAAGCGATCGTTGAGTTTACCAAGCTGATTGCGCGTGAACCCAACCATGTTGATGCACATCACCATCGGGCGCAAATCAATCTGGCCTTAGGGCGCTTTGATGAAGGCTGGCCCGAATTTCAATGGCGCTTGAAACGCGCCGACGCCAATGTGCGTCACGATATATTTCCCCATCCGATATGGCGAGGGGAAGACCTCACCGGTAAGAACGTTCTTGTGTGGACCGAGCAAGGTATTGGCGATGAAATTCTAACAGCCAGCATGATCCCCGACGCGATTAACGCCGCGAAACACGTCACCGTTTTATGTTCCGAACGTCTCGTACCTTTGATGCGCCGATCGTTTCCAAACGCCACGGTGGACCTGCGCGCGGAACCTTTGCCAAAGTGCGCGACGGATAGCGCAATAGATTTTCAGATGTCGCTATCGGAACTGGGCGGCGCGTTCCGAAAGAGCTTTGATGATTTCCCGACCCGCAAACAATTCCTGAACGCCGACCCTGATCACGCCAACATTATCTGCGGACGATATGAATCTCTGTTTCCGTCAACTTTGCGCGTTGGTCTTTCATGGATGAGCCAAAAGAACTACGAAGTGGGCTGGCTCAAGAGCCACGACCTCACAAATTGGGCACCCATACTCAAAGTGCCCGGTATCAAATTCATAAACCTGCAGTACGGCGACCGGGCAAACGACTTGGCGTGCGCGCGTGAGCAATTGAACGTCGACATTTTCCACGATCAGGAGATCGACCCGCTCAAAGACATGGACGCCTTTGCCGCGCAGGTTGCAGCGCTTGATTTGGTGATATCCGTCAGCAATACCACGGTACACACCGCAGGTGGCCTGGGTGTGCCGGTCTGGACTTTGGTGGCGAAAGGCCGCGGGCGCTTCTGGTATTGGTTCCGGGATAGATCGGACAGCCCCTGGTACCCGTCAATGCGGCTTTTCAATCAGGAAACCAGCGGCGACTGGGCCAAAACCGTCAAGCACTGCGCCGCCGCGCTCGAACAATGGGTCCGTGAAAAATCTGAAACGTCGTAATCTTTCTGAGCCCAGCTCTTGAGGTTCGGCAGCCAATAAACCATAAAACCTCCTTTACCGAGATGTATCTAGAAATCGGACCTATCTATGATTCGCATTTTCATTGGATATGACCCGCGCGAAGCGGTTGCGTTCAACGTGTTGTCGCACAGCATTCACACACGCGCATCCGAACCGGTCGATATCGCCCCACTTATGCTCTCACAGTTGAAAAAGATCTTCACGCGAGAGTCGCACCCTCTCCAATCAACCGAGTTTTCGTTCAGCCGTTTTTTGGTTCCCTATTTGTCGAACTTTGAGGGCTGGAGCATGTTCTGCGACTGCGACATGTTGATGCTCGACGACATTGCGAATTTGTGGGAGCTGCGTGACGACAAATTTGCGGTCCAGGTTGTCAAGCACGAACACACCCCGGAGCACGCGACCAAGTTTCTCGACAAACCGCAAAGCCGATACGAGAAAAAAAACTGGTCGTCGGTCATTCTATTCAACAATGCAAAATGCACCGCACTTACGCCAGACTATGTCAATACGGCCACAGGATTGCAGTTGCACCAATTCAAATGGCTCGGCGACGATTCCCTGCTTGGTGAAATTCCGCACAGATGGAATCATCTCGTGGATTACGATCCGACTTTGCCGCAAGAAGATCTATCGCTCATTCATTTTACCGAAGGCGGTCCGTATTTTGAGGACTATAAGACCTGTGGCTACGCCGATCTCTGGTTCGCGGAACGCGACCGAATGCTTTTTGCAGGTTAGACTCTCATATGGCCATCCCTTTGCCATTGAATATCGCCGCATTCTCAGCGGTTAAAACGTCCCCCCTGAGGACCCGATAACAATGAGCGACGTGTTGGCTCGCGCCTTGGCTCTTTATCAAGGCGGCGACTATCAAAAATCCGAAGAGCTGTATCGCGAGCATATAAAATCTCACCCGGACGATTCAGGCGCCTGGCACATGCTCGGTTATATTGCGATCCAGCAAAGAGATTTTGGCAAGGCGATCGAATCCATTGAGCGCGCGATCGAACTCAAGCCCGGCTCATACATCATGCACGTTAATCTTGGCTCTGCGCTCATGATGTCTGGCGATTTCGAGCGCGCGGGTGAAATTTTGAGAAGCGCTATCGATACAAACCCGAATGGTCCCGAAGCCCATTTCGCCCTAGGCAACTGTCTCCGTTCACAACAACAATTCCAAAGCGCACAAGCATCTTATGTCGAAGCGATTAGACTGAGACCGGATTGGGCCGATGCCCTCGAAACCGCCGGCCTCAATGCGATAAAATTAGGGGACCAAGATGAGGCCCTCGAATTTGCTCAAAGAGCTTTATCTTTGGAACCTAGCCGCATCCTCTCCCACACTGTCGCGGGAAACGCGCTGGTAAAGCTGCGTAGATATGACGAGGCCTTGCACCACTACCGGGAGGCGTCCCGGATCGATCCAAATGATGCGGTGGCCAGTTCCAATATCGGCTTGGTTCTTTCGAGAATGGCGAGATACGAAGAGTCGCAGGTAGCGTATCGGCAGGCGATAAAATTGAACCCTGCCGATCCGGGCGCACGGCATGGATTATCCTTGGCGCTACTTATGCTCGGAAAGCTGTCGGAAGGATGGGAACATTACCATACGAGAATGGACCGCGAAGGTTATCTATTGAGTTCTCGCCCCATTCAGGCCCCCCGACTGTACAGCCGTCCCCAAGGACAAAATATTTTGGCCTGGACAGATGAAGGCGTGGGCGAACAAATCATGTTTGCAAACCTTATTCCTGAAGTCGCCAAGGACTGCTCCGAACTGCATGTTGAATGTGACGCTCGCTTGGCCCCGTTGTTTCGGCGCTCATTCAAAAACGTAACTATAATCCCGCGACATGACCCGCCCCATCCTCTGTTTAATCAACCGTACGATGGGCAGTTCTGCCTTAGCAACGCATCGCAATGGTATCGTCCCGACTTTTCCTCGTTTCCCACACACGAAGGATACTTGGCTCATGACGCGGATCTAACCCGTCAACTGCGAAAACGGTATTTATCAAGTACTGTTCGAAAGCCGCTCGTCGGCATCTCCTGGCGGACCAAGGATCAGGTCAAGCTTAGTGCGGAAAAATCCCTCGCTCTCAAAAATTGGCGGCCCTTGCTGTCTCTGCCCGGTGTAACATTTGTAAATCTTCAATACGGAGACACCCGGGCCGAAATATCAGAGGTTGCTGAGGAATTTGGGGTTCAAATACTCTCAGATCCACGGATCGATCCGCTGTCCGACCTGGACACCTTTGCGTCCCAAGTTGCCGCCATGGACCTCGTGATAACCACGTCCAATGCCACAGCCCATATGGCCGGCGCCCTTAACGTTCCTGTCTGGACCTTCGTTCCGAAAGGCTTCGGCGCTATGTGGCACTGGTTCCTGGAACGCAATGATAGCCCTTGGTACCCCTCAATGCGCCTGATCCGCCAGGTTGATCAGAATGACTGGGAACCTGTCGTGGAAACCGCATCTGGAATGCTTGCAGATTTCGTTACAGGCTGGCGCCCAAGTGACAACACATGACTCAGCCGAACCCAGCACCCTCTGCGTTGCTAAAGGAAGCAATCGCCCTTCACACCGCCGGACGGCTTGGGGAAGCTGAAACGAAGTATTGCGAGCTTCTTGGAAAGAATAACAACTGCGCGGACGCGCTTCATCTGCTGGGAACCCTGCGGTACCAACAAGGAAACGCTGTTACTGCTATTGAATTTATAGAACGCGCTATAGCGATCAGCCCAACCGTCCCTGAGATGCACCTCAATTTAGGGGCCGCGTACCGCGCATCGGGCCAAGCGGTTAAAGCCGCGCAATCTTTTCGAAAAGCACGAGAATTAAATCCAAGTCTTAGTATCGCTTCCTTTAATTTAGGACATGCCCTTAGAGATGCAGGAGATTTAAGTGCGGCTTTATCAGCATACAAAATTTATTTGGGGGCGAACCCGAAGGATGCAAAAGCACACAATCTTGTGGGCGATGTGTGCAAGGAACTTGGCAAACACCACGAGGCAATCGAAGCGTATGAAACCGCCCTGACTATTGATGCTAATCGTCCCGGCGCCATGAGCAACATCGCTGCTCTTTTTAGGGATCTCGGCTGGCCATACGCCGCTCGTGTGGTTATGAACCGTGCCTTGGAGTTGGCCCCGACCGATCCCGACATCCTGAGAACACACGGCACTCTCTCCCTTTTGATCGGAGACATTGAAACCGGATGGCGCGGCCTCGAAAACAGATTTCAAACCACGGCAGAAGCGGTGCCGTCCCGTTCTATTCCACCTATTGTTTGGGGTGGGGAAGATTTGTCTGGGAAGAGCATTATTGTATGGACGGAACAAGGTTTGGGCGATGAGGTTTTGCACGCGAGCATCCTGCACGAGGTG
>Ga0255776_10008641_pt1 | contig 10055 bp, 9 predicted proteins | sample 071ome_19_FD_179974 | JGI IMG/M metagenome (GOLD analysis project Ga0255776, IMG submission 179974) | Coastal salt marsh microbial communities from the Groves Creek Marsh, Skidaway Island, Georgia - 071413AT metaG (version 2) | ecosystem: Environmental > Aquatic > Marine > Intertidal zone > Salt...
TCCTTCCTCGAACGCATGAAAGACGGACTTAGCGACCTGTTGGGTCAAGGTACGGCGAGCAACGCCATCCTTCGAAAATCTGGACAATCGCCGATGTCCCCCTTGGGCCAATTGGGCATCGATGTTGGAGAGGTCGTCCGATCCATCGGTGTACGGGTGGGGGAAGAACTCGCTCTACACCTTGGTGACATCGAAGATGATGCGTCGTTCCGGTCACACCTTCAGAGGGCGTGGACCGACCTTGGCCGCGGGGAAATCTTGCTTGAGGGCACGCCGCCAACCCGGGCCACGGTGCTTGATCCGCATGGATGCTCAGGGCGACCTGAAAGCCACGCCGTGCTCTGTCAACTGGATGAGGGTGTCATCGCCGGTCTCGTTCAAGCACGGTACGGCGTAGCCGTTCAGCCCACCGTTCGCACGTGCGCCACCCACGCTTCGGGCGGCTGCGGTTTTTCAATGACGTGTGAATCAACGGTCGCCACGAACGATGCTGCACAGGTTGATGAATGAGGAAGAGGTGGAAGCAACATGGACTGTGGAACCTGCGAGAGCGCAACGCCGGTGTCGACGACCGTTCCTGAACCGGTTGAAGTGACCTTGACCATCACGCCCAAGGCAAAAACGATGCTTGTTGATGCTTTTGAGGGGGCGGAAGGCCACTCCTTGCTCGTCGGGGTCCTCTCCGGGGGCTGTTCTGGCTACATGTACGACCTCCAAATCGTTGACGCGGACGAAGCGGATTGTCAACGGTTGGATGTGGACGGCATTGTTGTGCAGGTCCCAAATGCCTCGAGCCACCTTCTCAACGGAATTGAAATCGATTACATCGACCGATTGATGGGTGGAGGGTTCAAGATCAACAATCCAAACGCAGGCAGCACCTGTGGCTGCGGCGAATCCTTCGCATGATCGCCATGAGCGTTCGCTTTGCCCGACGTGATTACAACGTCGTGATGGTGATCGGTGACGGTGCATCCTCGTTCATTGATGGCCTTTCTACGAACGTCGTCCCGGGCGATGGTGGCGTTGACAGAACATGCTTCACAGATCGAACCGCGCGCATCCTTGCGACCGCGTTCACCCTTCGTATGGGCAATAGCGTCGTTTTGGCGCTCCACAGCATGTGGACGGCTCGGTTGATGGAGCATTTTGCGGAGCGAAGGCTGGGGCAACCGCTCGAGTTTCGAGATCTGTCGAGCATCAATCATGTGACCATGGAATTGCAGCCTGGACCGGATGCACCGCCACTTGGTTCATGGCGGGCTCAGGGGCCCGCAACCGTCGCGCGCATCCACGACGAACTGGTGCTCAGCATCACTCCAGGCGCGATGCCTGCACACCTCGACGACCCTGGACAGGAATGGACGTCGTGGCGTGTTCGTCATCGTTGGCCTGAAGACGGGGCTGAGGTAACAAGGGGCCGTCATCCCCTCGCGTGCGGTCTGGAATCGGTTGTCCATCCCAACAAAGGGTGTTACACCGGTCAAGAAGTGCTGACACGAATGCGAAGCCGTGGGCGAAGCGGTTGGACGTTGCGCCAAGGCCCTACCTCAGCGTTTGACCCTGCAGACATCACCAGCGAGGCCGAAGGGCTGGCTCTTGCTGTCGTTCGCAGCACGCCTCAGTAGCCAAGCACGTCGGAGAGTTGGGACTTGTAAAACGTGCCAGAGGCTTGCAAGGATTCGAGCTCACCATCGAGCAGTTCCACTTCGAGGATTCGTTCGACCCCGTTGGCTCCAACAATGCAAGGAACGCCGATGTACACATCGTCCATCCCATACTGTCCGGTGAGGTGGCACGACGCAGGAATGACGCGGCGACGATCGTTGAGGACGGCTTCCGCCATGACGGCTGCGGCAGAACCGGGTGCGTAAAACGCCGACCCGTTTCCAAGCAACTGGACGATTTCACCGCCGCCTTTCGCCGTGCGTTCTGCGATGGCTGCAATGCGATCGGGTGCAATGAGTTCGGTGATTGGAATGCCACCGACGGTAGTGTAACGAGGCAGCGGGACCATGGTGTCGCCGTGACCACCGAGCACCATTGGCGAAACGTCCTCCTCAGCGCAATTGAGTTCCAACGCGATGAAATGGGCCATGCGGGCCGAGTCAAGGACGCCTGCCTGACCAAGAACCCTGCTGTAGGGGAAACCTGTCACCTTCTGCATGTGGTAGGTCATCAGGTCCAATGGATTGGTGACCACGATGACCACGCAATCCGGTGCATGCTCTCGAATCCCTGCCCCAACTTGGGCGACGATTTCGGCATTCTTGCCGATGAGGTCTTCGCGGGTCATGCCGGGCTTCCGTGGGAACCCAGATGTGACAACAACAACATCTGAGCCGGCGATGTCCGCGTAGTCGCTCGTCCCGGTGATGCGGCCGTCGTAGTTGAGCACGGTGGCGTTTTCAGACATGTCAAGCGCTTTCCCCTTTGCAAAACCTTCGAAGATGTCGAGCAAGACGATGTCTGCGACTTTCATTTGGGCGAGCACAAAGGCACACGTCGCACCAACGTTGCCGGCCCCTATCACTGCAATCTTTCGTCGACCATTGGCCATGTCCCGCGGGCATCGCATCAGGGAGATAAACCCGTCCCTTTGCGTGGTCACGGGCCTTCCGCGGTGTTGAAGAACCCGCCCCTGTTCGTCGGGCCATCCGTCAATGACGGAGGTGGCCCAATGCGAATCGGAGTCCCTGTGGAAACAAACGGAGAAACCCGTGTTGCCATCGTTCCAAGCAGCCTTCGCAAGCTCACAAAGGCAGGCTTTGAGGTGGTTGTGGAATCTGGCGCAGGCCTTGCCTCGAGCCATGACGATGCCGAATACATCGAAGCGGGGGCGACCATTGGTTCTGCAGAGGACGTCAAGGCATGCCCATTTGTGCTCGCCGTTGGTTTTCCCGATGTCGAAGGGCTCACTGAAGGAACGACAATTGTGTGTGTGGCTGACCCCTTTCGCCACCCAGATCGTGTGTCGGCGTGCATCAACGCCGGACTCACGCTCATTTCGATGGACATGATTCCACGTCGCTTGTCACGCGCCCAATCCATGGACGTCAATTCGAGCCAGGACAACCTAGCGGGATACAAAGCGGTGCTGTTGGGTGCAGCCCACGTGCCCAAGGGGATCCCGATGATGACCACCTCGGCCGGTACCGTTCGTCCTGCCAAGGTTGTCGTGATGGGTTCCGGAGTTGCAGGATTGCAGGCTATCGCCACGGCAAAGCGGCTCGGGGCTGTGGTGTATGCTTCTGACGTACGGCGTTCTGCTGCGGAGCAAATCGAATCCGTTGGAGGGCGATTCATTGAAGTTGATGGCATGGATGATTTTGAGGATGCGTCTGGCTACGCGAAACCATTGACCCCCGAATTCATTCAGAAGGTCAACGACACCGTTTGTGGTGTTGCGTCCGACGCGGACATCATCATCACCACTGCACGAATTTTTGGACGCCCAGCCCCAATCACTGTTCCAACATCGGCCGTTGCTGCCTTCAAACGCGGCGCTGTGGTTGTCGACATGAACGCGGACGTTGGTGGCAATTGCGAAGCAACGGTCGCTGGGGAGGTTGTGACCACTGAAAACGGCGTCATCGTTGTCGGAACGAGCAACTTGCCCGGCACCTTGGCCACGACCGCCTCCATGTTGTACTCCAACAACCTCACGACCTTCATGTGCTCACTGGTCAGCGAGGGCGCGGTGGTGTTGTCCGACGAAGACGACATCCTCGTCGGTGCTCCGGAGGGGAGCGATTTCCACGTTCCCGGAATGGGTGGCGTCCTCATCTGCAAGGACAGGAGCATTCATCCCAAACAAACCCGTCTCTCGGAGGTGGTTGAATGACGCCTGAAGCATTGATTGCCAGCATCACGCTCTTTGTGCTCTCCATTTTCCTCGGCTTTGAATTGATTACGAAGGTTCCCGCGACCTTGCACACGCCGTTGATGTCGGGCGCCAACGCCATTTCAGGCATCAGCGTCGTTGGCGCCTTGCTTGGGGCGAACGTCGCCTACGAGGGAGGTCAAACCCTTGCCTCCGGACTGCTGGCCTTTGTCGCCTTGACGTTGGCCATGATCAACGTCGTCGGGGGATTTGCCGTCACGAACAGAATGCTCAGCATGATCGCTGGGAAGAAGCGCGGAGGTGCTTGACGTGGACGTCGCATGGATGGACCTCGGCTACGTGCTCTCAGCTGCATTATTCATTTTCGGGCTGAAAAAACTCGGCCACCCACGAACGGCCCCACGTGGAAACGCATACGGCGCGCTGGGGATGCTCGTGGCCGTGTTGACAACGGTTGGCAAAATGGGCCTTGATGGCGGCATCGAATGGTCACTCATTGTGGCCGGACTTGTGCTCGGCGGCGGTATTGGGTACATCATGGCCGTCCGTGTTGAAATGACAGGAATGCCTGAGATGGTGGCCCTGTTCAACGGCTTTGGCGGTGCGGCATCGGCCTTGGTGGCGTTGTCCGAGACGTGGAGGTGGCTTGAGGACAGCACGCTGATACCAAGTGCCGGACTTGAACTCCAAGTCGCCGTGCTGGCGGCCGGCCTGTCAGCGCTGGTCGGATGGGTGACGTTGACCGGAAGCCTGCTGGCCATGTTCAAACTCAAGGGCGGATTCAAGTTGTTCTGGGCCGGACCGTGGATCAAGACACCCACGTGGGGTCCTTCGTGGTTGAACGGCGTGAAGGTGCTGCTTGTTGTGGCCGCCTTCGGTTTCATCGGCGCCCAACTTGGCGACCCAACGAACACGTCGTTGCTGTGGGCCATCATTGCGATCTCATGCCTCCTGGGCGTGATCCTCGTCCTCCCAATTGGTGGAGCCGACATGCCAGTCGTTGTGAGCCTCCTCAACTCCCTCTCTGGCATTGCCGCGGCTTTTACGGGATTCATCATTGGGAACAGCGTCCTCATCGTTGCTGGTTCATTGGTCGGGGCGAGTGGTCTCATCCTGACCTTCATCATGTGCAAAGCCATGAACCGGACGTTGGCCAACGTGCTGTTCACGTCGTTCGGTGGGAGCGAAAAGGAATCCGTGACACGAACCAAGGTTGGTTCCGATCCTGACGAGGTTGCAATGATGATTGACGGTGCTCAAAAGGTCATCATCGTGCCAGGATATGGTATGGCTGTATCACAATGCCAGCACCAAGTGAAAGAATTTGCAGATCTCTTGGCGGACAAGTTTGACACCGAAGTGAAGTACGCCATTCATCCTGTCGCAGGACGGATGCCCGGGCACATGAACGTCCTGCTTGCAGAGGCCAACGTTCCCTATGAGCAACTCATCGAGATGGACGAAATCAACAGCGAATTCCCCGATGCCGACGTGGCGCTTGTGATTGGGGCGAACGACACAACGAACCCCGCAGCACGCGGAGACACGGGCCCCTTGGCTGGCATGCCAATCCTTGACGTGGACCTTGCACGAACAATCGTGATCGTCAAGCGTTCCCTCTCCGTTGGATACGCCGGTGTTGACAACGACCTGTTTTACATGGACAAGACCATGATGCTGTTCGGCGATGGGAAGAAAATGATGACGGACTTGAACAACGCCATCAAGGAGTCCTGAGCACCTCGATGCATCCCGTTGTGAAGCAACGTTGAAAGGTCGAGGTCAGCGAGGTCCAATTGAGGTGGAGTGATGCGTCCCTCGCTACGAACCGTCCTCGTGCTCGCAGCCTTGAGCCTGATGCTCGCTGCCCCTGCACTCGCCAATCCAAACGGCCCTCCTTGGACCAACAACGGCGGATTGACCGTCGAGGCAGGATGCACCTGCCATGGCGGCGGCAACCCCTCAACGGCGGTGGTCGTGTCGATCGCCGGCGTCCCACGTTCTTACGACCTCGGGGCAGCATACAGTTTCACCATCAGCCTCGGACATGCCGAGTACGAAGGAGGCGGCTACATGCTCTGGGACTACGGGGCAGGGACGCTGACGGCTGGCGAAGGCAGCATCCAAGTTGCAGAAGAGCCGGGGGCCGTCTCACAAGGATCCGTGGGCAACGACTGGGTCGTAACGTGGACGGCGCCAACGGAAGACATTGGTGACGTTCGGTTTCAGCTGGTTGGAAACGCGGTCGACGGCAGTGGCGCTCCCGATGAAGCCGACCATTGGAACCTGGTCTCCTTCATGATCAGCGCACCAGGGAGCACGGTTGCAGACGACGTCAACGATCGCGACCTTCGAACGATCAGCGTGGGCGATTACGAGAGCCTCTTCGTCGCTGAGGAAGACCCAGAGGCCTTGGAAGCAGAGCGCCAAGCCGAATTGGCTCACGCTTTCTTCGACAACGGCAACGTCTACTACTGGACCACACTCTCTGTGTTCATCGTTGGTGCTGTTGTGCAGGGCGAATTCTACGAGCGCAGGTTTGGCGGAGGTGCTCCGCACCTGGACCGAAGCCTTGCCATCCCACAAGGCATCCGGCGTGGCCTTCTTGCGGCCGTGCTCGGTCTTGGGTTCGCCGCTGGTGTCGATGCAGAACTTGGGTGGGGCTACCTCCTCGTGCTCGGCATGGTCACGCTTTGGGCTATGTTCGGCGTCTACCGCACCATCGTTCAGGCAAGGGCGCCTCCAACTTCGAAGGACCTCGTGTGAGGGTCCTCCGTGGCCGGCATCCGAAACGAGCGAGATGTCGAGCGCTCGTTGCTGCTGCACCTTGAAGAAGGAACAGCACGGCTTGGATTCGTCGTGTTGTTTGTTGCTGTCCTCACACCCATCATCACGGCATACACCAAGGAGTTCTTGCTGGCTTGGCTTCAGACAACGTCACCCTGCGCTGCGTGCCTTACCGTGTTCGAACCCGGTGCTTGGATCAGCATCCGGTGGACTGCAGGCCTGCTGATGGCCACGATGCTGGCAACACCGTTGATGGCGTGGAACATCCGGGCCTTCGTTCGCCCCGCGCTCCTTCCCTTGGAAGCGCGGCGCTTTACCGTTGGACTGATGGTGTTCGTTGGCGTGGTGGTTGGGGTGTCCGTCACAACTGCCATGTTCCTTGCACCGTGGCTGTTTCAATCGGCCGTTCAATCCGCTGAAGCAGCGTCGTTGACGCAAGCCCTTGATGCGGCATCGCTTGCGCGCATCACGCTTGCCTTGATGTGGGTCTTGTCGTTAACAAGCGGAGCCCTGGTGTTGACACTGGCCGCAGGCATGGTTGGTCTTTTGGACGAAGGAAACATCACCTCATGGCGATGGAAGGTCAACCTTCCACTGACGTTGATCCTGATCAGCACGACCTGGATGACCACCACCGGAATTCGTTGGCCCATGGCCCTCGTCGTTCTTGGCGTTCTTGAGATAGGGATGCTTCCGTTTTCAAAACGCCCCGTTCGGACATGTCCTGAAGTGCTTGACAGCGATGGGGCGCGCCGTCGCTTGATGCTGGTTGAGTGTGCGTGCGACGGCGCCTTGGCCTTCGGTGACAGGAAACCGCCGCACCCCTTCGTCCATCATGCATGCGCAAACCTGTGCGGTTCGTTGAAGGAGCGGGAAATTGTAGTCGAGCGCGCAAAGGACCTGCGATTAACGGACGTCATCGTGGCAGGATGCACGACGGAGCCTTGTCCCGTTGGTTTCGGAGAAGCCTTAGGATCGGTCGGGTGCAACCTTCGAGGGTTGGACCTGCGTCGAGTTGAGTTTGTGCGGACGGATTCAACATCAAGGTCGGCCCGTCAACAAAGGGACCTGTGGATCGCAGGTGTCCTCGAGCCATGGTCCGAGGAGCAGATGATGCTACGCGTTCGGGCGGCGATGGACGAGATGCCTGAAGCGACAACGTTCCTTCATGATCCGATAAACCTGAGTGGTCGGACGTATGCACTTCCCTTGCATGCGCCCATGAGCATGGTTCAAACAGCACTGGAACGAGAGGGTCAGTGATGCGCTGGGCCTCGATGCTTCTGGCGGCCCTGCTCATGGCATCGGGCGCCGTTGTTCTTGCCTCCCCCGATCAACTCAGGTGGATGGACGTGCAACCAACCGCCGACGACGCTGCACCATTGCTGACATGGCAAGGAGGGGAAGGCGAACGATGGTTTGTGGTGCTTGTGGATTTCGAAGATGAGCCGGGCAGCACCACCGGTGTGAGCATTGATACCGCGTCAAACGTGCTCCAAAACGAGGTCGTCCCGTACTTTCAAGCCGCAAGCGGTGGAGCGAGCCCCCGTCTGGACCTTCATCCGCAGGTGCATCGCGCAAGCATGCACTCAACCGCGTATGGCCTCGACACCTCTGCAGGGAGGGACACAGGGGCAGATGGAACGTTCCTCCCTTCGCTGCTCGCAGAAGAAGTCCTGAGCGAGGTTGAACCAGCCGATGGTTGGAGTTCGTACGATTTGGACGGCGATGGGACCGTTGATCGCTTCCTGATTTTGCATGCTTCACGCGGACAAGAATCGGGTTCAGGCGGTGGTGCACGAATTTGGTCTCACTTCACCCGTCTGATGGAGCCTGTGAACGTCGACTCCAGCACCACAGCAGGACATTACACGATGGCCACCCTCCGGGGAGGCACGGATGTCGTCGGTACCGTTGTTCACGAGATGCTACACCAACTCGGTGCGGTGGACCTGTACCCTGTGCACGATCCTTCGTGGGCAGGGTCGTGGCATGGCCTCGGTGATTGGGACGTGATGGCTTCAGGAAACTGGAACGGTGGAGGCAGTTGGCCTGCGTTGCCCACATCGGGCACGGGCATGCTGACCGGTCTGCACGAACCACAATGGATTGACCTCGCATTTCCCATTCAGCGCGAAGGCCCTTGCCTCGGACCCACCGTCAACCTCCCATCACGTTCGGAAGGCGTTGCGTCCGTCGCCGTCCGTCTCACGGACACACAAAGCGCCCACATGGAGTTGATCGGCGGCAACGCCTACGACGACAGGTTGCCGGGCAATGGGGTGCTGGTCACCATCGTCGATGACACGATGTTGCATGAAACCTCCAACGAAGTCAATGTAGACCCCGGTCGGCCGTACCTCATGGTGCTCGAAGCCGACAACGACGATGGACTCTTGACGGGACGTGATTCCGGCACGGAAGGGGACGTTTTTCAACACAACACGAGTTTTGGCGCAGAGGGTCGCCTTATCTACGACCACACCGGCACCTTGGTTCCGTGGACGGCCACTGTTTCGATGGACAACGGAACAGCTCACCTTTCGTTCAGCGCTCCTTCATGCGGACAAGGACTGGCTCTCGAGGGGACGCTGCACGGGGTCTCGGCATTGGCTGGCCAACCCATTGAGCTCACGATGGTCAACAACGACGCTCCGTGCACGCTGGATGCTGACCTGGCCTTCGACATTGGTGGCGCCGTTCACGTTCAACCACGGCTCCTTGACACAGGGGTTCATGTCCTTGATGTGTCCCCTGACATGGACGTGGTAGGGGACGTTGTGGACCGACTTCGTGGAACGATTGCGTGTGGAGCGTCCGTGCTTCATGTGGACCTTGCCGTATCGGTCTTGAATCGAATTCCTGCAGCCGACGCCTTCGTGGCCACCATTCCAACCGTTGAAACATCCACGTTGTCCATTCCAGTGAACAGCGAAGGAAACGGCTCCTCGAGGTACACGCTTCTGATTGAAGGCCCCCTCTCCCGCGTTGCAACGACGGAGCCATCTTTTCACCTTCGGGACGATGAGGCAGCGGTTCAGGTGGTAATCGAACCTGCTGGATTGCTTGTGGATGGGATGATCGTCAGGGGCGAAATCGTCTTGGTTGACCTTGACGGCACGCGGACCAGCCTCTCCGTGGTGCTCACCGCAGGCTCGGACACAACCGACGTCGTCCTCGGACTGCCACGACAAGCCTTGGTGGGCGTGCTCCTCATGCTCCTTGGTGCATCGCTGTTGCTGCCAAAACGTGTGCCTCAACGGGAGGAAACGAACGAGGTGGTCACGGATGTGTGGGGAGATCGCTCGGTCATTCACGACCAGGAAGGGCACGTCGAATGGACAACCACCGAACCGTTCCGTTGAGGGCCACATCCGTGACCCACGTTTTGTTCACACCTTCCGCGAGCCGCACAGCAAGGCAG
>Ga0255776_10008644_pt1 | contig 10052 bp, 11 predicted proteins | sample 071ome_19_FD_179974 | JGI IMG/M metagenome (GOLD analysis project Ga0255776, IMG submission 179974) | Coastal salt marsh microbial communities from the Groves Creek Marsh, Skidaway Island, Georgia - 071413AT metaG (version 2) | ecosystem: Environmental > Aquatic > Marine > Intertidal zone >...
GGAGCAATCTGTGGAAGAGATGCTGCGGGAGTACCTCCCTATCCTTGTATTTTTGGCCATTGCGATTGGACTAGGACTTGTTTTGATCCTTGCTGCCGCTGTGATCGCCGTTCGTAATCCTGATCCAGAAAAAGTATCGGCCTATGAATGTGGCTTTAATGCATTTGATGATGCGCGGATGAAATTTGATGTCCGTTTTTATCTGGTTTCGATTTTGTTCATCATCTTTGATTTGGAAATCGCCTTTTTGTTCCCTTGGGCCGTCGCGTTCAAGGACATCAGCATGGTTGGATTTTGGTCAATGATGGTGTTCTTGGGAGTTTTGACCATCGGCTTTGCCTATGAGTGGAAAAAAGGAGCCTTGGAATGGGAGTGATGACCGGAGCAAACACCGCGGGCTATGACCGCGACGTTGCTATTCAAGAGCTGAACCGCGAATTACAAGACAAAGGGTTCTTACTAACCTCAACCGAGGATATCATTAATTGGGCGCGAACAGGGTCGCTGCACTGGATGACATTTGGTCTAGCCTGTTGTGCGGTTGAAATGATGCACTCTGCCATGGCGCGCTATGACCTTGAACGGTTTGGGACAGCGCCGCGCGCGTCACCACGTCAGTCTGACTTGATGATTGTTGCGGGCACGTTGACCAACAAAATGGCCCCTGCGCTGCGCAAGGTTTATGATCAGATGCCAGAACCGCGGTATGTGATTTCTATGGGGTCATGCGCAAATGGTGGTGGGTACTATCACTATTCCTATTCAGTTGTGCGCGGGTGCGATCGAATCGTTCCTGTTGATGTCTATGTTCCTGGCTGCCCCCCAACGGCAGAGGCACTGCTCTATGGGGTGATGGCATTGCAACGTAAAATCAGACGCACAGGGACATTGGTACGATGACGGCTGCCTTGCAAGAATTGGGTGAATACCTGTCGCTGAAACGCAATGATTGCGTTTTGTCATGGTCCATCGCACATGATGAATTGACGATGGATGTTGTGCCCTCAAACATCGAAGATTTTGTTGAATTCCTGAGATCGGATCAACGCTGCAAATTTTCAACGCTTGTCGATATCACAGGCGTTGATTATCCAGCACGGGCCAAGCGGTTCGATGTAGTTTATCATTTCCTATCCATGTATCAAAACCACCGCATTCGGTTGCGCGTGTCGATCCGTGAAGAGGATATGTTGCCCTCTATCGTGAACGTGCATCCAAGCGCGAATTGGTTTGAACGTGAAGTGTTCGATATGTTCGGCATTTTGTTCACAAACCACCCCGATTTGCGCCGCCTGCTGACAGACTATGGTTTCCGCGGCTATCCATTGCGCAAAGATTTCCCAACAACGGGATATGTCGAAGTTCGCTATGATGAGGTGGAAAAGCGTGTGGTTTATGAACCCGTGAAATTGACCCAAGAATATCGTCAATTCGATTTTATGAGCCCATGGGAAGGGGCGGAATATATCCTTCCGGGTGATGAGAAAGAGGCCGCGAAATGATGGACGGATCAAAAGGTTTCGACGACGCCCAAACAGGCGAACAGCAAATCCGCAACTTTAACATCAACTTTGGTCCACAGCACCCTGCCGCACATGGCGTGTTGCGTTTGGTTCTGGAATTGGACGGTGAAATTGTCGAACGTTGCGACCCGCACGTTGGATTGTTGCACCGCGGTACTGAAAAGCTGATGGAAAGTCGCACATATTTGCAAAACCTGCCGTATTTTGATCGGCTGGATTATGTGGCCCCCATGAACCAAGAGCATGCGTGGTGTCTTGCGATTGAAAAACTGACGAATGTCGAAGTGCCCCGTCGCGCATCCCTTATCCGTGTTCTTTATTCTGAAATCGGACGGGTTTTGAACCACCTGCTGAACGTCACCACACAGGCGATGGACGTGGGTGCATTGACGCCGCCTCTTTGGGGATTCGAGGAACGCGAAAAGCTGATGTGTTTTTATGAACGCGCCTGCGGTGCGCGTCTGCACGCGGCTTATTTCCGTCCAGGTGGTGTGCATCAGGATCTACCTGCCGAGTTGATCGACGATATCGAAGCATGGGCGCATCAGTTCCCGGCACGTTTGGATGATATTGACAATCTGTTGACCGAAAACCGCATCTTCAAACAGCGTAACGCCGATATTGGCATCGTGACAGAGGAAGACATCCAAAATTACGGCTTCTCGGGTGTTATGGTGCGAGGTTCGGGCCTTGCTTGGGATTTGCGTCGTGCGCAGCCCTATGAGTGCTATGACGAATTTGAATTCCAAATTCCCGTTGGCAAAAACGGCGATTGCTACGACCGTTACTTGGTGCGCATGGAAGAAATGCGTCAGTCTGTAAGCATCATTTTGCAAGCTGTTCAGAAATTGCGCGACTGTCCCGGTGATGTATTGGCGCGTGGCAAGCTCACCCCGCCGAAACGGTCGGACATGAAAACCTCGATGGAGGCATTGATCCACCATTTCAAACTTTACACCGAGGGCTTCCACGTACCAGCAGGTGAAGTTTACGCTGCGGTTGAGGCGCCAAAGGGTGAATTTGGTGTGTATCTTGTCGCGGATGGTACCAACAAACCCTATCGCGCAAAATTGCGTGCACCTGGGTTCCCGCATCTTCAGGCCATGGATCACATGGCAAAAGGCCACCAATTGGCCGATGTTGCCGCGATTATCGGCACCATGGATATCGTATTCGGAGAGATTGACCGCTAATGCTACGACGTCTTTACCACGACCAACCTGAAAGCTTTGCCTTTACCCCTGCGAACCAAGCATGGGCCGAAGCGCAGATGAAGAAATACCCAGAGGGGCGTAAGCAATCGGCGATTATTCCGCTGTTGTGGCGTGCACAAGAACAAGAGGGATGGTTGACGCGTCCAGCGATTGAAGGCGTTGCCGAAATGCTGGGCATGGCCTATATCCGCGCGCTTGAGGTTGCGACGTTCTATTTCATGTTCCAACTCCAGCCCGTGGGCAATGTGGCGCATGTTCAGGTCTGTGGAACACTGTCCTGCATGATTTGCGGTGCCGAGGATTTGATCGGCGTTTGCAAGGAAAAGATTGCCGATAAAGCGCATGACATTTCCGCGGATGGCAAATTCAGCTGGGAAGAGGTGGAATGCCTTGGGTCCTGTTCTAACGCGCCAATGGTTCAAATTGGCAAAGATTATTACGAAGATTTGACCGCCGAAAAATTCGCGTGGATTTTGGACGAACTGGCCGCGGGCCGTGTTCCGACACCGGGTCCACAAAATGGTCGTTACGCAGCAGAGCCCTTGGGTGGTTTGACATCCCTTGGTGAATTTGACAGTGGCAAAACCAAGTACAACGCTTCAGCACAATTGGCCTCTGATATTGGGGACACAGTCAAGCGGATTGATGGGACCGAAGTGCCGCTGATCACACCATGGGTGAAATCAGAAAAAGCGGCTACCAAGAAAGCAGCGCCGACAGCCAAAGCCGCCGCAAAACCAAAGGCGGCCCCAAAATCAGATGAAAAAGCCACGTTTGCGGCGAAAAAACCACGCACCATGAAAGTGCCGCGCAAAGCGGGTGCAGATGATCTGAAAATGATCAAAGGTGTTGGCCCCAAATTGGAAAAGTTGTTGAATACGCTTGGCTTTTACCACTTTGATCAGATCGCAAAATGGAGCGCAGCAGAGCTTTCTTGGGTGGATCAAAACATAGAAGGTTTCATGGGCCGCGCGACCCGTGACGAATGGGTCTCACAAGCAAGCACTCTCGCAAAAGGCGAAATGACTGAATTCTCTTCTCGTGTTAAGAAAGGGGACGTCTGCTGACGTCTTTATAAACACATGGGAGTAATGAAATGAATAAACCTATAAGTTCATCATCCTGCCAAAGCGGCTGCTGGATTCTAGCGGCAGCAACTGGTGTGGTTGTGCTTGCAGTCCGTTTGTTTCTCATTGATATGGGAATACTCGCGTCAATCTTTATGGGCGCAGTGGTCTTTATTGTTGTTGGTTTGTTGTTGGGATGGATTTTCTGTTCCGAGTTAAAGCCGTTGGTTCAAAAAAATGACACCAGCGCGGAGCCTTCTGCGCCAGAACCTGCACCTGTTTCCGAACCTGCACCCGTAACCGCACCTGTTTCACAGGCCCCTAAAACTGAGGCCGCAGAGATTGAGGCCGTAGAAGATGCGGTCCGACCCGAGGCGTTGAGCGGCGCACGTGATGAAGGGGCGGATGACCTGAAAATGATCAAGGGTGTTGGTCCCAAGCTTGAAATCATGCTGAACAAACTTGGGTTTTATCATTTCGGTCAAATCGCAGGTTGGAACGCAGCAGAGGTTGCATGGGTCAACGATAACTTGGCAGGGTCCAGGGGCCGTGTAAGCCGCGATGATTGGGTCGAACAGGCCCGCAAACTGGCCTCTGGCCAAGAAACAGAGTTTTCCAAACGCGTTTCTGTTGGAGATGTGGACTAGGAGAGCATGATGGGGCAGCACGACGAACAACATCTATCCAAACAGGGGCGCATCGTGGCGCTTGTCATTGCTGGATCGATGTTATTTTGGATTGTTGCTCAGTATATCGGACCGCAGATCGGTCTGTCGGGTCGCTTTGCGATTTTGATCGATCTGCTGGTTTTGGCCGCGCTGTTTTGGGCGATGGTTGTAACTGCACAAATTTGGCGCAAGCGCCAAGCGAACAAAGGATGATTGTCACATGCTAAAGGACCAGGATCGGATCTTTACTAATCTCTACGGGATGCATGATCGTACGCTTAAAGGTGCAATGGCCCGTGGTCATTGGGACGACACGGCGAAAATTATCCAAAATGGCCGCGATTGGATCATTGATCAAATGAAGGCTTCTGGCCTGCGCGGTCGCGGTGGCGCGGGGTTCCCGACAGGCCTGAAATGGTCCTTCATGCCAAAAGAAAGCGATGGTCGCCCAGCCTATTTGGTGATCAACGCCGATGAATCAGAACCGGGCACTTGTAAAGACCGCGAAATCATGCGTCACGATCCGCATACGCTGATCGAAGGGGCGCTAATTGCTTCTTTCGCGATGAATGCAAATGCCTGCTATATCTATATCCGCGGTGAATACATCCGCGAAAAAGAAGCGCTGCAAAACGCCATTGATGAGGCGTATGACGCAGGTCTGCTTGGGAAAAACGCGGCCAAGTCAGGTTGGGACTTTGACCTTTATCTACACCACGGGGCAGGGGCATATATCTGTGGTGAAGAAACCGCATTGATCGAAAGCCTTGAAGGTAAAAAGGGCATGCCGCGGATGAAACCTCCGTTTCCTGCGGGTGCTGGGCTTTATGGATGCCCCACAACTGTAAACAACGTTGAATCAATCGCTGTTGTTCCAACCATCTTGCGCCGTGGACCAGAATGGTTTGCGGGATTTGGGCGCGAAAACAACGCGGGCACCAAATTGTTTGCGATTTCGGGCCACGTGAACCACCCCTGCGTGGTAGAAGAGGCGATGTCGATCAGTTTTGAAGAGTTGATTGAAACCCACTGTGGCGGCATTCGCGGTGGATGGGATAATTTGTTGGCCGTGATCCCAGGCGGATCATCGGTACCTTGCGTGCGCGGTGAAAACATGCGCGACGCGATCATGGACTTTGATTATCTGCGCGGTGATTTGGGATCAGGTTTGGGAACCGCGGCCGTGATCGTTATGGATAAATCCGTTGATATCATCAAAGCGATCTGGCGCCTCTCCAAATTCTATAAACACGAAAGCTGTGGTCAATGTACCCCGTGTCGTGAAGGGACAGGTTGGATGATGCGTGTGATGGATCGTCTGGTAAAAGGCGAGGCGAACCCAGAAGAAATCGACATGCTATGGGACGTCACCAAGCAGGTCGAAGGACATACAATTTGTGCACTTGGCGATGCGGCGGCATGGCCAATCCAAGGTTTGATCCGCAATTTCCGCGAAGAGATTGAGAATCGGATCAAGGCGCAACAAACAGGGCGCACAGGCGCCATGGCAGCAGAATAGGCGCAGATTTCATGAACGGCGCAACACCATCTGAGCATCAGCGACTTAAACATTGGCGATACCTGCGCGCCCTTGTTACGGTTGTGGTCGCGTCATCTTTGCTTGCAGGCTGTTCTGGCAAAACGCGCAATGTTAATGCGGTGAAATTTGACGGCCATTATTTTTCAGGTCGTGCTGCGAAAATCAAAGCTGATCCATATGGCTTTACGGTACGCATTCGCAATGCTGCGAAATCAATCTCGGGCGCACGTGAAGCGGCCCGGTATGAGGCGACTATTTACTGCATCGAGCAGTTTGGAACATCAGACATTATTTGGTCAATTGGTCCCGATGACGAGGCGATATCGCTGTCGAACAGGTCTTTGACCCTAGCGGGAAGGTGCGATCCAGAATGATTGGCATTTTTTGGAGATTCATGGCGTGCGTTGAGGCACTTTTTCAACTTGCGCCCCCTTTGCGTCCACGCCCTGTGCGCGTGACATCAACTAGAAACGACCGCGCCCAGTGGATGCGGCAGATTAAGAAGTGAATGCGATGACAGACCTAAAGAAAATCATCATCGACGGGAACGAAGTGGAAGTGGATGGCGCAATGACGCTGATCCAAGCCTGTGAAGTCGCAGGGATCGAAGTGCCACGTTTCTGTTATCACGAACGTTTGTCGATTGCGGGGAACTGCCGCATGTGTTTGGTCGAGGTTGTGGGCGGCCCACCCAAACCCGCCGCATCTTGTGCAATGCAGGTACGGGATTTGCGCCCCGGACCAGAGGGACAGCCCCCTGTTGTGAAAACCAATTCACCCATGGTGAAAAAGGCGCGCGAAGGCGTGATGGAATTTTTGCTGATCAACCACCCACTGGATTGTCCGATTTGTGACCAGGGTGGGGAATGCGATCTGCAGGATCAGGCCATGGCCTATGGGATGGCGGACAGCCGCTATAATGAAATGAAACGCGCCTCGACCGATTTGGATTTAGGTCCCTTGGTGGCAACCACTATGACGCGATGCATCAGCTGTACGCGCTGTGTGCGTTTCACAACCGAGGTTGCGGGCATCACACAGATGGGCCAAACGGGCCGCGGCGAAGACAGCGAAATCACCAGCTATCTTAACCAGACATTGGACAGCAACATGCAGGGCAACATCATTGATTTGTGCCCTGTTGGTGCCCTGACATCAAAACCCTATGCCTTTACAGCGCGTCCTTGGGAATTGACGAAAACAGAAACCATTGATGTGATGGACGCCATGGGCGCGAATATTCGCGTTGATACCAAAGGGCGCGAAGTAAAACGGATCCTGCCGCGCAATCATGATGGTGTGAACGAAGAATGGATTTCCGATAAAACACGTTTCGTTTGGGATGGTCTGCGCCGTCAGCGCTTGGACCGACCCTATATTCGCGAAAACGGCAAACTGCGCCCCGCATCTTGGCCCGAGGCATTGGGCGCAACCGCCAGCGCGATGAAGGGCAAAAAAGTTGCAGGTCTGGTTGGTGATTTGGCATCAACCGAAGCGGCCTTTGCCCTGAAAAACCTGATCGAGGGAATGGGCGGTGTTGTGGAATGCCGCACAGATGGGGCCAAATTGCCAGCGGGCAACCGTTCGGGCTATGTCGGCACTGCCACGATCGAAGACGTGGATAGCGCGCAATTCATTCAATTGATTGGCACAAACCCACGGGATGAGGCGCCTGTTCTAAACGCCCGCATTCGCAAAGCATGGGCCAATGGCGCAAACATTGGCCTTGTGGGTGAGGTGGTTGATCTCACTTATGATTATGCGCATATGGGTACAGATCGTGCGGCGTTGAACAGCCTGCTTGGGAAAGAGTATGGCGCGGTCAAGGATGCGTCCTCTGTCGTGATCGTGGGCCAAGGTGCCCTGTGTGAGGCAGATGGGTCAGCGGTACTGGGCGCGGCGATGCAATTGGCGGCAGAGACGAACAGCAAGCTTATGGTTCTGCACACGGCTGCGGGACGCGTTGGTGCGATGGATGTCAACGCGGTGAACGAAAACGGTATGGATGGCGTCAATGCTGCCGAGGTGATTTATAACCTTGGCGCGGATGAAGTTGAAATTGGCGAAGGCGCACTTGTCATTTACCAAGGGAGCCATGGGGATCGCGGCGCACACCGTGCGGATGTCATCCTGCCTGCGGCGGCCTATACCGAAGAAAACGGTTTGTTTGTGAACACAGAGGGCCGCCCACAACTGGCCATGCGTGCCGGGTTTGCTCCGGGCGAGGCCAAGGAAAACTGGGCGATCCTGCGTGCCTTGTCAGCGGAACTGGATTCAACTTTGCCCTATGACAGCCTTGCGCAATTGCGTCAGGCGATGGTGGCGGCGCATCCCCATTTGGCAGGTGTTGACCAAGTTGCCGAAAACGAATGGGCTGCGGTTGGCACAGGCAAACTGGGCGATGCGGCGTTCCGCAACGTGGTTTCCGATTTCTACCTTACAAACCCGATCGCACGTGCGTCCGAGGTTATGGCGGAACTATCCGCCAATGCCAAAGCACGTGGCATGGAAAAGGTTGCGGCTGAGTAATGCAATTTGCACCTTACATATCCTTCTTGGCGGTGATGGCCGCGCTGACCATGGCCGCGTGCCAAAATACAGCGCCCGTCACGCAAGACCCCGTGCGCTATTACGGCCTTCAAACGGGGCTGTTGGATAATGATTTGGTGCAATTTCACGTCACACTTAGTGGCACGCAATCCACAGAACAGGTGGCGCGCCATGCAGCAGAATGCGCAGCGGCGCAATACACCTTGATCCGTGGATTTGGATTTGCACGTCATGTGCGCACCCGCATCGGTCAACAGGCCGACCGCCTAAGCGCAGATGCCGTATACAAGATATCGCGTTCCCTCCCGCAGGGAACGAAAACAATTGACGCAGAAGTTGTCGCGGATGCATGCGCGCGTGACAATATACCAATGGTGTGAGGACCGATGGCTGATTTTCTAAATACACCGGGTGGAATTGCCCTAATTATCGTGGCGCAGTGTTTGGCTGTTGTCGCCTTTGTCATGATAAGCCTTTTGTTTCTGGTTTACGGAGACCGTAAGGTTTGGGCCGCTGTCCAAATGCGCCGTGGTCCAAACGTTGTTGGGGCCTGGGGATTGCTGCAAACTGTGGCGGACGCCCTAAAATATGTGGTCAAGGAAATCGTTGTCCCAGCGGGTTCTGACAGAACCGTGTTCATGTTGGCGCCGCTGACATCCTTTGTTTTGGCGCTGATTGCATGGGCGGTTATTCCCTTTGATGACACATGGGTGTTGTCCGACATCAATGTTGCGATCCTGTATGTTTTTGCGGTTTCCTCGCTTGAGGTTTATGGCGTGATCATGGGCGGCTGGGCGTCAAACTCGAAATATCCGTTCCTTGGCTCGCTGCGCTCTGCTGCGCAGATGATTTCATATGAGGTGTCTATCGGTCTAATTATTATCGGTGTGATTATCTCAACAGGCTCCATGAACTTTGGCGATATTGTGCGCGCACAAGACGGATCATATGGCTTCTTTAGCTGGTATTGGTTGCCGCATTTTCCGATGGTGTTCTTGTTCTTTATCTCGGCCTTGGCGGAAACAAACCGCCCACCGTTCGATTTGCCAGAGGCAGAATCCGAATTGGTTGCAGGCTATCAGGTGGAATATAGCTCGACCCCATTCCTATTGTTCATGGCGGGGGAATACATTGCGATTTTCCTAATGTGTGCGCTGACATCCTTGCTGTTCTTTGGTGGTTGGCTATCCCCGATCCCGGGTATCCCCGACAGCCCGCTGTGGATGGTTGGCAAAATGGCGTTCTTCTTCTTCTTGTTCGCGATGGTTAAGGCGATCACGCCCCGCTACCGGTATGATCAGTTGATGCGTCTAGGTTGGAAAGTGTTCCTTCCGCTATCCCTTGTATGGGTTGTGGTGGTGTCTTTCCTAGCAAAATTCGAAGCATTCGGCGGTGCATATGCACGCTGGGCAATTGGAGGATAAGATGACTCAGATCGATTATTCCCGCGCGGCTAAATATTTCCTATTGCAGGATTTTTGGGTCGGAAT
>Ga0255776_10008649_pt1 | contig 10048 bp, 13 predicted proteins | sample 071ome_19_FD_179974 | JGI IMG/M metagenome (GOLD analysis project Ga0255776, IMG submission 179974) | Coastal salt marsh microbial communities from the Groves Creek Marsh, Skidaway Island, Georgia - 071413AT metaG (version 2) | ecosystem: Environmental > Aquatic > Marine > Intertidal zone >...
ATCAACAAAACATAAGTCAGGCCAGCCTTGCCAACAGCAAATCTGCCAATGGGTCTGATCAGGCGCTGATAGACGTGGATGGGGATATGCAATTTGACAGTGCTGATGATTTTATGCGGGCTGTTGCGGGACAAACAGAACGTGGCGTTGGCGGCATAAGCGGTCAATCAGTGTCTGGTGAAAGCCTGTCTGCAAATGCGGTGCGGCAAATGCAGGCGGGCGGTTTGTCTGTTGGTGGGCAAATGTCACAGCAAAATAGTGGTCAATCAGGCGGTCAATCAGGTGGCCAATCAGGCGGCTTGATCTCGGCAAGTACCGGCATGACAAATGGTAGCATGATGGACATGCTTGATATGGCACAGGACAATTGGACAGAAATGCTGCTTCAGCGGGTGGAAAGAGGCCTTGCTGGTGGCAAAGATAAGATTGATTTTCATCTAAACCCCCGCAATCTCGGCAAAATGCGTATCAGCCTTGTCGTGCAGAATGAGCGCACAAATGTCCATATTCAAACCGAAACCAGTGCGGCCGCACAGTTGTTAAGTGACGCCGAAGCACGATTGGCACAGATGATGGATGCATCTGGTTTGAAATTTGGCAATTTGACATCTCAACATAATCAGAATTTTGCCGGTAATTTTGCTGGCCAGAATTCGGGGCAGGGCCGCGAAGGCGGTTCGGCACATGCGGCGGCATCAGCCACCGCTGATGGGAAGGATGAAATCAACGCTGAAATCAGTGTTGAACGATCAGAAAATTTGATAAATATGCAGGCCTAGTAATTTAAGGATTTTTAAATTACTGGGTGGGTCAGTCCACTGGAGGATGAATCGATGGCAGACGAAGAAAATAATGAGCCAAAAAAGCGCGGCGGATTAGTTAAAATCCTGCTATTGGCGTTTGGTGGTATTGCGCTCATCGGCATTGGGCTGGGAGTTGGCTTTGTGCTGTTTGGCGGCGCGCAACCTGATCCATCTGAAGAGATCGAACAAATTATCGAACGCAAAATGGAAGAAGCTGACGCTAAAAAAATAGCCGAAGAAGAAGCCGCGAAAGGCGACAGCAAAGTCGCCAAAGAGACGCCAGAGGTGGAAACCTTTGTCACGACCTATTTTGAATTTCCCGGCACCTTTACCACCAATTTGCTGAATTCTCGTAAATTTTTGCAAGTCGGTCTGGGCGTATCAACACAATATGACGACACCGTCATGGGCAATGTCGAAGGGCATCAGCTTGCGCTACGTTCCGAGATATTAAACACCATGAGTGAATTTTCCGAAGCCGATGTTCAGGGTAAAGCTGGCCGCGAAGCCTTGGCCATCGCCCTTCGTGACAGCATCAATCTAAAGCTTGTTGATTTAGAGGATTTTGGCGGTATACAGGAAGTGCATTTCACCTCATTTGTATTGCAATAGGCGTAAATATAGTTAAGTCAGTGAACAATCATGTCATCACGTAAATTAACAAGTGAAGAGGTTGATGCCCTGATGGAGGGGCTGCAAGCCTCGGACTATGAAGTACAGGCGGATGTGGCTGACTCATCTGATGTGCGCGCCTTTCAATTTGGTGAGGATGATCTCTCGTTAATGGGCGATTATTATGCCCTGCGCCTGATCAATGAAAGATTTGCCCGGCATGCACGCAGTGTGTTTCTGCCAATGCTACGTCTGCAACCCCGCATTTCGCCGTTCCCGCCAGAGGTCAAAACCTTTGACGAATATTGCGAAGGTATCGACAATTTCATGAATTTGAATATCTCGCGCATGGAAGAATTGCGCGGGCCAATGCTGTTATCATTGGGGCCGAAATTCATCTCGACATTGACCGCGTCTTTTTATGGCGGGTCAATCTATCAGCCTGACCAAAAACGAACCGAATTCACCAACACCGAAGAACGTGTGATTGAACTTGTTCATGAAGGGCTGAGTGAATGCCTGTCGGTTGCCTGGACAGATTTGATGCCAATCAAATTGTCCTACCAAGGGCGCGAGGTTAACCCGCAATTTGCATCATTTGTTGATGGCAGTGAATTGGTCATCATTTGTGCCTTTTTGATCCAGTTGCCAAATGGTGACTCGGTCAATATGGATGTTGTCTATCCGCTGCAAACACTCAAACCCATCGCCACGCAATTACGTTCGCGCATGCAATCTGACACGAATGACGATGTCAGCTGGCGCGAAAGAATGGAACATGCCATCTTGAATATTCCGCTGAATGTCACGGCATTTTTGGGCCAGCCAGTGATGTCTATGGGCCAGCTTATTCGCCTGCAAACTGGTGATGTTGTGCCTATTCAGGTGAATGATGGTATTGAATTACGGGTTGAGGATAATCCAATTTTCCTTGCTGATATTGGCGAGGTCTCGGGGCAGGCCGCGGTCAGCCTCACCAAACGAATTTAACCGTGGCGATCATAATTCGCACCAAACGGCCAATAGGCCGAAATGCATAAGGAACTGAACCATGGCAGAAGATACCGCACCTGACACAGCAGAAACCCAAGAAGCTGATCAGCAAAGCGCTGCGGCACCAAGTGCTGGCGGCTCTAAAGTCAGCGCCGAGAATTTGCGCGTGTTGGAAAATATCGAAGTGCAAATGACGGTCGAAGTTGGCAATACCGAAATCCGTATCCGTGATTTGTTGCGGTTGAATGAAGGGTCTGTTGTTGAACTTGACCGGTTGGCTGGCGACCCGCTTGATATTTTGGTGAATGGCACAATGATTGCCAAAGGCGAAGTCGTTATGGTTGGTGAACGGTTCGGGGTGCGCTTTACTGAAATCGTTGACCCAGAAAAACGGGTTGAAAGTCTGTAGCTAATCAGACGCGGCGGTCTGTCAGCAAATTGACATCCCACCTGAAAGCAACATTAAAAAACGTGCAATATCAATAGACAAATGTGAAGATGCTGGCTGTTTTTCAGCTTGGCATGGTATTTGCCTTTGTTCCAACAGGATAGCCAGTGGCGGAGTTGGAACAATGTATTCACAAATTATTGGCACACAGCAGATTGTGGTAACGGCCGTATTTCTGGGCGTTATGCTGGTGGTGCTGATTGTGTTACGGCGCAAGGGCGGGGCCATCCGGGCCAGCCTGAAAGCTGGCAAACGCATTGCTGTCATTGAAGATACCGCGGTCAGCCCAACCGAGCGATTACGGCTTATTTCTGTTGATGATAGCGAATTTTTGATGCTGTCTGCCAAGGGGCAGGCACCAGTTATTATGCCATTTACAACACCGTTGGCTGTCCCGGCTAAAGCCGCCACGTCCTCGTCGATGGGGCTTGCCGATATTGATGCGCCAAACCAGGCTTCATCCACGCAATCTGCGGCAAAAACTGGTGGCGACACGCTGTATCCAACACCAGCTGAACGTGCTGCCTTTATCGAAAAATTTCAAAGCTGGAGACGCGATCATGCGGCAGGCTAGTTTGTTATGGCAAGGCGCCATGGGCCGGGGCTGGCTGGTGCTGGCATTTGTCGGGGTTTGTCTGATGGGCGCGGCGCCAGCCTTTGCACAAGATTCGGTGCCAGCGATGATGAATGGCCTTGCCGCTGGGCTGCCTGCGCTGGTGGCGAATGATGCGGCGGACGGATCGACATCATATTCATTGTCATTGCAAATTTTAGCCTTAATGACGGCGCTGACCGTGTTGCCGTCTTTGGTGCTGGGCATGACCTCGTTCACCCGCATCATTATTGTATTGTCGCTGTTGCGTCAGGCCATGGGCACCCAGCAAACACCCCCTAATCAGGTTTTGATCGCCATTGCGTTGTTTTTGACCTTTTTCATCATGTCGCCAACATTGACGTCGGTTTATGAAAAGGCTGGCGACCCCTATCTGAACGGTCAAATTGGTGCAGAAGCAGCACTTGATATGGCGACCACGGAAATGAAAGAATTTATGGTGAAAAATACCCGCAAAAATGATCTGACAATGTTTATGGATCTGGGTGAAAACGGGGCGGTTGACGCGCCAGCTGATGTACCATTATCGGCCCTGTTGCCAGCCTTTATCACCTCGGAACTGAAAACCGCGTTTCAAATTGGGTTTTTGCTGTTCTTGCCATTTTTGGTCATCGACATGGTCGTTGCCTCGGTATTGATGTCGCTTGGCATGATGATGCTCAGCCCGATGCTGGTGGCGATGCCGTTTAAGTTACTTTTGTTTGTGCTTGTTGATGGCTGGACCATGACCGTTGGGTCATTGGTTGCCACATATGTTGTCTAGCGCGTTCTGCCAGATGAGGAGATGAAAACATGGGTTTTGATGCGAATGTTGAATTTTTGCGAATGGCGTTCTGGCAGATATTGATTATTTCTGGGCCGCTTTTGGCGGTGGCACTGGCCATTGGTCTGGCCATTGGTATTTTGCAAGCGGCCACTTCGATTCAAGAAATGACGCTGACCTTTGTACCGAAATTGATTTTGGTTGTGGTGGCATTTGGCTTGCTGGCTAATTTCATGATGGTGCAATTGTCAGATTATTTTAGTTTCATTTTTGATCAGGTTGCGCAAAGCGCGTAAAGGGATATGGACGCCATCGCACTTTCAAATCTTGGTGGTGTCGGGGCTTTGCCCGGTCTGAACCTGCAATTTGTCATGGAATCACTGGCGACAGTGTTTTTGGCAAGTCTGCGGGTAGGGGGTTTTTTGATTGCATCGCCGTTTTTTGGCGGCACATCCGTGCCGTTGCAACCGCGAATTATTATGGCGGTTTTGCTGGGTGTGGCGGTGGTGTCAAACGTCACTGTACCAAGCTGGCAGAGTTTTGACGCGATGACTGGATTTTTAGTTATTCTTACAGAATTGGCAATTGGCATTGGTGCTGGATTGATTTTAACGATCTGGTTTTCATCAGCCCTTTTGGCAGGTGAAAAAATCGCCGCCTCATCTGGCCTCAGCTTTGCCGCCCAAATCGACCCGGACTCTGGTGGCCAGACGCCTGTCGTCAGTAAGATTTTTTCAATTTTTCTGACGGTTTTGTTCCTGTCCTGGAACGGCCATCTGGTGGTGCTGCGCGCGGTATTGGACACGTATCAATTTATGCCGGTTGGCAGCCTGCCAAATATCGATGCGCTTGTATCTGGCGGCATCACTGCCGCTGGGTCGATGTTTTTTGCGGCCGCCATCATTATGTTGCCCATTACCGGGTTTTTGGTGGCGATTAATCTGGCGGTTGGTGTGATTTCGCGTTCATCACCGCAAATGAACCTGTTTGCTGTTGGTTTTCCGATCAGCATGATTGTTATTTTTGTCCTGCTCTATATGTGGGTTGATGCGTTGGGGCATTCATTGACTGAATTGTCGCAAACCGGGGTAGAGAGTGTGACATCCGTTTTAGAGGCAATGATCAATGGCTGAAGAAGGTAGCGACGGCCAAGAAAAGACTGAGGACCCCTCCCAACGAAAAATTGATAAATCGTTAGAGGAGGGGAAAGTCCTCAAGTCGCAGGAGGTGAATATTTTTACCTCTTTGGCGGCGGGCTTGGTGTTGATGTTTGCCGTTCCCGGTTTTGCCAATCAGGGCCTTGCTGTATGGGGATCATTTTTTCGCTTTGAATCTGGTGCGGATCTCACCCAGCTAGCCTTTGTCAATATATCAGCCTTTTTAGAAATACTTGTCATAATTGGTGTGGTGCTTGGCATTCCATTGGCCATTGTCGCCATTTTGACACAGCGTGCTGTAAGTGGGCAGTTTAATTTCGCGCCAAAGGCATTGGCATTTAAAGCCAAAAAAATGAATCCAATAACCGGTCTTGGGCGCATGTTTGGCACAAAATCGCTGGTCGAACTGGGAAAAGCTATTCTCAAAGCTAGTTTGTTGGTGGGTATTGCGGCAGTCATTCTCTATTCACAAGCCGCAACAATATTACAGCTTCCCTTTCGTTCACTTGCCCAGTCGATGGCGTCAATATCGGTGATTTATCCAAAGGTTCTTGGCGGGTTGCTTTTGGCACTGGCAGTGATTGCTTTTATTGATTTTATATATCAGCGCCATACCCATACCAAATCGCTGAAAATGTCAAAACAGGAACAAAAGGATGAATATAAACAAACTGAAGGGTCGCCAGAGGTAAAGGCAAAAATCCGCCGGATGCAGATGGAAAAATCGGCCAATGCGGCGCGGCAGACAGCCGCCCTAGATGATGTGGCGTCAGCCACCGCGGTGATCACGAACCCGACCCATTTTGCCGTGGCGTTGAAATATGATGTCGGATCGCCTGACGCGCCAAAAATTCTGGCCATGGGGCGGGGGCATATGGCGGCACAAATTATCGAACGGGCGAATAATGCGAAAGTGACGATTTTCCAAAATCCATTGCTGGCTCGTGCGCTATATTTTAGTGGCGAGATTGGCAAAGAGATTCCAGAACGTTTGTATCAGGCAGTTGCCGTTGTTTTGGCCTATATTTACCGGGTTGATAAGGGCGAGGATCTAGAACGGCCAGAGGTTGAGTTGCCAGAAGACCTGCGCTTCAATGAACATGGTAATGTGATGTCAGGAGAAAATGATGCGTAAACATCGCAGCCTTGGTGAAATGATCAGCACCGCCACATTTTTGGGATGTGGGGTGTTCATATTTCTATACAGCATGGAATTGTTTGACATGGGTCAACGGCTACGCGCCTATATCGGGCTTGCAGCGGCTTTGTTTTGTATTCTGGGTGGGTTCCGCTTCACCATCGCAAATCTAGTTAATAAATGGCGGGGTAACTGATGGCTGATCAAGCGCAAATGCCAGTTCGTTGTCATGGATGTGCATATTTTTTCATCACCCACGAACCACAGCGTCCCTATGGCTGTACCAAATTTGGCTTTAAGGCGAAAAAGCTGCCAGCCACAATTGTCATTGAAACAACTGGCACACAATGTGCATATCGTAAAGCGCGCCCGTCCGCACAGAACGGACGCAGGTAAAACCAGAGGAAAGTCTGATGGCAGGTGAATTGAACTCGGTACAAGAAAGTATCAAACTGGCATTGGATGCGGCGGATGCGGCAACCGATGTCACTTCAGAATATAGTCAGGTCAAACGCGAACATAAGAAACTGGAAAAAAAAGTGTCACAGATTCACCGTTACACCACCATTACTTTTGTCACCGGAATTGTCGCGGCGGTTGTAGCGCTGACGTTTTCCGCCACACTGTATTTTAAATCAATTGCCGAACTGAAATTGATGACGACAACAAACCGCGAAGGGTTGATCGTTTTTTCTGAAAATATTGATAAATTAAATATTGTTTTGGCTGATTTGCAGGAATCTTTGTCAAAGCAGGAAGAGCTGGTCAAGCTGAACCGGGAAGCCACCGCACAGATTGCTGAACTAAATGATGTGATGGCAAGTGGTACCCAGAAAATTGTTGAAGAAATGCAAACTGCTAATGCGGCCAGCATTGCCGCGAACAAAGCGGCGACTGAAGAATTAAAATCAACATTGATCAGCCAGAGCAAATCAACAAGCAATAGCATGAAAGTCAGCTTGTCGAGCCTTGAGTCGTCATTGCAAAAGACGCTCGAAGCCATGGATCAGCGCATCGCCAGCAACGAAACCTTGAATGGCGTGGCATCTCGTCAACAAATGACGAATAAAGAGATCCAAGCGATTAAAATGCAGGCTGCAGAAATCCGCAAACTTCTTGAAGTTCAGCAAAATCGCATTACTTTCCCGTAGGATATGAGGGAGGAACTGCGTGGCCGAAACACCAGACCAGAACCACGACGATTTGGGCCCGCAACAAGCGGTGCCAAGTTCGGTATTCATTGAAATAAAATCAGTCCCGCAGCGCTCTTACGCGCGGGATTTGCGCTTGCGTGACGGTGACGTCATTGTGGCGATTGATGGTGCGGCTTGCCATCTTGATATCGCTGAGTTTGAAGATGTGCTTCTTGATGCGCGCGATGATGAAACCTCGGTTTTTGTCACCATTGGCCGCGACCAGATGTTTTTTGAAATATTTATGACTGGGCCGCTGGGGATCAGTCTGGATTATACCGATGCCCAGCGTGCCGCAGATATTGCAGCGCGATTTGCCAATCATTCTGTTGGGCCAAAGGCGCAATATCAAACCTATGAGGCATTGCGCGATGTACGGCGTCATGTGACCATCTACAGCACAGATTATTCTGGTCTGGCCACCATCTGCCCACCTTTATGGTTGATCCAGCACCGCGCGCTTGAACCGCTAGCGGCGGTGATTGCCGCCTATGCGGCGGCGGCGGCGGTGCATTGGGCCCTGTTTGTCATAACGGTCGGTTTGATTGGTGCTTATTTCCATAAGATCCAGTTCCGCATTATCCGCAATTACAATATTTTTACCGAGCATTTTTATTGGATTGTATGTGCGGCACGGTCGGTGGCTGATGCCCAGAAAATTTGCCGTGAAATTGATCCAAAATGTGTATTTTCTTTCAGCTATGTCGGGCCACCGCAAGACAATGAAGTGGAAGATAAGAAAGCCGCCCGGCGTGCGGCGCGCGCGGCAAAATAAACGAGCTGGCTTTGCCGCCCGGTGCGGGCGCATTGCAAAACCAGCGCGCCTCCCCCTTTCTTTTATGATGTCATCTATCTGCGAAATTGACATAACGCTCTATGGCCATTGACCAAGATGGGACAAGGCGGCGCTGTATAAATTCATGCGGCGGTGGGTTGATCCGCATTACCCCGCTAGATGATGGGGAAAGCGCTGAACAGAATAGTCATCAAAGAGATTTCGTTTTTACACAGGGTGCCGCCATCTAAAACACCACAAAATGGCAAACTGGCAAGATATGCGCCCTGTTTAATTCTGCGGTCACTGGCGTGGTAGCTATGCCCCCATAATAAAGCAGTCGCAATTAGACAGGTTTATGGCAATGCTGGCCTAGTAATTGATTTCGATTTCGATACGGCGGTTTTTGGCACGGCCTTCTGCTGACTCATTTGATTCAACAGGCCGGGATTCACCATAGCTGATCGCTTCAAGCCGATCTTCGGAAATGGTGCCATTTGCCGCAAATGCCTGCACCACACTTGCCGAACGCGCCGCCGCCAGATCCCAGTTATCACGGTAATTCGAACCAAAGATCAGCGGTACATCATCTGTATGGCCCGACACTTTAATGTCGCTGGTGCCATTGGCATTGACTTCGGCAATACGGTTCATAATCTCGATGGCTTCTGAGGTAAGCTGGGCTGACCCAGATGCAAAGGCGCCGCCAGCACCGACAGTGATAATGACTTTATCTTCTTCGCGTTCAACATCCACCAGCCCTTGGCCAATTTCCTGACGCAATGCGACTTTTAATTCATCTTCGGCGATCTGTGCCTTTTTATTTTGTTCGGCTTGAGATTCGGCTTGGGCCTGGCTGGCTTCAGCCGCCGCGCTGGCTGCCTGGGCCAATTGGGCAAGCTGTCCTTCAAGCCCGCCAAACAGAACTTCCTGATCAGCTTTGCCTGTGGCAGATTTCGCTTTATCAATGGCGTTTAATGTTTCTTGCAGCAATTGCGGCAGGTCTTTTTGTTCAGCTTCAGTCGGGGTGAAATTAACCACGACCTTTTCACCAAGTGTTTCTACCTGAATGTCACCGCGGGCAATAGCGTCCTGCAATTCTTTGACAAGATCATCCGCATCACCCTGCTTGTCGCCACTGCCGTCATTATCTTTGTCTTTTGACTGTTGTTCAATTTCTGGTTGTGTTGTGTCGGTCGTTTCCTGCGTCATTTCGTTTGTCACAGATGGCGATGGAGACGGGCTGAAATTCATTGAAATGACGGTGGTGCCTTTTGGCTGTTCAACCACTGGCACAATTTTCTGAATACCGAATGCGTTTCTTAATGACCCAGAAATCTGTTTGAATTTTGGTACGTTAAATTCAGCAAAGGACAGAATGAGAACAAAGAATGCCATCAACAGGGTTGCCATATCGGCAAAGGTAGCCATCCATGCTGGCGCGCCAACGGGCGGGCATTTGGGACATTCCTCTTCAGCTTCTTCTTCGACTTCTTGTGCTTGTTCTTCTGCCATGACTCTGTCTCGTTTATGCTGCTATCAAATAACAACCA
>Ga0255776_10008658_pt1 | contig 10044 bp, 9 predicted proteins | sample 071ome_19_FD_179974 | JGI IMG/M metagenome (GOLD analysis project Ga0255776, IMG submission 179974) | Coastal salt marsh microbial communities from the Groves Creek Marsh, Skidaway Island, Georgia - 071413AT metaG (version 2) | ecosystem: Environmental > Aquatic > Marine > Intertidal zone > Salt...
CACCCCATCTCCTTCCAGATCCCGCACTGAGCCTGGAGTGCCCCCCGCCTTTGGGGTGGCATCCAAAGCTGCCTGCAGCACCTTGGCATCGACCGTTCCATCCTCTACCTTCTGCCACATTTCCACGGCTCCAAACCATTGAACCGACCTGACTCCCGTCTCGCCCCCTAAACGACGTTCCACCATGGCCTGGTAGACTTCCAGGGTGTGGGTCCCATAGATATCCAGGCCGGAATACCCCACGCCCACAGCGGCCATAATAGAGCTTCCCATGGGAGGGGCCCAATCAGGTTGACGAAAACTCACCGGCAGTGAAGAACCAGCCATGAAGGGAATATTCAGGGCCTGGGCCTGATCATACATCCACTTGGCATCCTCCCAGACGGGGCCCAGATGCTTGTCGCTGAAGACCGGAACCACCCGGCCCAATTGACGAAAGGCTCGGGTGATTTCCTCGAAAAACCGTTTTCTGGGATAAAGCTTCTGTCCCTTGCTGTTGGTCGGATAATCCCCGTGCTCCCCAATGCTCAATACGCCGTCCACTGCCAGAGCATCGGACTGCAAGCTCAGGGCGTCCTCGATGGAATTAAAAATGGGGAAGCCATGTTTCTCTGACAAGGCCCGCGCCATGTCATCCTCGGGAAATTGATCCACATAAAGGGAGGCCAGCTCCAGCCGAGGCCCCACACCTCCATCATAACGCCAGCCTTCGAGGATCTTGCCGATCAACACATCGGCATGCGAACCCTGCTTGTACCAGGTGAGAATCCCCGCCACCTTGCGCACGGGCTCAGGAGAGGTCGCAGCCAGCGAAGACACAATCTGCGTCCCAGCCAGAGCGGATCCTGCCATGAGGGCATACTTAGAGAGAAAATCACGTCTGGAGCAGGGAAGCTTGGAATAGCCAGAAAAAAGAAAGGAGGACATCGCTTGGAAGAGAGCCTAATCCCTTGGATCCTCTAGGAGCAAACCCTAAAGGGTTGCTCTGACTTTGACCTGAATCTGAATACACCAATGAAAAGCACCCTCTGGTTGCCCAGAGGGTGCCTGCGAGTAATGGAAATGTAACTCCAGCGCTTACTCAGCAATATAGAACTGCTGCGCCTGGTCAGGAGTCACCGAGTAAGCCGGACCGGATGCTCCGGTGACAGCCTGATATGGACCCGTGACCTGACTGGAAGATTTCAAAGTTCCCGTGTAATTAATCACGATACCTGCATCGGAAACTTCAATACTACTAATAGCACCTGGCTCGGGCTCGGGTTCTTCTGATTCAGGGATGACCGTGACCGCACCAGGAGCATGAGGCTCGGTGTCATTGAACCCTCCACTGCTGATGTAGAAATCATCTACCATGAACTGACCCGCCACCAAGGCACCATTGTGAGAACTCACAAACAAGGTATCCAAGTCAGGCCCAGCAAGGCCTAGGTCCGCGCTGCCGGCAGGATTACGATCGGATGTGTAGTCCTTGAAAGCCTCGACTCGCTCACCGCCAACCTGTTGGATGAAGACAGTGAATTTGTCGCCGTCTTCCACAGAACGGTTATCCACGTGCATCCAGACGTTGTAAACTTCATCGTAGTCGACAGTCGTTCCAGACCATTCGGCAACGCCCTGGAACCCATCGATGGCGTAGATGTCGAGCCCAAAACCTTCGATATCACTCATCTGCACAAAAGGACCCACTTCGTTGTCAAAGTCACCAATGAAACGAATCGGCTTTTCCGAAAGACCCACATTGGCCTGAATACCCAGCTCATCTGCTTCGGTACCATAAAGGCGGAAAAACAGGGTCGCCTTTTCGCCCTCCACAATGGTTTTGGATCCCAAGAGGATTGCACTCAAGGCAGATCCCTGAAGAGTCAAAGCCTGACCAAAGGCATCGTTTTCGGTGTCGACGACTTGTGTGGTTCCTTCTGGGTTCTTCCAGCGCAATTGGCCATTGACGCTGGACTGCTCCATGGTTTCGAAGTTCTGAATCAACGACCAACCATCAGCCACTCCATCGTAGACCGTCACGTGGACACTGGCCGTCACCTGCTCATTACCTCTGGAGGCGGTCAGAGTGAAGGTGGTGGATTCTTCCACTGCAACCTCGACACTACCGACTCCAAATTCTGAAGCGGCTGTGACATCACCCACACCACGGTTAATGCTAAGCGAAGCATCGGCCGAGGCGTCCCAGGTCAAGATGACCGAATCTCCCTTGGCGGCTCCGGTGAACTCAGCTCCAAAGGCTGCAATACCAAGGGGTCGCAGGTTGCCGCTGGTGCCCTTGGGCACGCCATTCTGAATCACATTGTTGATTTCATCCGCACTCAGGGCACGCTTCCAGATGGCCACATCATCAATCAGACCCGTGGACCAATGGGAAGCCGAGGCGCGCAAGATGCCACCAATCGAGGTGTTGTTCACCAACCAGTCGCCTTCTTCCTGATCGGGAATTTCCAAGGAGTCAGCCACCCCATCCACGTAGAAGGTGCGAGAACGTTCGTCCTGTACCCAAGCAATGTGATGCCAGCTTCCATCGAAGGGCTGCTGCTCGGAATAGGCATGGCCAAAAGTGGTCCATCCACTCTGGCGAAGATAGAAATCAACGCTTCCATCGGCTCCACCATTGTGCGTGCCAATATTGAACAGAGGGTTGCTGTTCTCGGTATTGCCTTCGGAGAACACACGGAGATCATTTTGACCTTCGCCCACCACGTTCACCCACATGGTGATGGTGTGAGAGGCATGCTTGTTGGCAGGCAGTTCGTCATCTGCCTCGTGAACACGTGAAAGAAGAGTCTGACGGGCATTGTCGAAAGAAAATGCATTGCCATTTTTACCAGGAACCACATCCGAAGCGGTCAAGTTGGAGATATCCATGTCGTAGCCGCTGACCACATCAGGGGTCTTAGTCCCTTGAATCTCATCCAAGGGCCAGTGAGAAACCAGTCCCGGAGGACGATTGGAGCCTCCAGAAACTGAAGGCACACCATTCTGACCTACGGAAGCCACTTCGTCCGCACCGAGAGCGCGCTTCCAGATGGCCACGTCATCAATCAATCCAGTGGACCAATGTGAGGCCGAAGCGCGTAGAATGCCGCCAATCGAGGTGTTGTTCACCAACCAATCGCCTTCCTCCTTAGGAGCGATTTCCAAGGAATCAGCGATGCCGTCGACATACAGGACACGGGAACCATCAGCCTCCTGAACCCACACAATGTGGTGCCAGGTACCATCGAAGGGTTGCTGTTCGGAATAGGCATGTCCGAAGGTCGGCCAACCGCTTTGACGGATGTAAAAGTCAACCGACCCATCGGCACCACCGCTGTGCGTTCCGATGTTGAAAAGCGGATTGCTATTTTCGGTGTTGCCTTCGGAGAACACTCGCAAGTCATTTTGACCCTCACCGACCACATTGACCCACATGGAAATCGTGTGAGCTGCGTGCTTGTTGGCTGGCAAATCATCACCAGCGTCATGGACGCGGGAGAGCAAGGTCTGGCGGGCGTTGTCAAATGAGAAAGCATTCCCGTTCTTACCAGGCACCACGTCATCGGCCGTGAGGTTGGTGATATCCATGTCGTAACCACTCACCACGTCAGGGGTCTTGGTTCCTTGAATGGCATCCAATGGCCAGTGAGAGACTAGACCTTCGGCGACAGGATCATCCGATCCACCACCTCCAAGGTGGTCACCCACCGAGCTGGTAGCCAGTTCAGCGACCTCGCTGGCAGAGAGGGCCCGCTTCCAGATCGCCACATCGTCCAAAACACCAGTGGACCAATGGGAAGCTGAGGCCCTAAGAATACCACCGATGGAGGTATTGTTCACGAGCCAGTCCCCTTCTTCCTGATCCGGGATTTCAAGGGAGTCGGCGACCCCATCTACGTAAAACGTGCGGGCACCGTCCTCTTGAACCCAAGCAATGTGATGCCAGTTTCCATCGAACGGCTGTTGAACAGAATAGGCATGTCCAAAAGTCGTCCATCCACTTTGGCGCAAGTAGAAATCCACGCTGCCGTCGGCACCACCATTGTGCGTGCCAATATTGAAGAGCGGATTGCTATTCTCAGTATTTCCTTCCGAAAAGATACGGAGGTCATTTTGACCTTCCCCAACGACATTCACCCACATGGAGATGGTGTGGGACCGATGCTTGTTAGCTGGTAGATCATCCCCTGCGTCGTGCACGCGGGAAAGCAATGTTTGACGAGCATTGTCGAACGAGAAGGCATTTCCATGCCTTCCAGCCACCACATCGCCGGCCTCCAGATTGGTGACATCCATGTCGTAAAAACTGACCAAATCAGGCGTTTTGGTCCCTTGAATTTCATCCAGCGGCCAGTATGAAACGAGGCCATCGCTGATTTGCGCATGCAATGTGCCCGACAGGGCCACCGCCATCCATCCTCCAAGCCAAATCGACTTGGGGACTTTCCCTACTAAGGTTGATTTATGTGTTTTCATAATACTTCTGTAACAGTAGTGCGGAACGCAACGCACACGCGCGTCTAAGCACCATAATTTGAGGAACTTGGACATCAAAAAGGATCTCACAGAATAGGTCAACCTAGAAGCAGCGGAAGGGGCTGAAAAATGCTAACCTAAAAAACCTTAAGGCATTGATTTACAATATTTTAAAACTGAAATTAAGGGACTAATTTCTGAGTTTGATTCGTAGGCGTTGCCATACCTTACTCTGCCCTCGAAGTCAGATTTCCCGGGAAACGCATCCAACCGCAAGGATCAACGAAACTTTCATGGGCCCAGCAGATTCATGACATGGGAACTGTCTTGGGCAGCGTTGACTTGCGTGTTCTTGTGCATCACTTTCCCATCTTTTCCGATGATGAAGGTCCACCGTGAGGCAGTCACCCCGCGTTCAAGAGACACGGGCTTGCCCAAGAAGGTGCGTTCAATGACCCCTCCATCCCTCATGGGGACTCCAAAGGCCTTGGCAATCATGCCATTGTAGTCAGCCAAGAGGTCAAAGTTCAGCTGATGGGTTTGATAAAAGACCTTCAAACCCGCGGGTGCATCGCCACTGACCCCCACGACCACGGCATCCTTTGATTTCAGCTTAGCCGCATCATCGCGGAAGGCACAGGCCTGCTTGGTGCAACCACCGGTCATGGCAGCCGGGTAAAAATAGACGATCAGATGCTTCTTTCCGATCCAATCAGATGACTTCCAGAGATGACCATCCTGATCAATGGCGGTGAAGGTGGGAGCTGGATCACCCACAGCAAGGGGCTTGGGTTCTGATGCCTCAGCGCTGATGCAATGGAGCGATAAAAGAAGCCCAAACAGAACAAGGATAGAGGAATGCATAGGGTTGTTTTTCGTGATCATGATGTTTGGCATTTGAGACTTGAGGCGAAATAGAAGGTTGATTTTCTAATTGAGCCTCGGTGGAGAGGTTCGGCAGATGCGTTACTTCAATGCTCGCAGATAAAGGTTTCGCCAGCGCACTTCATAGGGACCTTGATCTCGGGCAATCCCATGCACCTGGAGGCCAATGAAGCCCTCCTTGAAACTTTCGGCATCTCCCCGGTAATCCGCCACAGGAATGTCATTGACCCAGGTTTGAATGCGGTTTCCCTGAGCAAGAATACGAAAATGGTTCCATGCCCCATTTCGAAAAGCACCTCGCGCTGTTTCATCTTCACGATCCTCGGTCAACCAACCCGTGCCCAAAGCTTCGCCATAAATCCATCCCGCATTGCCATTGCCGGCGATCTCGACTTGTGGTCCATGCACCCTGCCATGGTTGAACGCAGGCAGACTGCGCGAGCGGATTTGAACCCCCGAATTGAGGGCCTCATCTACGTGGACCTCATAAACCAGCTCAAAGTCCTGGTAGTCACGGCTGGAGCATAAAAAGGAGTTTGGGCTCCCCTCAGAAGTTTTTCCAACAATGCATCGGTCCTCAACCCGGTAGGTGGCCGTGCCATTTTTCTGAACCCAGCCAATCAAGGATCGTTCGTCAAAAAGCGATAACCATCCCCCCTCGGCATGAGGAAAGATTTCCTTGAAGAAAGCCTTCATGTGAGCCCAGCTGCGTCTGTCTGCCTGAGGGTGATAGGCGGAGCCGCTGGCAGCGTTCTCTCCGGCCTCCTTCTTGGTAAAAGAATGGACCGCACCACCATACTGAATCATCTGCCAGTCGACCTGCCACTGGCGCATTTCCTGGACAAAGGCCTGAAGGTTTTCCTGCGAAACAAACGGATCCTCAGCACCATGCAACACCAGAACCTTGGAGCGAATGTGAGCCCCATCTTCGGGCGTGGGAGAATCCAGCCCCCCATGAAAGGAGACCACGCCACGCAGATCAGCGCCGCTGCGCGCCAGTTCCAGGACCCCAGTTCCACCGAAGCAATACCCTATCGCGGCCAATTGATTGGGGTGGCAGCCGGGGGTTTTCTTGAGTTGCTCAAGGGCATCCGTGAGTCGCTGACGAAAGAGCGATCGATCCTTCCGATAGAGCCCGGCCTGAACGCCACACTCCTGAGGGTTGGACGGGCGCACTCCCTTGCCATACACGTCGGCGGCAAAACAGACATAGCCCAATTCCTCGGCTATCTGGATGGCTCTTTGGCGTGCATCCTCCTGTAAGCCTGTCCAATCATGTATCAGAAGAATGCCCGGCCGAAACTCTCCCTCAGCCAGTGAAGGCGATGCGACAAAACCCTCCATTTCCTCTTCTCCCGAGAGGTAGGAAATCGCATGGGCTGTCACGGCCCGGAGGGGCATGATGGAAAAGAACCACGCCATGAAAAAAAGGAGCGCCTTGCGACATCTTCGGGGGGAGATCATGTCAGGAATTTTGCCGAAAAACTTCAGGGAGAAGCCAGCCCAAAAAACACTAACTACAAGATTTGGACTGGAAATTTCATCGACTCGGAAAGGAGCAGATGCGACCCCCAGGGAGGCCTAAACGGGCACTTGAAACGCCAAGGGGAAGTTTGGTGATCGGGGACAGGCCCTGAGGATTCAGCCAATTAATGGTGATCGGTATCTACCTTGCATCCCCACTTGATGAAACCGGCAAGATAAATAAGCACAAAAAGGAGCACAGGCCACAGGCGCGGGCCACCCGAGGCCTCAGAGCGTGCCGTCATGAACACAGTCCAAGTAAAGATGGCACTGATAACGATGAAAACAAAGGTGGGTAACCAAAATTTACTCATTCGTCCTTTTGGTAACCCATGAGCCAACTCAATTCAAGGTCCGATTAAACCTTTTTGGGTTAAAGTTTCATTTTCCCTGAACAGGAAGCTCACTCTCGGCGTTCGCGGAGCGCGGTCAGGTAATCGTCCAGGCGACGGTGACCATGAACAAAATCCAGCAGTGGGTTGTCTTCTTTAACTTGGGAGACCTCCGGATCGGACAAAGCGTCAATCTCTCGGAACAAGACATTCCAATAGTGATTGCAGCGTGCTTTTTGCTCGAAAGAGACGGTGGCCGTGAGGCGAGTTACAAGAGTCGTATTGTTGAACATGATGTGACTTTGCCTCATGGGGTTGGACAAAGACTGTCTTAAGGTAATTTTCTTTGAAAAATTAGATCTTTGAGGAGTCCGGCTTGCAAACATTTCAGTGGCAGTCATTTGATTGCCATTCCAGCATGCCGGTGGCATAAGGGAGGGCATGTATTATCGTCGTTTCGGCAAGACCGAATTGCAGATGCCCGTCTTCACTTGTGGAGGCATGCGGTATCAACACAAATGGCAGGACGTCCCCCCTTCAGAGATCCCCCAAAAAAACCAGGAAAACCTGGAAGCCACGATTCTCCGAGCTTTGGAATTGGGTATTAACCACATCGAAACGGCTCGAGGCTACGGCACTTCTGAAATGCAGCTGGGGTGGATTTTACCCAAATTGCCCCGCGAAAAGATGATGATTCAAACCAAGGTGGCCCCTTTTGCGACGCAAAAGGAATTCTACGACACCTTTGATACTTCCATGGAATATCTTGGGTTGGACCACGTCGATCTGCTCTCCATCCACGGGATCAACAACCGGGAACTTCTTGACTGGACCCTTCGCAAGGGCGGCTGTCTCGAAGCCGCCTACGAACTGAAAAAAAGGGGGCGAGCAAGACACATCGGCTTTTCGACGCATGCCACGCCAGACATTATTCAGGAAGCGATTGCGTCTGACGCTTTCGATTACGTCAACCTTCACTGGTATTTTGTGAATGATTTGAACTGGGGCGGCATCGAAGCCGCTACCACCCGCGACATGGGAGTCTTCATCATCAGCCCCAACGACAAGGGAGGCATGCTTTACAACCCACCACCCAAGTTGGAAACACTGTGCCAGCCGCTGAGCCCTATGGCATTCAATAATTTATACTGTCTGTCTCGCCCTCAAGTTCATACCTTGAGTGTGGGTGCTTCCTGTCCGGAAGACTTTGACGAGCACATCCGCTCTCTGGAAAATTACGAGAAAGCCGGCGTGGTCATGGCTCCCATCGAGGCCAGACTTCGAGAGGAGATGACCCAAGTATTGGGAGCTGAATGGTGTGATCGATGGACACAAGGCCTACCGGAATATGTCGACGTTCCCAACGAGGTCAACATGGTAGAAATCCTGAGACTCTGGACCTACGCAAAGTCTCTGGACATTGTGGATTGGGGAAAGATGCGATACAACCTGCTGGGCAATGCAGAGCACTGGTTTCCGGGACAAAACGTGTCTCACTTACCTTCGGAGGCAGCCCAGTGGCTTCCTCTTTTAGCTGGAAGCCCATTCAAGGATCGTATTCCTGCTATCCTTCAAGAGGCCCACAAAATGCTTTATGAGAAGCCCGTCCAGCGCCTGAGCCAGTCGGACTGATCCAGCCCCAGGTCAGCACTTCCCTAAGGGCACAAAAAAGCGCCCATGGCGCGTGACCATGGACGCTGTAAAAGGGCATCCAAAATCTACTTCATGAGCAGCATTTGGCGAGCCTGCTTGATCGAGCGGCTAAGGCGGCGCTGAAACGGCGCTGGCAAGCCTGTGTATTTGCGCGGCAGGATCTTACCTTGCTCGGTCACGTAGCGACGCAGCAATTCAACGTTCGCCGCATGCAACTGATCAATGGTGAAATCCACCACAGGCTTGGGTCTTGGTGTGCGGGACGGGTAGCGACTGACTTCGTTCCGGCGCCCCTTGTCTTTGTTATTTTTGCGTGGCATAAGCTCTACTCAGATAAAAAGGTCTACTTGATTTCCCGGTGAAGCGTATGACGACGGAGAAAAGGATTGTATTTCTTCTTCTCTACTTTCTCAGTCTGCAGCTTTTTGTTGCGCGTGGTCATGTAACGTGAAGGCGGTTTGCCTTCCTTGCGTGCTTCAGTGCATTCTATGGTAACAATTTCGCGTGGCATAATAGTTTAATCCTTGTCTCTTTGAGCTTTACCGGAGGGGGAATCGTCATCGTCGGAAGATTCCACAGTCGAAGAACCCTTGCTGTCAACCGACCCGAGAGCACCCAGACGACGCTGCCGTGAAGTCCCGTCTTTTTCCATCTGCATCTGGGCCTCCACCGTGAAGCGCGTCCAGGGGATGGCCTCCAACCTTGCTTTGGGAATGGCTTTACCGGTAAGTTCGCACACACCAAAGGTGTTCTTCTCGATTCTTCGGAGAGCCTCTTCTATTTCATAAACCGCATCCTGATCAGAGGAGAGCAAACTCAAAGCAAAATCGCGGTCAAAATTGTCTGTGCCGGAATCAGCCATGTGGAGGCTGTAACTTTGCATTTCTTCAGCAGACTCCTTGGCGAGGCCATCCATTTGCGCCATGAGACGATCGTGCAACTCCAGCAAAGTTTTATAGTATTTGGACCATTGCGGCTTCACCGTGGCTCGGCTCCAAGTCATAGGCTTGGAGCTGGAAGAACCCTTGGAAGCTTTGGAGCTTTTTTTGGAACTTCCAGTGGATGCCAATGGGAATCCTAGAATGGCAGCCGTTGTCGCGGCAACCACGGGTTGCTTGGCTGCTGCCTTGGGCTTGGCTGCTGCCTTGGGCTTGGCTGCTGCCTTGGGCTTGGCCGCTGCCTTAGGCTT
>Ga0255776_10008661_pt1 | contig 10043 bp, 6 predicted proteins | sample 071ome_19_FD_179974 | JGI IMG/M metagenome (GOLD analysis project Ga0255776, IMG submission 179974) | Coastal salt marsh microbial communities from the Groves Creek Marsh, Skidaway Island, Georgia - 071413AT metaG (version 2) | ecosystem: Environmental > Aquatic > Marine > Intertidal zone > Salt...
AACGTCGTTACCTCGCCGAGTGGATCACCAACCCCAAAAACCCTCTCACTGCGAGAGTCATTGCCAACCGCATGTGGCAGCACCATTTCGGTAGAGGCATTGCCCGTACCACCAGTGACTTTGGCACGATTGGAGAAGCTCCCACTCACCCGGAACTCCTCGACTGGCTGGCCTCCCACCTCGTCGAAAACGGCTGGTCTCTCAAAAAGCTACACAAGACGATCCTCACCAGCTGCACCTGGCAGATGTCATCCGCTCCCAACGACAAATCCTACAAGGCGGACCCGCTCAACAACCTCTTCTGGCGTTTCAACATGCGCCGCCTCACTGCCGAGGAGTTGCGTGACTCCATCCTCAACCTCACCGGAAAGCTCAACCTCAAAATGGGCGGCCCCAGCATCACTCCGCCCATGCCCAAGGAAGTCCTTGCCACGGCGTCCCGTTTTGGAGCTGGTTGGAATGGGTTGAAAGGACAGGATCATGATTTCCGTCGGAGTGTTTATGTGAAGGTGAAGCGTTCCATGAAAATGCCACTGCTTCAAAGTCATGATATGGCTGACACGGATGCCCCCTGCTCGGTTCGTTTCAACACCACGGTCCCCACACAGGCCCTCACCCTTCTCAACGGCGAATTGATCAACCAAGCTGCCGCCGACCTCGCCCACCGACTTCGCGAAACAGCCAAGGAACCTGAAGGCCAGGTCCGCGAAGCCTTCCGCATTGCTCTCTGCCGTGAGCCGGATGTCAAAGAAGTCCAGGCCGGCTTGGCCATGATTCAGGACATGAAAAAAGTTTCTGGAGTTACCGATGAGCAAGCCCTGGAACGTTTCGCCCTACTGACCTTGAACCTCAACGAATTTGTATTCCTCGACTAATCAACCCCCATTTCCAACCCCCAAGATACCATGGCCACTCAATCCAAACCCATTCAAAACTTCTGTGGACAAACTTCCCGGCGTGAATTGCTGCGCAACATTGGCGGCGGTTTCCCGGCAATGGCCCTGACCGGCATGCTTGCCAAAGACGGCTTCTTCACTCCCAAAGTGAATGCCGCGACTGGTCTCGATAAACTGGAAGGTCCTCTCGCCCCAAAAGATGGCCACCACAAAGCCAAGGCCAAGAACGTCATCTTCCTTTTCATGTATGGCGGCCCCAGCCACATGGACACCTTTGACTACAAGCCCAAGCTCTATCCACTCGACGGCAAAACCATCGATGTGAAGACCTTCGGACGTGGCGGGAAAAAGAACAAGGGCCGTGTCGTCGGACCAAAATGGAATTTCAAACAATACGGACAATGCGGCAAATATGTCTCCGATCTCTTCCCTCACATCGGGAGTTGCGTGGACGACATTGCCTTCATCCATTCCATGACGGCTGACTCCCCGATCCACGGTTCCGCCATGCTCATGATGAACTCCGGCTCCATTCGTTCCGGCAGTCCCGCCATGGGCTCCTGGCTCAACTACGGCCTTGGTTCGGTCAATCAAAACCTACCCGGCTTCGTCGTGATGCTCGACCCTACCGGAGGCCCTATCAGCGGTGCCAAAAACTGGTCCAGCGGCTACATGCCCGCCAGCTACCAAGGCACCGTTTTCCGTTCTCAGGGAACACCGATCCTCGATCTCAAGAACGCCAGGGGCATGGCTGCTGCCGAGCAACAAACTCTCCTTTCCCACCTTCGCAAATTTAACGAAGGCCACCTCTCCGAACGTTACGACAATACCAACCTCGCCGCACGGATCGCCAACTATGAACTGGCTTACCGCATGCAGACCGCAGCTCCCGAAGCCATCGGTATCGAGAAAGAGCCCGAGCACATCAAAAACCTCTATGGAATTGATGGCTCCCGGACCGACGATTTTGGCCGCAAATGCCTCCTGGCCCGCCGACTTGTGCAGCGGGGAGTCCGTTTCATTCAGATCTACTCCGGCGGAAACCACAACGACGCCAACTGGGATGCTCACGGCGACCTCGAAAAGAATCATAACAAACACGCTGGCAACACCGACAAGCCCATTGCCGGTCTCCTCAAAGACCTCAAGCAACAAGGTCTCCTCGACGAAACCCTCGTCATTTGGGGCGGAGAATTCGGACGTCAACCTACCGCCGAATACGCCAAAGGCACAGGACGTGACCACAACTCCTACGGCTTCACCATGTGGATGGCTGGTGGCGGCATCAAAGGTGGTACGAGTATTGGCCAAACCGACGAACTTGGCAGTGCCGCCGTCGAAGATCGTTTCCACGTCAAACACCTCCATGCCACAGCCCTGCACCTCATGGGTATGGATCCAAACAAGCTATCCTACTTCTACGGAGGCCTGGACCGCAAGCTGGTGGGCGTCGAGCATGTGGACCCGATCCACAAAATTATCGCCTAAAACAACTCAAACCGATTGAGGATTCGGATTTGCCTCCACAGATCCGTACTCTCCCCATTGGAAACTCTTGCACGGAGGTTTGCAGGGGTGTTTGAGTGATATTTCCACCATAAGTAAAACTACCTCTATCCCCTCGCTTGACTCACGGAAGAGTCTGCTTTGATATCTGTCGATACCCATGCAACGCAATTTCAAAGCTCATGAAATCATTCTTCGGGAAGGCCAGCCGGATCCCGGTTTCTGGATTTTGGAGTCGGGTGTCCTCCAGGTGATCAAAGGGGATAAGTTCATCACCGAAATTGATGAACCCGGAGCCATTTTTGGCGAGATGAGTGACATACTGCACGAACCGTGCGTAACCACAGTGCGTGCCAAGACCGACTGCCAGGTCATCCACATTGATAAATCCATCGACAGCCTGATTTCAGATCTGCCGCATATTGCCAAGAAGGTGATGTATACCTTGGCCCGCAGGCTCTTCAATACCACCAATAAACTTTACAACCTACTTCCGGATTCGGACACCATCTCTCTGGACCATGAGCTGGAGATCCTCGTGGTCGATGACCGGGCCTCTATGGTCAGGGCCGTCCAGTCCAGCCTTACTCATCGGCCCTGGAGAATTACTTCTGCGGAAAATACGGGCATTGCTACAGAAATGACGGATGCCCATGAGTATGCCTTGATCGTTCTTAGCCTCAATCTGGAAAAACAAGATTCAGCTTTGGATTTTTACCGCTACCTTCGGAAAAATCCAAAGACCCGCCGCATCCCCATCTTGGCGACTGTCGCCCCAACCAGCACCGTGATTCGGCAACGTGCCGTGGATATCGGTATCGAATTTTTTCTCCCCAAACAGAGTACCAGTCGAGAAATTGAAACCACCATTTTGCGTACAATGGGCTTCGATCCTTCCACCGTCTATTTCTCCTTCCCGGATCAAGTGCTCCAGGCCCTTTTTCCCTTGGATTGCTCAGACTTTGATCAAAAGGAGATCTTTGCCACTGCCCCGAAAGCCATAGAAAATGCTGCGGCCAATCGGATTACCAAAGCCCTCATTGATGCGCATCACCTCATCACTCCTCACATCTCCTGGAAAACTACAATTGAGAAATTAATCGCTCAATTCAGCAAAGCCAACATGCAAACCGCTGTCTTTGGGAACCCCGACATTGTCGATATGCTCGGAACAGGTGGAGAAAATGAAAGTTACACGGTCCACAACTCTTACCAGGAAGCTTTGGAAAGTCTGATAGACCCGGACTAACCGGCATGAGTGACCAAGACCATTTCCCTCAAATGGTGTTGAATTTATATACCCAATTGTTGCAATTTCTTCTTTGCTTACTCTTGGATTTCATCCATTAGTCACTGCCTTACCCCCGATTCCAAGAAATCTAAAATATCCCCAAAATTTTTTTGTTATGCATGAATTGAAGTCATTCAAACCTTGTGAAATTCTCATCGAAGAAGGTCGCCCCGGTAGCGGTTTCTGGATATTGGAATCTGGAATACTCGAAGTGGTCAAAGGCGACAAAATCATCACTGAGCTGAAAGATAAAGGAACCATCTTTGGAGAACTCAGTGACCTGATTAAGGAACCTTGCACATCGACCGTTCGTGCCAAAACCGAATGTACCGCAACCCATGTCAGCAAAAGCATTGATGTCTTGGTTACTGAGTCTCCAGCCATTGCCAAAAAAGTCATCTACACCATTGCCAGGAGGCTCTCCAATACCACCAACATGCTGCAAAACCTGCTTCCGGAATCCGACACCTTATCCTTGGATCATGAGTTGGAAATTCTGGTTGTTGATGACCGCCAGTCCATGGTGCAGGCCATCCAAAGCAGCCTCTCCTACCGGCCCTGGAAAATCACTACGGAAAAGTCTCACGGGGCTGCCATTGAAAGAATCCAACGGACAAAATATTCCCTCGTGATTCTGAGCCTGAATCTGCCCAAGGATGGAGCCTTTGAATTTTATAGAAAACTGAGGAAAGACCCTGTCCATCGATCCTTACCTGTATTGGCCTCAGCCAGTACTACCCCTCAGGGTATGACCTTGCGGAGGCGAGCCAAAGATGCAGGCATTGAATTCTTTCTCGAAAAGCAAGCCTCAGCCCGGGAGATCGAAGCCTCCATTTTGCTAGCCCTTGATTTGGACCCCTCCACTCTTTACTTCTCTGTGAAAGATGAAGTTTTGTACGGAGTCGTTCCTTTGGAAACCACAGATTTTGACAAAACCGAGATCGTCCAGACCGCTCCCCATGCCATCGAAAATGCCGTTGCCAATCGGATCAACAAAGCCGTCCTGGATGTGCATCATTTGGTCACCCCTCACGAGTCCTGGAAACCTCCATTGGAAAAAGTACTCAAAGCCTTCCAAGGTGCAAAAATGAGGACGGCCATCTATGGGAATCCTGAAGTTGCAGAGCTCTTGAATTCCGGCTCGGATGGTAATCCTTTCCAAGTATTCGACTCCCTTCAGGAAGCTCTGAACAGCATTGAAACTGAAGAAACCGACCACGAAAAGATGATGCGGAAGGAATCCTTGGCTACCGCTGAAGACATGGAGGTTGAGAAGGAAGCAGAGGCTACAGCCAGCACCTGATTGAACAAACCTAACCTTACCGGCTGCACTTCACGCAAAGCGGAGCATCCGGCGAAAGCTCCAGTCGCTCCTCCGAGATCGGTTGCTTGCAGGACAGACATTGCCCGTACGTCCCCAGGCTCATTCGTTCAAAAGCCGCTGTAATTCGCTGAAGTTGCAGTTCCCGCCTGCGCCGAAGTTCCAACGCCATTTGCTGGTCCTGCATCGCATCCATCCGGGAAAGCCGACCTATCGCGGTATCGAGATGCACAGTTTCGGAGGCATCTTTGGAGGATTCCAGATACTCTTTGATTTCCTTGCGAAGATTCTGCAGCAGCTTGCGGTAGTGTTGGACTTTTTCTGGTTCCATATCGTGATTCCTGTTTTGACGTTCGGGTTTGCAAAGCATTGGATGCAGATTTTCCAAAACCCTCAAGTCTCATTCTATCATGAAAAAGTCCGCCTGCCTTCTCCTGTTGTCCATCTTTACCCTGAATCTCGAGGCTGACCGGGAAGGCTCCCGTACTCCAGAAAAGCCGGACCCACGACTTGAAGCCTTGCTGAACCGGGCCTTCGACAAAGAGCAAGCCCGAATCTTCAAAGGCAGTGACAAAGACAAAGACGGCGTGGTTTCCTCCGCAGAATTCAAACGACTCTACGGAGAAGGCGGCAGCCGGAAGTTTGAAGGCATATTCAAAAAACACGGCGGAAGCGACGGATCCCTCACCCTCGCCGAGTTTCAAGCCGTGCGGCGTGCCATACATCTCGGCGGTGCTGGCAGTGCCGAACGTGGACCCACCTTGCAAAACCGTTTCAAATACAGCCGACAAGGCAAAGTCTTCCGCACCTACGACAAAAGCGGCGACGAAAAAGTCACCCTCTCCGAATATGGCCGCATGTTTGAAGGTGGCTTGAATGCTCAGAAAGAAAACGGCTTCAAGGCTGCCGACAAAGATGGCAACGGCTCCCTCGACAAATACGAATTCCTCGAAATGCGTCTCGGCCCACCACGCCGCGAAGGCCCTCCCTCCAAAGAAGGTGCCCGTGACCGCGAATAGAAATTAGTGAAACCCGGCATAGCCGGAACCAAATGTTGGAGTAATGGAGTATTGGAATGTTGGAGTGAAGGGATTTGGACTCTGTACACTTGATTCAATACTCCAACTCTCCATCACTCCATCGGAAATATCCTGACAGCATTTGATGAATAAGGTTCTAAGTTTTCCAACCGCCCTAAGTTCAACTTTACAACACCGTCGACGACCCACCGTGGCGCATGCTTCCAGCTTGCGAAATCCTATTCCCCCCAAACCGCAAGCTGGAAGCCTGCGCCACTTTTTTCAAACAACCATGAGAACCCCACTCCTCCTCCTTTTCCCAACTCTCCTTTTTGCCAAACCCCACCCCAACGTCATCCTTTTCATGGCCGACGACATGGGCATGGGCGACACCTCTGCCTACCAACACTTCACCGGTAATTCCGACAAGGACCAGATTCACACTCCCCAAATGGAACGCCTGGCCCGGCTTGGGGTTCTCTTCTCGGATGCTCACACTCCATCTTCCCGTTGTACAGCCACTCGCTATGGACTCCTTACCGGTCGGTACGCTTTCCGAAGCCGCCTCAAACACTTTGTTCTTTTCGGTTCCCAGGGAGATCCTCTCATCGAGCCCGACCGCCCCACACTCGCTACCCTCTTCAAGTCCGCTGACTACCAAACTGGCATGGTCGGCAAATGGCATGTGGGCCTGCGTTACACTCGTGCTGACGGTTCTCCTGCCGCGGCATGGGAAGATGCCGACCTTACCAAACGCCTCACCGATTGCCCCACCGACCATGGTTTTGACTTTGCCCGCTATACATCCCGTTCTCATGGAACTTCCGGTCCAGATCCAACCCGGGCCAAACGTGCCAAAGCAAATTCTCCAACTCAAAAGGTTGGCCCGGGCCACCTCCACGACCGCAAAGCTGTCAGTGCAACCGGCAATGGCAAACAACTCCAAAAAGGCGGCTCCGATGCCTACATCCTGACCAAACTCGGTTCCCGCCACTCAGCTCATGCGATGGAGTTTCTGAATGACAAGGAAACTCAACAATCCCCCTTCTTTCTCTACTATCCCTCCAACTCCAATCACGGCCCCTCCACTCCCGACATATCCATTTCTGGAATTCCCGTAGCCGGAGCTGCCAAGACGAAATCCGGCCAAGCCATGAGTGTCCGCTACGACTATGTCTACGAAAACGACGTCGCTCTGGGCCTCCTCATTGACCATCTTCAATCGACCGAAGATCCCCGTCGCCCCGGCCACAAACTCATTGACAACACCATCGTCATCTTCACCTCCGATAACGGTGCCGAGATCACTGCCAAAACCGCCACCGGACCAGTTCGCAGCAACAAAGGTTCTGCCTACGAAGGTGGTCACCGAGTTCCCTTCATCATCTCCTGGCCTGCCGGAGGTGTTGGAGACGGCAATCCCCGGACTCCCGGCAAAGTCAGCTCCGAACTCATCGCCCTGCAGGATCTCTACGCCACTTTCAGCACCATCCTCGGCAAATGCCTTCCCAATCCAGCAAACGGAGAAAAAGGTGCCGAAGACAGCTTCAACATTCTGCCCGCTCTGCAAGGTGGCCAACTTCCTCCGCGTCCCCTCTTTCACAACGATCACAAAGAGTTCAAAAAAGATCCTGCCGCCATGGCTCTCCGTCTGGATAACCCAGAAATCAATGGCAAGGTCTGGAAAGGCCAGTGGAAACTCTTCTTTGACGGGGAGCTTGCTCGTTACGGGAAAGCCAACTCTTACGAACTCTACAACCTCGCCACCGATCCCAAAGAAGCTCAGGAAATCATCCCTCAAAAGAAAAATGAAGCCCTCTTCCGGCATCTTCACGAAGTTGCCCTCCTCCACCGCAACATTGGTGGCCACCGCCTGGCCTCTCTCGCCAAGCAAGAGGCAGTTGTCTACGACTGGAGTTCACCTCAGCAAAAATCACCTTCCCTCCAAAGGAAACTCGTCGCATCCGGCGGCAAGTTGATCGAAACCCCGGAAGGCCTTGGCATCCAGGGCAATCAATCTTCAAGAGTCAACGGAGGCGAAGCCATTGAAATTACCTTCGAGCAAGACGTCCTCATCGAATCCATTGCCATTCAGGCCGGAAAAGACGGCTCCTGTGGCGGCTTCGTCAAAGTCGGCAACCATGCCCCCCTCGCCATCTACTGCGTCGACGCCGACAACGATTCCCGAGAGCAGCACAGCAACCTCTCCGACCTCGGAGTCCTCAAAGCCGGCCAAACCCTCCGCCTCGACTCTTCCCCCCACTACGGCTCCGAGCCCCCAGGAAGCTGGCTCCTCCAGCAACTGATCGTGAGACCATTGTGACACTGGGAGGGTGGACATTCCTGTCCACCCAATACGCGATCCACCTAAAGGAGGGCTAGAAAACCCTCCCTCCCAAGCCCCATCGGGGCGAAACACGATAGCCCAGAGTGATCAACCCTGGGTATACATGCCACCAAAACATCAAGCCCTGTAGGGGCGTAACAATAAAGTCTTCCCTCCTGTGTTACGCACATTCAGTGCTTTGAATTTTTCACCCTTTTCTTCCCAAGGTTTGCACCTCGGGCTATCCTGTGACGCCCCGTTGGGGCTTAATCCAGATACAAAAACTCGTTGAAGTTGAACAACGCCAGGCAAAGGTCTTCCAGTCTCAGGTTCTCACCCTCTGGATCTCGAACCAACTTACCTGCTGCCTCCAATTCTTGCTTCGAAGGCTCTCTCCCAAGCGTCAGCAAATAACTCCTTTTCACCGCCTCTTCAGGACTCGGCTTAGATTCCAGAATGTACTTCGCCAATTTTGCCGCTGAATCCGAAACAAACTCCGAATTGAGCAATGCGAGGGACTGCGGTGCCGTTGTCGAAACAGGTCGTCTTGCACAGGATTCTGCCAGGGCCGGGCTATCAAATAAATCAAATAACGGATAACGAAGATTACGTCGGGCAAAGAGATAGATGCTGCGTCGGCGGTGATCTTCCTGGTCCTTGCTCACTGGCCAATGATTGCGAAGCAAGGTCGATGTAATCTCCTTGGGAAGCGGTGGACGAACTCCTGGTCCCCCTTTCCTCGAACTCAGAGAATCCGAGACAGAAAGCATTGTGTCTCGTAGCATTTCGCCGGTGAGGCGTCTACGATGCTGCCGGGTCAGAAGTCGGTTGTCTGGGTCGGCCTTCAGACGTTTATCCCAGGAGGCATCCTTCAAATCCTCTGGTTTTCTGGAGACTTGTTTCCAAGTCTTGCTGGTAAGGATAAGCTTGTGCATCGCCTTCAAACTCCATTCCTGCCGAGGCAATTCATTGGCCAACCAATCCAGCAAAATCGGGTGCGATGGAGCTTCTCCCATGGTTCCAAAATCCTCCGGACTGGCCAATGGTTTGCTAAAATGCTGCAACCAGATTCGGTTGGCCGCCAATCTCAGAGCCAAGGCATTGTCATCCCGGGTAATCCATTTTGCCAACTCCTTGCGGTCTCCTTTTTCGGCGGCCACCTTCGCATGGTTGGCAATGGCTGGAAAACTTGCCTTCACCTCATTGCCTGGTCGACGAAAGTCGCCGCGAATCATCAGACGAGTGGGCTTGGGCTTCCCGGTTTTCATCACTCTTGCTGAGAGATCACCCAGCTTCACTTCCTTGAGTTGGAGATCGCTCTCGAAGAAGGCCCGCATTTGGTAAAACTCCTTTTGGCTAACAGGATCAAATATATGGTCGTGGCATTGAGCACACCCTAAAGTCAGGCCCAGAAATGCGGTTCCCACAATTGCGGTCATCTCATTGAGCAGCATGTCCTTGCGTTCTTCGATCAGGTTGATGTCCGGCATGTCTTGCCCGGCCAGAAGGAAACCTGTGGCAATCGCAGCCTGAGGATTGTCCGGATGAAATTGGTCGCCTGCAATTTGCTGCTGGATGAACTCGTTGTAGGGCAAATCCTTGTTGAATGCTTCAATCACCCAGTCCCGAAATCGCCAGGCATTGGGGCGGATTTTGTCGTGTTCAAAACCATCGGTCTCCGCAA
>Ga0255776_10008665_pt1 | contig 10042 bp, 10 predicted proteins | sample 071ome_19_FD_179974 | JGI IMG/M metagenome (GOLD analysis project Ga0255776, IMG submission 179974) | Coastal salt marsh microbial communities from the Groves Creek Marsh, Skidaway Island, Georgia - 071413AT metaG (version 2) | ecosystem: Environmental > Aquatic > Marine > Intertidal zone >...
AAACCATTGTGGACGACGCCGACTTGCGTGATGCACGTGTTACCTTAACTCAGGCCACTCGCCAAGTATTAGCAAACGGATTGAACCTTTTAGGCATCAGCGCACCTGAAGAAATGTAACGGGGCACTCCCCCATTACACAGTGCTTCCTAAAGGTCAGGCGAAGGAGACTTATTAATGGCACAAGGTTCCCCAAAGTGGGTGTGGATTTTCACCCCACTGGTGGCCCTCAGCTTTGCAGGCTTTTTGCTGTACCTCACCACGGTACCCGCAGAAGACGATATCGATAAAATTACCGAGTCGCTAGAAGAAAAGGCCAAGCAAGTTCAGAAAGACGTTAGCCAACAGGCTAAGTCGCTGGCCAACGATGCGGTGAAACAAGTCATCAAGCAATCACTGCCTGAAGAAGCGGCGAATAGTGACAGCGTCAACCAGACGGTGGATAACTTTGAGTTTTTCGAAATTCTGGAAAACAAAGAAGTGGACGTGGAAGAAGTGCAGGAATATAAGTCTACGCCTAAGGGCTATGACAAAGACGGTAACAAGATCCAATATCGCCTGCGCACCGGCTCATTTAGCACCCCTGAGGGCGCGGATCGACAAAAGGCTCAATTATTGTTGAACGGTTTCAACATTCAAATTGTGCCTGCCGATGTAAATGGTCGAACTTGGTATCGTGTATTCACCGGACCGTACGCCAACCGCTCACAGATGAATAAAGCTCAAGATCAACTCGTGTCCATGGGCATACAATCGGTTGAAATCACTGAGACATTGGCTAACGCCAAGCCCTAACGGTCTTTGTTAGGGTTTTTCATCGGATCATCTGGGCCATTCTTGCTCCAAGCACCAGCAATCTATTTGCGTTCAGGAACCTTTTCGCCATCATTGCCCCTAAGTCTGGAGTGATGCAAAGGTACTGTCTCGATGGCGATTCACAATTCAAAAAAGGCGTTTTTGCTGGGCTTGCTCAGCTTGTGCATAGCCCTTCAGTCTCAGGCTGAAGACCATGGCTTTGACCTTGTTAACGCACTGGACTTTCAGGGCTTTGTCTTCGGCGGAGCCACCTATAACGATTTACCCTATCGCGACGTGGAGCCAGAAACCACTCCTGGGTTGATCGTTATTGGTCGCATGGGTGACGTTTTCATCGAAGGCAACCGAGCTGGCTATCCCCTGGCTCGCTTAGGTTGGGGCACCCTCTCCGCCATTGGCCAGATCCGGATGCACCAATATTTAGAGGCCGATGACACCACGCTCATCAGCGAAGATCGCAAGCGCGCCATCGAAATCGGACCACAACTTTCAATACCATTGAGTCATGGTGTGATTTCTCAGTTCAGTCTATTTCAAGACATCAGTGGCGCACACGACAGCCACGAATTTGAAGCCTCTGTGTATAAACGTTTCGTATTTGATCGTGCTCGAATCGTGGCCACACTGGCCGCACAATACCAATCCGAAGACCTCATGAATTACTACGTGGGCACGGACAATTATCAAGCTCATTCGGAATGGACTGCAGAAGCAGAACTTCTGGCCACCTATGATGTAACAAACGACTGGAGTGCAGTTTTAGTTTGGCGCTATTACCAACATGGCCGTGACTTTGAAGGCAGCCCACTGACCAGCAGTGATCGCACACAGCGAGTTGCATTGGGCATCGGTCGCTATTTTTAAACATTAACGAGCCCTAACCAAAAAAAACGAGGGCTGTGCCCTCGTTTTAATGTCATGAAACGTCACACGTTCCAGATTCATGGCCTGCTAAAACTTAGCGACTACCCTCACGTCCCCCGTCACTTTTGATGCATCCACATAGCCGATAATAGAAGGGTTTTTTGAGACCAGCTCCAACATGGCATTTTCATCATCCACCACCTTGGGTGGAACGCCTTTTCCGGTAAACATGAGTTTTGCCCAATACGCCGTGTATTGCGCTTTGCTCTTACGCGCCACATTTTTTAGAAAGGTTTCGCGAATGGGATGATCCTCAGGTAGATCCAAGGGCACCGCCTTGCCAGCACTGGGGTAACCCTTCGCCTTGCCTAAAAAAATCATCTGTAAATAATCCGCGTCTAGATTATCGGCATTGGACTTGTTTACGATAATGGCCAACTCACCGAACGCTTGAGGCATCCACGTAAACATTAGGGCCAACAGCATGGGTTTAATGAATTTCATGGTGGCCTCCCGTTAAAACATGAAGTCGAGTGAGGTGGAAAAAATCGTAACATCCCCATCACCATCTGGGTCGCGATTCACCGGAGATGCACCTGTATCCGTCATCATGGTGATATCTGCTTTCACCGCGACCTTCGCGCTGAGGTTATAACGCATACCCAATGCATTGGTATCGTGTTCCTCAAAAGGCGTGCCGGTACCGTCGGTTGCATCCAACTCGAACTTAGAATGCATCAAGTAGTACGTGGCCTGCCCTAGGGTGTAGTTAAACGACGCAAAGTAGGAAGAGTAAAAAGGATCGTAATCGTTATACTCCAGCATGACACTCATGGGGCCAAAATTCTGCTGAATGAAGATATCCATAAACTTGATCGTTCCATCTGCTTCGGCAGTAAAGCTGTTTACGATCGTCTCATCGAAGTCCGCTTGAGTGTAACTGGCTTTGAAGATGGTGCTATCCATATTTACTTCAAACCCTATGCCCACGATATTAGTGAAGTAGCGGTCCACATTTGCTGACCCTGTGCCGGTCACGTCACCAGGGTCGTTATCGAATAAATAGCTCATCAGCTCACTGTTTTCGTTTTTGGCACGACCGGTATAAAACGCGGTGGTAAAACTGGTATTACCCATGAACATGCGATGATTAAGCTGTAAGCCATTAAAGCTAGTGACATCCAATGAATAGGCGTCCGCCGGTACGCGTACCCATGGATAGGCAATGCCCACATCCATATATTCAGAGTAATAGTACACGGGCACCCTTAACTTACCCGCCTGTAATTCCAAGTCGTCATTAAAGGCATAGTTAATGAACATCCACTCCACTTGGGCTTCGTAGTCATTGTTTGCCCGAGACACCACCTGCACCGTAGCAGACAACTCATCGTTAATGGTCGCGTTCATTTGAAGGCCAAAACGAGACTCCTGGCCAATGTCCCATTCGTCATCGTAAATGCCCAGGTTTGGGTAATCCGCCACATAGGCCGAACCGTCCATTACCTGGCCTAGGACGATAGAGCCATAGCCAGACATTCGGATCATGTCATTGCCGTGGGACAAGCCTGCCAGCATGGCCAAGAAGAAGATGGATAGGGATTTAGTCAACGTCATAGGCACCTCGCACGAGTGATCTGCCCTTAAGACTAGTACACCCACATGCATAGCGTTAAAAAGCGCCACATTTAGCCCTTGAAGTTCCGAAAACCAGCCCCATAAAGACAAGCTAGTTATAAAGAAATCAGGTGAGTAAGCGATATGACCACCATATTAAGTGTTCGTAAAGATAACGAAGTGGTACTGGGTGGCGATGGTCAGGTCAGTCTTGGCAATACCGTCATGAAGGGCAATGCCCGCAAGGTTCGCCGCCTATACGACGGCAAAGTATTGGCCGGCTTTGCAGGCGCCACAGCCGACGCCTTCACCTTATTCGAAAAGTTTGAAGCTCACCTGCAAAAGCATTCTGGTCACTTAACCCGTGCCGCAGTCGAGCTGGCCAAAGAGTGGCGCAGCGATCGAGCCCTTCGCAAGCTCGAAGCCATCTTAATCGTGGCCGATGCCACCGCCACACTCACCATTACAGGCAATGGCGACGTGTTGGAACCTGAGAACGGGGTGATATCTGTGGGCAGCGGAGGAAATTACGCCTTAGCCTCTGCTAAAGCCTTATTCGAGAATACCGATTTATCCGCTCGCGAAATCGTGGAAAAAGGACTAACCATTGCAGCCGACATCTGCGTGTTTACTAACCACAATTTTACGATTGAGACATTATCTCTGAAATAACCCTACATTGAATTGAATCGCGAGCAGGCTCGCTCTTACTATGAATCAGTACCAACGAGCCTGCTCGTGAAAAGAAAAGCGTAAAATCATGACTGCAAAGAATCTAACACCCGCACAAATCGTCAAAGAACTGGACCGACACATTGTAGGCCAGAGTGAAGCCAAACGTAGCGTGGCCATCGCCCTGCGCAACCGCTGGCGCCGCATGCAATTACCAGAAGACATGCGTGCTGAAATCACACCTAAAAACATTCTCATGATCGGCCCCACCGGTGTAGGTAAAACCGAGATCGCACGTCGTCTCGCTAAACTATCGAATGCGCCGTTTATCAAGGTAGAAGCGACCAAGTTCACTGAAGTCGGCTATGTGGGCCGTGACGTAGAAACCATCATCCGCGACCTAGTCGAAACGGGTTTTAAACTCCTACGAGAACAAGAAATGGCCGCCGTAGAAGAACGCGCCAAAGACGCCGCAGTTGAACGTGTTCTCGATTGTTTACTTGCGCCTGCACGCTCGGGATTTGGTGAAATCGAAGCAGACAAGCCAGAAGACAGTGCCACCCGCAAGCTGTTTCGCAAGAAGGTGATGAACGGCGAAATGGACGAGAAAGAAATAGAGATCGACATTGCCGCCCCGCAAGTAGGCGTTGAAATCATGGCCCCTCCGGGCATGGAAGACATGACCAATCAAATCCAAAACTTGTTTAGTAACTTTGGTAACGCCAAGACCAATCGTAAAAAAATGCTGGTTAAAGATGCGTTAAAACAAGTGCAAGATGAAGAGGCCCATAACTTACTGAATCTTGATGATCTCAAAGCCAAAGCGGTAGAAGCCGTGGAACAAAATGGCATCGTCTTCATAGACGAAATCGATAAAGTCGCAAAACGTCAGGAAGCGTCCGGTGGCGACGTGAGCCGCGAAGGGGTTCAGCGTGACCTATTGCCATTAATCGAAGGCTGCACCGTGAACACCAAATACGGCATGATCAAAACCGATCACATCTTGTTTGTGGCATCGGGTGCATTCCATCTAAGCAAGCCATCAGACTTGATTCCTGAACTACAGGGCCGCCTACCGATTCGCGTTGAACTTCAAGCGTTAACGCCGGACGACTTCAAGCGTATTTTGACCGAGCCTAGCGCCTCGCTTACCGAGCAATATAAGGCATTGTTAAGCACAGAAGGTTTGAAAGTAGAATTCACCGAGGATGGCATCGACAAACTGGCGGAAACCGCATTCAAGGTGAATGAAACCACTGAGAATATCGGTGCTCGTCGCTTACACACCATGATGGAGCGACTGCTAGAAAAAGTCAGCTTTGATGCAGAAAGCCTCGCCACACAATATTCGGCATCACCGCTGCAAATTAACGCCGCTTTTGTCGATGAGCATTTGGGCGAGATTGCACAAGACGAAGACTTAAGCCGCTTTATTTTGTAACCCCCCAAAAGAAAAAGGCCGCGATGCGGCCTTTTTTTATGACTTTTTAGCGGAACTGATAGGTCACTTTGCCAAACAATGTTGTAATTGTCTCAGCGCCTTGATCTTCATAATCGTAATTAGAATAGCGAAAGCCTAACGATGCATTTACTTTTTTTGATAAAACAAAGTTATAGGCCAAACTAGACGACAACCCTAAAGCGCTCGCATCCGTTGTAATATCTTCATCTGTGTTAAAATTTTGCATATTCAAATCACCAGACACAGATCCAACAGCTAGTGATACGCTTACATTTGACTCTACATCCAGAGGTAAGGTTTTAGCAGCTCCGACGAAAAAGCCTGTCGTTTCCATTTCCCACTGAACGTCGTCGGCATCTGTTCCTTGGGTCCGATTGTCTTTCATACCACCAAAAATGGACCACCCTTGATCTAGTCTGTAACCAGCGGTGTACGTTCTATCTGTTCGGTCCCAAACTGAATCTGGTTCCTCACCTGATCCGCCATCCATATATAACTCAACATCAAGATAGACACCATTAGAGTTTAAAGCTGTAAAGCCAATTGCATTCACGACATAGTCACCACTCAAGAAATCTGAGCTATAGCCTTGCATATTATATGAATAGCGGCCGAACATACTCCAATCAGCGTTTGCCGAGAACGGCAGCATTGCCAGTAAAATTATAGTAATACTTTTGTACATGATGCCTCCAACGTATGAGGTTATAAGAATTTCTGAAGCTACAGCCCGAATCACACTCAGAATCGCTAACCCGCCCGCTTCTTCGCTTATCATCTGAGGAGGTTATTGCCAGAACTCAAGTGAACAGCCACAATTCTCACTACTATTAGGCTGTGGGAATAATTCCCCTAACACTTCAACCGTCACCCCAGATATTATAGGTAAGAGTAAGCACTACCTCACTCCACATCAAGCATTATACCCACTGTGCAAAATTTGAGTACTTATGTTAGATTGCCACAAACTCTATCAATTGGTACTCACTTATGCTTAAGCACACATTGATCGCAACCATTCTTACTAGTGCAACCTTAGTCTCTTCAGGCGCGTCTGCCGATTGGTATTTCCAGCCCAAAATCGGCTATGAGTTTCGTAGCTTCGAATTCGAATCAGGAGACCTAGAGGGCACTGCGACCATTCCCGGCTTCATTCTTGGGTTCTCAGTAGTCAACTCTAGCGGATTCTATTTCGACTTTGATTTTTCTGGTGGCGAAGATGAAGTATCCGACTTTTATCCAGAAGATGATTACATCGAACGCTTTGATTTATCTCTATCTGCCGGCTATAGCCTGGGCAGCGGCTATACCATATTTGGGGGCTTCAACGAAACAGATACCCAAATTGAGAACCACAAGAATCAAGTAAATCAGCCTGTTGACTACCAGATTATTTCCTCTGGATTGTTTCTTGGTTTAGCAAAAACCTTCACCCTTGATAAAACCAGTAGTATTACGACTTCTATCGCTGCCGGTAAGATGTCTGGAGAATACGAATCCACCGACACTGCGCTCGACCCACTCGATGGAGAAGGAGAGAGCGTGGGCTACTCCGCCAGCGCATCTTACACTAAGCGCTTTGATAAAATCGCCGTCAGCGCTGGCGTCAAAACTCAATCCTATACTTATAGCGATATGAAAACATTTGCTGATGGATCCGACCTACCGGACGCATCTGATAAAATGACAAGCTTTTTCGTGAAAACCTCATATACGTTTTAATTTACCGGCATCAATACTGGCCAAAAGTCGCAGCCCTTCTAAACCCTGCCTCTGAGCTCAGAGGCGGGAGAGTCCTCTCTAGCCCTACCTTTACACAATTTTGATTTGAGAACCCTGTCCCATACACGTATAATTTTTGCTCAAATTAGATCAATAACGCCTATAAAACGGCACATTTAATAACGGAGCGCTATATGAAGGGTGTTTTACCTTTGCTCAAGCAGTCAAGTGCCGTACTCGCCTTGGTATTAGTAACCTTATCCAGCCACGCAGCGATCACCCTTGATGCGGTACTGGATACCCGTCGGTCAATCGTTCAATCAGAATCACAAAGTGAAAATGCTCTTGCCACCGTTAAACAAAACGAAGCTCGTATCGCCAGTTTTGAAGCCAAAATCTCAGAGATTAATGGCAGTCTTGAAGATGTAAAACGCGACATTGCAAAAAACGAAAAAGGCATGTCCGATTTCCCAGAAATGGCGGCCAGCTTTCGCCCTAAAATTACCGCACTAATCGACAGCAAGGCGAAATTATTAGCACAGCGTAAAGAACATGAAAAAAATATCGATAGGCTAAAAGACGAAAACCATGACCTGCGCTCTTCAGCTGCGGAACACAAAATTGATGCCGATAAGCAATCGCGCCAATTAGCTAAACTAAAGCAATCTTATTTAGACAAACGCGTCAGCGATACTGTGAAAGCAGCCGAACAAGGCCAAACTGTGCTAGAAACACAAGTAGCTACATGCAGTTTCCTTGAAATATACGGGCAACATAAGGGTAATCGTCAGGTTTGCTTAAATCGAGCGATCGAACAGGCCAAGCGTACGGCCGCAGAAAAGTATGCCCCTACCAATATTACAAGCGAGATTAATTCTAAGAATTTTGAGATCACCTCTGAAACTTCAAGCCAATACTACGCCGTAGATGTGAATGTGGCCAAGGAATTTAAAAGCGACACTTGGGTCAAAATGGAACCAGAGTCCGAACGCTTCAAAGCCCAATTTAAAGGTCAAATCCTTATTACCCCTGCATTCACCAAGAAAACACGTCAAAAACTAATGGAGCGCTATGCAGTTGAACTCAGCGCAGAAATTGGACAAGTGGCCGCTATGGAAAAACGTAAAACCATTGAAGCAGCCAAACGTCGAATAGAAAAAGAAGCCGCCGCAAAGCTACAGGAACAAAGGGCGTCTGAAGAATACGAAGCTCTTCGACGTGAAATTGAGCTTTTGAAGAAAGCGAATAGTGCTCGCCAAATCCAAGAGCAACAACAAGCCGCTGCCAAAGCTGAGAAACAACGTGAACTTGATCGCCAGTCCGAAGAATCACGGATTCAAGCTGAAGTTGCGCGCCGCTTAGCCGCCGAAAAGAAAACCATCGAAAAAGAAGCACAGCGCATAGAGAAAGAAGAAGAGCGCGAAGTTTTCGTTCCACCAGTATTCTAAAATTACAGCGTGCATTAACGAGGGAGAAAGACGATGAACATTTCCACGAAAGTGTATATATCTTTCTTCCTAACTATTCTGTCACACGTTGTCTTCGCTTCAGAACCAGATTGGGTTCTATCCCCAGAAAAAGCCGGCTACGATATAGCCATCGTTGGCTCCGCCATGCCTCAGAAAATGGGTAAGGCGGCGCAATACCGTATGGCCGAAATGTCCGCGCGCCGGCAGTTTTCAAACATGAAAAGTGTTTTCGTAAAAAGTAAGAGTGAAGGCTATACAGACAGTGCTGGACAAGCGTCATTTTCCGTAGAAGGATACGAAAATAGTAGTGGGCTAATGACTTTCTCACAATTAATTAAAGATAAAGAATGGAAACACCCTGATACGGGAGAATTGTTTATTCTTTACGTAATCAAGCCTTAATCTTCATCCCTTACACCCTTGGCACGATAAATCAATGGATCGGCCTGCCGTTGCCATAAGTTCTTGGTATAGTCCAAATAAAAAACGGATAACACCATGCACGAATCCCCCTCCCATACAGCCAACAACGATCACACTCCGCAGCCCAAGATAGTCGTCGCAGGGGCTGGCAGTATTGGATGCTATGTGGGTGGTGTACTGGCAAGCGCTAACCCGAATGTGCACTTTTTTGCACGCCCCCGTATTAGCCAAGATCTAAAGACAAACGGACTACACCTTTCCGACTGGACCGGCCGAACCTTAGACGTTCCAGCAGATCGCATCTCCATTTCGACCACACCCGACATATTGAGCGATGCCGATGTCATTCTCATCTGCGTGAAGAGCAAAGACACCGAAGACATGGCGAAAACCATTCGAGATAGCGGCAACCAGCACGCCACTCTGTTCAGCCTACAAAATGGCGTCGGTAACACCGCCACCGTCAAACGGATACTGCCATCTCATACCGTACTGCCCGTCATGGTGCCATATAACGTGGTTTACACAGAGGGGGGGCAATTTCATTGTGGCACCGAGGGCGAGCTCTATTGCCAACAGCATGCCGCGGCCTTGGCCTTGAAGCACGCAGCCGACCAGGCCCACTTAGGCTTCGAGCTAAAAGACGACATGGCCAATATTTTGTGGGGGAAATTACTGCTCAATTTAAATAATCCGGTGAATGCGCTTTCTGGTATCCCTCTGAAACAGCAATTAGAAAACCGTGCCTATCGGAAAGTTTACGCACAATGTTTAAAAGAAGGCCTAGCCGTGCTCAAAGCGGCTAACATCGCCCCCGGGCAGGTAGCAGCCGTACCTGTACATTGGATTCCGTTCATATTGGCTTTGCCCAATTGGCTCTTCAAGCGTCTGGCGCAAAAAATGCTCGCCATCGATCCTCAGGCCCGTTCCAGCATGTGGGAAGATTTAGAGCAACGCAGACCAGTAGAGGTGGACTTCATCACCGGAGAGATCATTAA
>Ga0255776_10008669_pt1 | contig 10038 bp, 9 predicted proteins | sample 071ome_19_FD_179974 | JGI IMG/M metagenome (GOLD analysis project Ga0255776, IMG submission 179974) | Coastal salt marsh microbial communities from the Groves Creek Marsh, Skidaway Island, Georgia - 071413AT metaG (version 2) | ecosystem: Environmental > Aquatic > Marine > Intertidal zone > Salt...
ACGCTATTCTGGCCCGCCGGCAAGCGCATGGGTAGCCGAAAACGCTGGATTGCGTTTGCCAGCCAACATCGGGGTTGCGTCGTGGTCGACAACGGAGCGCAGCGCGCACTAACCGATCGCGATTGCAGTCTGCTACCGGCAGGCGTGATCGACTGCAGCGGCGATTTTACCCCCGGAGACGTAATTAGGATCAGTAACGAGCGCGGCGATGAACTAGGACGTGGCGTTAGTCGCTACACGGCTACCGAACTTCGACGCGTCTTTGGCAAGAGTTCGCCAGCAGTAGAAAAAGAGTTAGGACGTCCCGCACTCGAAGTCATACACAGAGACGATTTAGTCCTCTTTTAGCTAGATCGAGCCGAGCATAGTAGATGAGCCCTAAACTCACAAGAAAAAAACGTCTCGCACCAGTCGCCGTGGCGCCTTCTCGCTGGCGACAGTTTGGTATCGCGCTCATCGTGGGACTCGTCGCCTATATCGCCTTGGGAAATCGCGCACTTTGGACTATGGGAGAAAAACGACGAGCAGTGGAAGATTTACAGGCGCAGGTGTCACACTTACAGGCAGAGCGCGACAGTCTTAAAAACATGCTCTGGCGCCTGGAAAATGACATGGGATACGTCGAGAAGGTCGCACGGGAAGAATACGGGATGAGTAAGAAAGGTGAACGCGTATACGCGCTGCCGTCGGCCGAGGCCCCATAGCATGCCGCGCACCATTATCAAAACGAAGGCCATCGTTCTCCGCAGCCGGCGCATGGGTGAGACCAGTCGCATGGCCACGCTCTTCACAGAAGACGTTGGCAAGCTAAAAGTCACGGCCAAGGGCGCGCGACGCGTTAAGAGTAAATTCGGCTCTGCATTAGATCTAATGGCCGAAGTCCACGTCGTGTGCTACGTGCGCGACACGCGCGATCTCCAGACGCTAAGCGAATGCCACCTTTTACACCCCCCACCGTCTCTAGGGAGTGACTTAGAGCGGTTCTCACTGGCCAATGCTGCACTTGAATTAATTGAGGGATTGACGATAGAAGGTGAACCGAATGAACGCCTCTACGCGTGCTTGCACGGCGTATTACACGGATTAATCGAAGTTGAAGCCGATCAGGTGGAGTCCCTCTTTTGGTACTATCAGCTACGGGTACTCGATGCATTGGGCTACAGCCCTGAACTGCAGCAGTGCGTTGGGTGCCGCCGCGACCTAACGGATTCCTGGCTGTGGTTTAGTCCAGCTCAGGGCGGTAGCCTATGCGCTGCCTGCGGGCAAGGAGTAGGAATGCGCATACCGAGGGAAAGCTTAACATTCCTCACTCGCCTGCAGTCTCTGCGCACCTATAGCAAAGCGTCCCTTCCACCCGCACCGCAGCGGCGCGGTGAAATTCGCACGGCGCTCAATACATTTTTTGACTACCACGGCAGCGGTCGAGGCAGTTTGCGATCCCTGCATTTTCTCGAATCTTTGCGTCGAGATCAATCGGCGCTGAAAACTTAAAACAAATACAATCTACTGAGATCCACTTGTCGCAGCGCACGGCGCTCGGCAGGCCCTAAAGGAGATAGAGAATGGCTGACGTAATGGAAAAGCTGGTATCCCTGTGTAAACGCAAGGGCTTCGTCTTTCAAAGCTCTGAAATTTACGGCGGACTTAACGGATGCTGGGACTACGGCCCGCTCGGCGTCGAACTGCTGAAAAACGTCAAAGACGCTTGGTGGCGAGCAATGACCTATCGAGAAGATGTCGAGGGACTCGATGCAAGCATTCTGATGCACGCCAAAGTCTGGGAAGCATCGGGCCACGTAGCCGGCTTCAGCGATCCCATGGTGGAAGACAAAAAAACCAACGAACGCTACCGACTCGACCAGCTTTTGGAGGAGAACGGCGTTGACGTAACGGGCCTCGGCATGGAAGCCATGATGGCTAAAGCAATTGAGGTTGACCTAAAGAGCCCCAAGGGCAACGAACTGAGCGAGGCACGTCAGTTCAACCTAATGTTTAAAACATTTGTCGGTCCCTTAGAAGACGATAGTGCACGGATATTTCTGCGACCGGAAACGGCTCAGGGCATCTTTGTCAATTACCTAAACGTCCAGTCGGCGATGCGACAGAAACTTCCCTTTGGCATTGCTCAAATCGGCAAGGCATTCCGCAATGAAATAACGACTAAGAATTTCCTCTTCCGCACCCGCGAATTTGAACAGATGGAAATGCAGTACTTTGTCGCCCCGGGCACCCAAGACGACCATTTTGAATATTGGCGCGAGGAACGTTGGAACTGGTTCCGCAATATTGGTTTACCCGAGAGAAAGCTGAGCTGGCACGAGCATCAGGGCGATGAATTGGCCCACTACGCCAGCGCGGCCTTCGATATTCAGTATGAATTCCCCTTCGGTCCCGGCGAAATTGAAGGTATACACAATCGCTCAAACTTTGACCTATCACAGCACGAACAGTACTCCGGCAAGAAGCTGCAGTATTTCGACGAAGAGAGTCGGGAAAAATTTGTTCCCTACGTGATAGAGACTTCGATCGGAGCCAGTCGCACAACCATGGCATGCCTGGTCAACGCGTACCACGAGGAAGAAGTTAAAGGGGACACGCGCGTTGTCATGCGCTTCCATCCCCGTATGGCACCCATCAAAGCCGCGATTCTGCCGCTGGTCAAACGCGACGGCATGCCAGAGATCGCCCGCACGATCACCGAAGATTTACGCAAGCACTTCCGCGTCGAATACGACGAGGGCGGCGCTGTTGGCAGACGCTATCGCCGCATGGATGAGGTGGGCACTCCTTTTTGTATCACCGTCGATTCTGAAACGCTAGAAAACGATACCGTAACTGTGCGCGACCGCGATTCCATGGAGCAGCAGCGCGTGCCCATTGCCGAATTGCGCACGCATCTCGATAAATCTATGGATGCTTGGGAAGCCGTCTGATAACCTTGCTTATAGAGCGAAATACTATATTATTATGATGGTTCAAAACCGGGCGTGGTCCCGCGTAATGGACGTGTAATGCGAAAGTGGCGAAATTGGTATACGCGCTAGATTTAGGATCTAGTGCCCGAGAGGGCGTGGGGGTTCGAGTCCCCCCTTTCGCACCATATAAAGAGCAACTACTGAGCGCCGCGCCGTCCGCATCTGTCGGGCGGCGCGCGCTTTCTGTTTCACAATTCTTGCAAGGCTGAAGCACGTGAAGACCAATGTCGTAGAGAAGAGCCAGTGGGGCCGTGAGCTAGAAGTCGAGATTGAAGCCGACCGAATAGAAAAAGAGCTCAATCGGGCCTATCGCACCTATCAGAAACGCGTCGAGATACCCGGCTTCCGCAAGGGCAAGGTGCCTCTGCGCCTTATCATCTCGCGCTATGGCGCATCCATTCGCAGCGAGGTTATCAGCGACATGCTGCCTACCTTCCTCGAGGAAGCCACTCGAGAGGCCGGCTTGGTTCCTGCGGCGCCGCCGCAGATCTCCAAGTTAGATCATGAACCCGGTGCTGCGCTCACGTTCACGGCAACTCTGGATATTTGGCCCGAAGTTGAGTTGGAAACGTACGAAGGACTCGAGATTACTCGCATGGTGCACGAAGTGACGGACGATGAAATCGACAGCCAACTCAGCGAGCTGCAAAACCGCCAAGCCGCGGAGCGAGCGGTTGAGCGACCCCTAGAAAAGGGCGATGTGCTGATTGCCGACCTTCAGCGACTCGACGAGGAGGGCGCACCGGTAGAGGGCGAAAAATTTGAAGAACGTCACTTTCTCATCGGTGATGAGAACGCGCCCAGCCCGGAGTTTGAAGAGGCCCTCGTTGGCATAAACCCAGGCGAAGAGCGCAAGGTTCAGTTTGCCTATCGCGAAGACTTACCCAACGAAGAACTCGCCGGTAAAACCGAGCATTTCGAAGTGAAGGCGCGCGAAGTGCGCGAACGCACATTGCCTGAGTTAGATGATGAGTTTGCCAAAGATCTCGGCGAGCAGTTCCAGACGCTGGAAGACCTGCGCAACAACATTAAGGAGCAGGTTGTAGGACGCTGGGACTATATGAGTAAGCAGCGCGAACGCAGCGAGTTGGTCGGTCAGCTGATCGAGAAAAACGCCTTTGAACTACCCGATAGCATGGTAGAAAACTACCTTCAGTCCATGCGTCAACAAAATCAAAATCACGACCACAGTCATGATCACGACCATGACCACGACCACGACCACGACCACGAACCCAGCGAAGAAGAGCGCGAAAATGCCGTGCGCCGTCTTAAGAGCTATCTGCTAACAGAAGCGGTGCGTAAAAAGGCGGATATTTCCGTGAGCGACGAGGAGTTCGAAGCGCATTTGGAAGACAGAGCCAGTGCTGCGGGCGTCAAAGTAGAAGATGTGAAGCGCAGCGGCCGTGCGGACGACTTGCGCCGCGAACTGGAAGAAGACAAGGTCTTTGCACTCCTCGGCGAAAAAGCGAAGGTAACCGAAGAAAAAGTATAGCGCCGTCAACGACGATAAGGAGCAATATGTCTCTGATACCCATGGTTATAGAGCAGACGGGACGCGGCGAGCGTTCCTACGATATATACTCGCGTCTGCTCAAGGATCGCATCATCTTTGTGGGTACCCCCATAAACGATCAAATCGCCAACCTGATCATAGCACAGATGCTCTTTTTGGCTTCGGAAGATCCCAAAAAAGACATAGCCCTCTATCTGAATACGCCGGGCGGCATCATTACGGCTGGGATGGCCATTTACGACACCATGCAGTACATACCTGCCGATGTTGCAACCATTTGTATTGGACAGGCTTCAAGCATGGGCGCAGTGCTGCTGGCCGGTGGAGCTAAAGGCAAACGTCAGGCCTTGCCCAACGCACGCGTGATGCTTCACCAACCCATGGGCGGCATCACAGGGCAGGCGTCGGATATGGAGATTCACGCACGAGAAATTATCAAGATGCGCGAGCAGATTAACGCCGTCCTAGTCGAATGCACAGGACAGTCGCTCGAACGCATTGCCCGCGACACTGAACGCGACTTTTTTATGACGGCCGATGAAGCCGCGGAGTTTGGCGTAATTGATGAGATCATCTCTTCGTCAAACGTCGCTTCAACAGCCGAAGTTAGCAGTTAGATAGAGCACTTTCTGAGGAGTATATTCCTTGCGTAGACGGCCAACAAAAGGTGATCCGCGCTGTTCCTTCTGCGGACGCAGCCACAACCAGGTAGAGAAGATTATAACGGGGCCCTCGGTGCACATTTGTAACGAGTGCGTCAAGTTGTGTAATGAGGTACTGGTCGAAGAGAAAAAGGAAACCCTCACTTGGGAAAATGACAATATCCCAAAACCCAATCAGATAAAAGACTTTCTAGACGAATACGTCATCGCCCAGGAGCGCGCCAAAAAGATACTGTCGGTAGCGGTGTACAACCACTACAAGCGCGTCCGTAGCGACGTTGAGCTCGACGATGTTGAACTCGAGAAGAGTAACGTCATGCTGATCGGGCCAACGGGAACGGGTAAGACAGAGCTGGCAAAAACGCTGGCAAAGATTTTACAGGTCCCCTTTTCCATTGCGGATGCGACGATATTGACCGAGGCTGGCTACGTAGGTGAGGACGTAGAGAATATTCTCGTCGGCTTGCTTCAGGCATGCGATTACGACGTCGCCCGCGCGGAGAAGGGCATTCTCTACTTGGACGAAGTAGACAAAGTGGCGCGCAAAAGCGCCGCACCTGCCGTCAGCAGAGACGTTTCGGGAGAAGGTGTCCAACAGGCACTGCTAAAAATCCTCGAGGGCACTACGGCGAATATTCCTCCCAAGGGAGGCCGTAAGCATCCCGAGCAGCCCATGATTCAAATGGATACGAGCAACATATTGTTCATATGCGGCGGCGCCTTTGAAGGCCTGGACAAGGTCATCAGCCAACGAGTAGGCGAGCGCACCATGGGCTTTGGCGCGACCCCCGAAGAACGCATCGAAGACGACGCTAGCCAGCTGCTTGCTCAAGTCCAACCCGAAGACCTACTCTCGTACGGTATGATTCCCGAGTTTGTAGGACGCGTGCCCGTCATCACAACGATGGACTCGCTCGGAGAGGAAGACCTGCTGCGCATCCTAGTCGAACCGCGCGACGCCATCATAAAACAGTCCAAAAAGCTCTTCGAAATGGACGATATTGAGGTCGAATTTACCGAAGAAGCGCTGCGTACGATTGTCGCCTTAACCGTCAGCAAAGGAACGGGCGCGCGGGGTCTGCGCTCGGTATTGGAACAGGCCATGATGGACATCATGTATGATCTCCCCTCACAAACCGACGTAAAATCGCTGCAAATTACAGCTGAGATGATAGAGAAAGGTATCGACCAGTTCGACCACGAAGACGATGAGGAGATGCAGCTCAAGCGCGCTTGAACTGCACTGTGGGATGCTGTTTCGCTCTGCTGAATTTACGATTGGCGCCGTGCGCGCTGCGGACCTGCCAACCAATGGCCAACCTGAAATCGCCTTTTCGGGCCGCTCTAATGTCGGCAAGTCATCGCTCATAAATCGTCTCGTACAGCGTAAAAAGCTGGCGCGCACTTCGTCGACTCCGGGAAAAACGCAGCAGCTAAACTACTACTGGATAAACGGCGACTTCTACTTTGTAGACCTACCTGGCTACGGCTTTGTTCAGGGCGGCGTTGGCTTACGCGAGAAGTTGGGGCGCATGGTTCAAGGGTACGTCGAGAAACGCGAACCCCTGCGCGCAGTGCTGCAGTTAATCGACATGCGTCACGGCCCAACCGAATCGGATCGCGTGATGATTGACTGGCTCAAAGGAGTTAATACGCCTTTTTTACTTGTATTCACCAAGGCGGATAAACTCTCTCGCAACAAGCAAAAAGGACTTTTTGACCGGCTAGAGTCCGAAGGGACACTCGCCGGTATTTCTTTTGTTCCCTTTTCTGCCGTGAGCGGTCAGGGAAGAGATGATATCGTAGAATGGATAGAAGATACCCTGCGGGGTGACGTCGATTAAAATATAGAGGACCGTATTTGTGAAAGTGTTAATAAGCGATAAAATGGATGCTCGCTGCGTTGAGATCCTGCAAGAAAATCCCGGCGTTGAGGTCGATGTCCAAACGGGACTAGACGAGGCGGGCCTCATCGACATCATAGGTGAATACGACGCACTCATAGTGCGCAGCGGAACGCAAGTGACGCCCCCCGTCCTAGAGGCAGCTCACAGGCTCAAGGTTGTCGGACGTGCCGGAGCAGGCGTGGACAATATAGACACAGCTGCAGCTACGCGCGGGGGGGTTATCGTCATGAACACTCCCGGGGGCAATTCCGTCTCTACTGCAGAACACTCTTTCGCCATGATCATGTCACTAGCGCGCAACATTCCTCAGGGCACGGCCTCGCTAAAAGACGGGCGTTGGGAACGTAGCCAACTAACGGGCGTTGAACTGCGCGGAAAAACCATTGGAATACTCGGCTTGGGGAAAGTCGGCAGCGAAGTCGCCCTGCGAGCGAACGCCTTTGGTATGAAGGTGATGGCCTACGATCCCGTCGTTTCTAGCGAGGTAGCCGAAACTTTTGGCGCACAGCTGTCCGAACCGGAAGAAATTTACGCAGCGGCAGATTTTATCACCGTTCATCTACCTCTCATAGAACAAACGCGCCACATGATATCGGATGCGCAAATGGCGTCCTGTAAACAAGGTGTTTTTCTGATCAACTGCGCGCGCGGAGGTATCATAGACGAAGACGCTTTACTGAGGAACCTCGAGTCGGGACAGGTAGCAGGAGCGGCTCTCGACGTCTTTGAAGAAGAGCCACCGACGGGTAGCCAACTGCTGGCACACGATCGCGTTATCTGCACACCACATCTGGGCGCCTCAACGGTGGAGGCCCAAGAAAGCGTCGCGCTACAGGTCGCCGGACAGGTCGGCGACGTGCTGATGGGCCGCGTTATTCGCAATGCAATCAATGCACCGTCCGTCGAACCTGAGATCTATGCCAAGATGCGACCCTACTTGGAGCTGGCTGAGCGTTTGGGTAAACTACAGGCCCAGCTCAGTGAGGGACGTCTAGAGCGCGTAACGGTCGAGTATCACGGCGACGTAACGTACCCGACATCAGTCATGACTTCTGCCGTTTTACAGGGGATCATGTCAAGCGTTACGGGTCAGCCCGTCAACGCGGTTAACGCCCCCGTCTTTGCGCAAGAGCGGGGCGTGCACGTCGACGAGTTGCGCAGCAGCGAACACGAAGACTATGCCGCACTGATTACAGTCGTCTACCAGACGGATAAAGGGCGACGTTTGCTCGCTGGCACGCTCTTTGGGAAAAGCGATCCACGCTTGGTCCGCCTTGACGAATACACGTTTGATGCGGTGCCGCAGGGTCACATGCTATTTTATGTCAACAGAGATATACCCGGAATTATTGGTCATATCGGCACGGCAATGGGCGACCACGAGATCAATATCGCTCAAATGTCCTGCGGTCGCCACGAAGTGGGCGGCAGCGCGCTGACCGTTCTCAATGTCGATGGACCCATTCCCCAAACAGTGCTCGACGACGTGCGCTCGCGCGACTACATTTCCTGGGCCAAGAGCGCCAGTCTATAAAAGGACAGACCAATATGCCAACAAAAATTGCATTGGGCGCCCAATGGGGCGATGAAGGCAAGGCAAAAATAGTTGATTACCTAACGTTAGAAGCCGATATCGTGGTCCGCTATCAGGGCGGAGCCAACGCTGGCCATACGGTTAAAGTCGACGATACGGAATTCGTATTTCACATGATTCCATCCGGAATCATGCACGAAGAAAAAGCCTGTGTCGTTGGAAACGGGGTAGTCGTTGACCCCGAAGCACTGCTCGGCGAAATCGCCGAACTGAGCGAGAAGGGCTTTTCCTGTGAGGGGCGGCTTTTTATCAGTCAAAGCGCACACTTAGTCATGCCGTACCACAAGGCCCTCGACAAGGCTGGAGAAGAGAGCAAAACAGGCGTGACGATCGGTACGACGGGACGCGGCATCGGACCCGCCTATCGAGACAAGGTCGAACGCACGTTTGGCGTGCGCGTTATGGACCTACTCGACCCCAACACGCTGGGTGAAAAGCTGCGGTCGGCTATCCGCGCTAAAAACGAAATTCTAAACAAAATTTACGGCGCTGAAGCGCTCGATGAATCCGCCATCATCGACGACTATATCGCCTACGGAGAGCGCATGCGTCCCTACGTGCGCGACATTTCACTCTACATAAATGAGGAAATAGACAAAGGACGTAATGTGCTGTTTGAAGGCGCTCAGGGCACGCTGCTCGACGTCGATCACGGTACGTATCCCTATGTGACCTCTTCTAATACCACAGCCGGTGCAGCCTGCACGGGCAGCGGCGTTGGACCGACCCGCATCGACGAAGTAATAGGCGTTACCAAAGCCTATACCACGCGCGTGGGCAACGGACCTTTTCCGACAGAGATGCTGGGCGATGAAGGCGACCATCTTCGGCAGTTGGGCAATGAATTCGGTGCAACTACGGGGCGTCCACGACGCTGCGGCTGGTTTGATGGACCCATCGTGCGAGCAGCAACCCGCATCAATGGTCTGACGAGCATCGCCCTGACCCGCTTGGATACGCTAGATACCCTAGATCACCTCAAGGTCTGCGTAGCATATGAGTGCGAAGGTCAAACGCTACAACAATTCCCTTCGGATCCGCGCGTCTTAGAAAAGTGCAAGCCCATCTATGAAGAGTTCGCAGGGTGGCAAGAACCCACGCACGAAATTCGGCGTTTCGAAGACTTACCGGCCAAGGCACGCGCCTATGTAGATCGCATCGCCGAGCTCAGCCACGCCCCGGCTTCAATTGTCTCCGTAGGCCCAGAGCGCGACGCCACAATTAGAGTAGACTAGCCCAGCGCGGTAGACCACTGTTGAGCGCGCAGCCATTGACGTCTGCGCAGCAAGAATCGCTGCACGTCATCGCGCTGGTAGTCTAAGTAAGTCCACGGGAGCGGCCGGTATGCTCTCTTCTGATAGAGCAGCGTCGTCTCGGCCCAAAT
>Ga0255776_10008672_pt1 | contig 10037 bp, 8 predicted proteins | sample 071ome_19_FD_179974 | JGI IMG/M metagenome (GOLD analysis project Ga0255776, IMG submission 179974) | Coastal salt marsh microbial communities from the Groves Creek Marsh, Skidaway Island, Georgia - 071413AT metaG (version 2) | ecosystem: Environmental > Aquatic > Marine > Intertidal zone > Salt...
CGAAGGGGCATCAATCTCCGTCGTTGATGCACTTATTATAGCACGGTGGGACCTCTACCGATGGTCCCTGTGACGGTTCTTTAACTGTCCCTTAGAGCTCACAGTCTCATCTTCAACCGGGACAAAGGTAGTCTACTGGTCTTCTTGAGTGTTGTCAACCGGTCCCCACTTTCCAACAGGACACTTGTGTGTCCTTAATCTAACTTTAATAGGCATAAAGCAACCACATTTCTTACATTGCTTTGTAGGTTTGAAGAAGTGTTCACACTGCAAACACATCTTCATTCTTTCAACAGATTCTCTATCAGGTTCAAACATTTTCATTCTCCAATTCTTGTGATGCTAACTCAAGTATTTCATCTGGGTCATAACGAAGCTCTAGGATTGTCTCCTCAAGATCGAAATGCTCTGAGTTGATAAACTTCTCTGTTTGATACAGAAGTGCTTCCTTCAGTCTTGTATCGCCACGCTCAGCAAAATACTCAGACAGGACAATAACATCGACAGAGTGTGCTCTACCAAACGATAAGACAGGTTCTCTTACTGCTGGTATAAACTCAGTAAGTTCGAATCTCAAATTGGGATCTTGATGCCAATTTGTCTCATCATATTCAATCTTTCTTTTAACAGATTCTCTTTCTTCGCCAATAGAAATGTTTTTGTTTATTAGACTTTCTGGGTCTGGTCTAAAGTCTGCATCATAATTAGATACTGCATCATCAATATCTTCAGCAGTAAATTCTGGACCGATACCAACAAGGGCAAGACTGCTATCCTCAAACTGGACTTTTATCTGACCAGGATGCACCTCTAAAATTTTATACTTCATGATATACTAATAATGTATATTATCTATATCACTTATTTTGTTCCCTTGTATGCAGAATCTACTCCATTTGTAGTGTCAATAGTATAACCAGATCCAGCAACTGCTCTACCTGCTGCACCGCCTAGTGTGCCATCAGCACCTGAAGTTCCGTTTCCACGGTTTCCATTTGTGCCATCATCACCATCGGTTGCATTTTGTCCTGCTTCACCCCAATCTCCACCATCTCCACCGTCTCCAGCATCACCACCTCTACCGGCATTTGTGCCACCATTACTACCAGCAGTGCCATTACCTCCTAATGTTCTAGTTTGGAGATAACCTTGTCCTAGTCCAGCAGTGCCACCATTTCCACCAGCACCACCACTTGTGTTAGTTGTTGAAGTGCTTGTTCTATTGTAAGTGCAGCAACAGTTGCAACATGCCCACTGAGGTCCTGTAAATCCATAGTTTGGTGTTACACAATTACAACTAGATGCATCTGGATTTTGTGCAGAGCAAGCACCAGAGGCAGATCCAGCAGCATGGAATCCACTACCTCCACCGCATCTAGTTTCTTGATAACTTGATGTGGTTGTATAACTTCCACCACCACCATCTCCACCGTCTCCACCATAACCTCCGCCACCTCCACCACCATAAACTTGTGCAGAGGCACCAGAAGTCCTTACAGTGACCGTTCCTGTGTCATTTGTATCAATATACAATGCGTGACCCCCAGCACCACCATTAGATGATGAAGTTCCTGCTGCTCCACCATCACCAAGGATTTGACCAGTGATAACAAGTAGGACATTATATACAGCAGAAGCATCTAAACTTGCGGCAGCAGTATTTGCTGTAGAAGACCCACTAGTTCCTGCTAATGTTACGGTCTTGACAATATTTTTGCCAAGATTTCCATTCCACAAACTAGATGTAGCAATGTTTAGATTGAGGTCAGTATCACTACTTCCTTGGTCTAGATTATAATACTTAATCGAGTTTCTAAACTGCGATGTCTTCAGGTTAGTTGATGTTGCAATGCTTGCATTTTCAGTAGCATCAGGCACAGTGGGGTCAGTGTTGGTTGTATCAGTAACTCTCAAGAGTTCCGATGCTTTCACTTCCCCAGATGATGTCTCCTTAAAGTTAGTTCTTAATTGACTAAAAGATATAGACCCAGAGGCAAAATATGGTCCCGCTGTGCTTGCTGTTAGTGCCATATCAGAAGAGTTGTAATGAGGTTGATCCGATTCCGCTTACTGTGAATACAATTCTATCTGGAGAAGATTGGTAATCAATCTGGACACCATTTGCTGCTCCTGATGTACTTCTAAATCCACCAGCAGCAGTTACATTAAATGCCGTGACAAATCCAGTGCCAGCAGAAATATTGATGCCTGTTTGGACACTAAGGTTTCCATTTACTCTGGCGGATCCATTAACAAATAATGGGAATGATGCATCTCTAACATCAGTATTCACGCCAACTTGAGTGCCCAACCCTACAAATTCAGCGTCTTGGAAGTTGACCTCTCCGCCAGCAGTTGCAGTAATATCATTGAATGTTGAGACGCCAGTCGTAACATTCAGGTTTGACCCACTGATAACATCAGGGAAGTCAATGTCTCCAGTGAATGTGCCAGATATATTTACATCTCCACCGACAGTTAAATCGCTAGAGATATTGACATCTCCACCAAACCAGGCGTTTGATGTTACTGTAGATGTGCCAACAACATGCAATGTACGTGTTGGAGATGATTGATTGATACCAAGATTGCCATCCCAAGTGAGAGTCATTCTCTCAGCATTTGTCTGTCCATAAATCCATCTAAAGTCGCCAGTGTTAATACCAGCACTTCCGCCGTGGATTATACTTCTGACACTTCCTGTATCATTATTGACTAAATCAACACTGCGAGCAAGATTACCAAATCTCAATACAGCAGTGCTATTTCCTACACCAACTGATTGACCGATGCTGATTCTAGATTGACCAGAATCAGATACAACTTCTACTAGAGTACCAGATGCTTTTCTAATCTGTAACTCTGACCCAGGTAATGCAGTGCCTACACCCAATCTACCGCTATTCAGTGCAGTAAATGCAGTGCCACCAGACCCAACATTTAACTCAGTAGTTACAGTTGAGACTCCAGTGAGTGTTAGGTTTGATGCAGAAATATCTGCCGCAGTTACATCATCAACTGTGATAGATGGTGTGCCTGAGAGTGAAGATGCTGTAGTTGCTGTGCCTGTAAGGCTACCAACGAATGTCGTTGCAGTAACTACACCAGTAAGATTGACATTTTCAGGAAGTCTATCATTATCAATCGTGCCAGTCAGTTTTGTTGCTGCCAGATTACCATCGAAACTAGAGGCAGTGATGATACCGGACGCTCTAATACCACCTCTAGAGTTGATACCAACACCAGCACCACTAGCGTTTGGATTATTACCAACTTGGAAAGTACTTCTTGGGTCGGTTGTGCCTACTCCAACATTTCCTGCGGCATAGATGCTAGTAAATCCAAGACCTACATCAGTATCAACCCACTGAGATGTTGGGAGGTTTTGTAGATTAACACCATCACCATAGAAAGTGACAACACCAGAGACGGCAGAGATAATACCTGCACTGATTGTTACGCTTCCATCAGTAATCGTGCCGAAAGTACCAACACCGCTTACATTTATAGTCGGTGTATGAATATCGGAAGCAGTAACCAGTCCAACAACTCTTGCCGTCCCTCTTACATCTAAGGCTTCGGAAGGAATTGTTGTGCCAATTCCAACCAAACCATTAGCATTTACAACTAGATTATCGTCATCAACTTGTACACCATTCCTAAAGTTAAATGACTTTCTATAATTTGTCATCTTATATGGTTTTTAGTTATTTATCAGTATTATTTTCAAGGGCATCAACCTTGGCAGACAACTCTTTGATTGCCTCAACAAGAAGTGGGACAACCTTATGATAATCAACGGCGAGATAACCATTGTCTCTAGTTGTAACTGCCTCGGGGAGGACTTTCTCAATCTCTTGTGCAATCAGACCAACATCATGACCCGACTTATTAGACTTATCATTCCAGTCGAATGTGTTACCACTGATTGAAACAACTTTAGCAAGTGGGTCATCAATAGGTGCAATGTTATCCTTCAGTCTTTCGTCAGAAGACCAGAAGGCAGTGATGTCATCAGTTACACTCAGGATACCTGCGATTGTTGTATTGGTGCAGATAGCAACTACATTTCCAACAGGAGCACAAAGTTCTAAGTCACCTGAAGAAGATGCAATCGTGTTGTCGTCTGAGATTGCAAGTTGAATGTTACCAAACTGGACATTGGTTGCATTGATTGTGCCTGTTGATGATAGATTGATGTCTCCTTCAACAAACAAATCCTTCTTAATACCAACACCACCCGCTACAACAATGTCTCCAGTTGTTGCAGAGGTTGAGTTGACACCACCAGTCAGTTTGAGTTGCTCAGTAACTGTTACTGTTTCATTATACTTAGTCTCACCATTGAATGTTACAGGACCATCAAACTGTGACAGGATTGTGCCAGAGTTTCCACCCTCAACAATCAATCTTTCCTTGACGATTGACTCATCAACAACACTACTCAGTCTTTCTGTGCCTACAGAGTTGAGTGTAGTTTGCTCACCAGTTACAGTAGAAACAGGAATATCGAAGTTGGTTTCTTTACCCGTCGCAGAGTTAATCTTCTTGTTTCCGATGTAGAAGGCACCATCGTTATTCATACCAGTATAGACAACGATGCCGCAAGATTTCTCTTGTGCTTGTGCCAAATACTCTTCCTTATCACTCAGACTCTTGACTTGAACTTGAGGAAGTGCGGTAGAATAGTTACCAGGACCATAACCAAGATATTCAAATGTATGACCAGATGCTCTTACATAGGATGGTCTGCGGAACTCGACTGCCTTAGGTGCAATCTTTCTGATTAGAGCACCATTAGCATGATTCTCCTTCAGTGTGCCAAGTGACCCACGAATGACGGTGATTTCATCATTACCAGAGCCAGATAATGTGCTGCTGGTGATTCTCATAATCTCGTTATCAACTTGGACATAAGACCCAAGTTTGAATCTAGATGTGGTTGAGATACCAGCGTTTGGTACACTTACAATGAATGAAGTATCGTCGGTGATTGCCTCACCAAGCGTCATAACTTCATTAGCATAGAATGAGAAACCTCTAGAACCAAGGTTTTCATTGCTGCTGTCCGAAACTCTATCGTTTGCAGACATTGCGTGCTTCAGTGCATACTCACCAGACAGAGAAGCATCAGTCTTTGCAGTGAAGGTTGTTGCAGTTGTGCGTGTTACTAAGTAATCACCAAGATTATTGTGTGAAGTATCAAGGACACGAACTCTATTTCCAACAACAAAACCGTGTGACCTTGCAGTTGTGAATGTAGAAATACCGCTGGATGATGTGAATACTGAAGATGAGATTACAACTTCTGGTGCAACGTTGATTGCATACTGACCAGATACAATAGCAGGGTCACCAGCAGTCAAACCAATAGAGATTTGATTTTTAGCAGGAACTCCAGTTACTCTGTAGTATCCATCAGTTGCAGTGCCAATACCAGTAATCTGGAAAGTATTACCTACAACAGTTGAAATACCAGAGTTGCTGATAGTAACACCAGCACCAGTGCCTCCACCGATGACAGCAGTATCAAAGTCTAACTCTTCTGCGTCAGTGTATCCACTACCACCAGCAATAATCTCAGCACTGGCTACAGCACCACCAGAAACTGTAACTCTTGCAGTAGCACCATCCCATGTAGATGTGCCATTGTTAAACAGTTTGACATTATGATATGTGCCGTTAGTGTATCCACTACCACCAGCAAGGGCACTGTAAGTAACAATACCACTCAGGTTGTGCTCTCTGGAGAATGTAATCGTGCTGACACCAGCAGATGATGCAGTTGCACTGCTGATTGGAAGACCAACAAAGAAGTCTTTCAGCAGTTTATCGGCAGTTTCTCTAGTAAGACTCTTCTTCAGGTCGTTAGTTTCGACATCACCAACAGGATTTCTCTTGGCGAATGACTTACTTGCTGCTGGGTTTTCGCTAGCGTTGTCTCTATCCAACTGTGGGTAGAGGTCAGTTACATTCTGACTGTAACTATTTGAAGTAAACTCAGTGCTTACAGTGTTATCTGCATTGAGGACATACAGGTGATAGATACCATCCTGGACATCCTTGATGTAAGGAGCGATAACATCATTACGATAGATGTAGTAGTTACCCTTCCAGTCACTTCTTTCAAATCTAGGAAGTGAAGTATTTCTAGTTGAGGTGTCGTTGTTGAAGGCACCAAAGTTACTATGGACCTTACCATTTACATCAGTGGTTGAGTGTGTAAATGTCTTGTCATCAGTTACCGATGCAACTTCGAAGGTGCCATTATATCCTCTATTAAATGTGCCAGAAGTATTATCTGCACTGGTTACATTTCTAATGACAACTCTCTCACCAACATTGAGGTCGTGTGGTAACTCAGATACAACAGTTACCGTGCTAGATGATACTGAGCAGGTACTGATAAATCTTGGGTTTCTGTTATAATCAAAGTCTTCAGAGTCAATAGATGTGAGTGTGAAGTCGGTATCTGACCTTACACCTGTAGTGCTGGACTCTTGAATAACAAATCCTTCTTCAGGATTCTTGGTGTTTGTAGATTCCTTAGGAATAACAACTCTGAACTTATAGAGTTTCTCGTCAATACTTCTGGGGTCTTCTGTCCTCTTGAAGAATGTAGGAGTTGTTCTAGACCCAAGAGTTGCAACACCGTTAGTATTCAGTGAGGAATAGATGTCACTGTCAGCGTCGGTATGGATAAACCAATTCTCGTTTGAAGCATCCCACTGAATTGGATGTCCAAGTTCTCCAACTTCTTTATCAGAAACTCTGCTGATAATCTTCAGTTGGTCACCACCAGTTACGGTGATTGCATTTCCAACATCAGCGTTTGTTGCCGACGATGCAAGTTTTATTTCAGTGCTAGAATCTCTAATTACATAGTATAATCTATGTGCCTCAATGTTTTCTGGGAGGTCTGCACTATCACTTTGGATAAGAACTTTCTCACCAGTCAATAAATCATGACCACCACTAATCGTGAAGACATTAGAAGATGGTGCAGATGCACTGTATGATTTTGCAGAACTCGTTGTGCCAAGTGCTGTTGTGAGACCAGTGCTGCTGATCTCATTGTTAGTCATAAAGATGTCGGCAGACTGTGTTACGCCAGCGCCAACGAAGTATAACTTATCGCTTGCTCTTGCACCAATTCTGTAACCCTGAATGACTGAGGGTGGTTTGTCATCAATATTATCATATCCAAAGAGATACAAGTGACTGGTAATACCTACAGATGTGGTAAGTCCAACATCAATAGATACCCAATCAATATCACCTTCTTCCTCAGTGATTGCCTTTGGTGTGATGATAGATGTTACATATGCTCTGTCATCTTTATCAAATGCTTCTCTCCTAAATCCAGAAGCGGACAGAGAAATTTGACCGAAGTTAGAGTTGGAGTTGGTTACACTGTAGTCTGCACCAGAGTTAGCATCAAACTGTTTGGTGAAACCGATTGCAAACACCGAAACAATTTGAATAAAGCAATCATTGCTACCCTTGATGTGTGAAGTTTCCCACCCGTTTCTATAGATTGCATCAGAATCTAAGTGGTAAACCGTAGAAGCATCTGTAGATGAAGATCCTCTAGACAACTCAGATCCTGTCTTCTTGGATATAGAGATGGCTTCATAAAGTCTGGAAGTGCTGTTATACTTTACAAATGCACGGTCATCTTTTTGAAGTGAAACAGCAGTGAATTGTGCAACAACAACTGAGCGGAAACCTGCTGATTTAGCACCATCAGCATGGAGACCATTCATACCCCATACAGAACGTAAGGAGCAGTTAAAGATATATGGAGATGCGCCAGATACGGTGTCAGTCTCAATAGTTACAGTTGCGGATGAAGCACTAGGGGAAGCAGAAAGATTATTTCTTACGAATGGAAGCAGATAAGTGAAGGTATTAGAAGAAGTTACTGCCTGTACTTTAGTAGAAATGTTATAGTCTGCTACACCAACACCCTTGACTTTAATTGGAGTGCCCGCTGTCAGATTATGGTCACCGCTAGTCGTTACAGTAACAACTGTGCTTGCTGTAGAACCATCGCCGGAGATGATTGTTGAAATATTGATTGGGTCAGAAGCAAATGCACCAACAATCTCCCATTCAGGACGCTGTTTTGCAAATCCAAGTGGGTCACCTGGCCATTTCTGGTCAATATCTCTACCAGTTTCTGTATTAAATGCGTTTGACAGCTTGCTATAATACATGTCAAGGTCTGTCAGTGCATATCCACTAGGGATATTCACACCATCAGCATACTCAAAGCAAGTCAGTTTGTGGTGAGAGAATGTTGGTTTGGTCTGGTTGTTTGATGAGAAGTCGCTATCATCAGTATAAACCAGTCCAGTCTCATCACCATCAAAGAATGAAAACTGCCAGAAATAGCAGGCACCAGTCATTCTAAAGATAGCAGACTTAGCAACACTGCTATCTGTTGGATTCGGAACGTACTTTGGTCTAATCTTTGTCTTTCTAAGATCTAGACCAACAATCGAAGTGCCTCTGGGGATGATAACACCACCATTAATACTATTATACTTGTAGAGTATATTGTCCTGCTGCGTTAAATCAAATACAGAACTAGATGTCAGACCAAGTGTTGTAGACGCTAATGTCTCAGCACCAGAAGGTGAAACTGCTCTTGCAGTGCCACTATCATCTTTGATAGCAAAACCTGGTCTATTATCTACTACATACTCGCCAGGGAAGAGAAGAATAGTCGTCTTCTCTACAATATCATTATTACTACCTCTTAAATATGAAAATCTAGCAGACTCAAGTAGAGCCCTCTGGATAGTCTTGAATGGTGTAGTTAAGGAATTACCTTGATTCTCGATGGCATCAGTAGCATCAAGGTCATTAGGATTAACATAAAGAATACGACCTTCTGTATTCTTTAAAAAATTCTCTAGCTTATTGAGGGGCATCGGAATATTTCGTCCAAAATATTTCTATGTTTTATTTATCAACCCATCAAATCTTCCTCATCGTGCTCTACAATATCTTCTGGGTCTTCTGGCATGTCCTCTGGATTTTCTAAATCCACAGGAAACAAACAAGGATGCACTTCCTCATCTATCAGATAGAAAGAGCTCCTGTATAAATCTTCTGGTTCGTATGACAGATTCTTATCTGCTTCTTTACACAAATCTTGGTCATATAAATGCCCATCAGGCATTTCATCAAAGGTGAAAGGCACCTGATTGATAAAATACATCTTTACTATGATGCTGGCATTGTCATACCAACAATATGCTGTGTCAATCTTATAAGACATATTCATAGTTTTGTCTTATTTATTTTTATACCCGTGGTCGGATTCGAACCGACCCTGGAACGATTTTAAGTCGTTTGTCTCTGCCGCTGGACTACACGGGCAAGGTGCTCCTTGCGTGGATCGAACACGCCTCAGGCGAATTATGAGTTCGCTGCATTCACCAGATTGCTAAAGGAGCAATAGGAGTACTGGGAGTTGAACCCAGACTACCCCGTTATAAGCAGGGCGCTCTAACCATTAAGCTATACTCCCTAGATGATTACTGAGCTTCGTTATTGTTTTCTCGATATATTCGATAGTAATCATCTTCTGCTGGCATCATGACAGCAGCAGTGCCATCTTCCTTTACGATGCCGATGTGCTCTCCATTCTCAACCCTTTCAAGAAGAGAATCAAAATTCTCTTCCCATTCTTCAACAGTAAATACTTCCATTATTCCTCAATAGCAATATCAGCATACTCAATCTGATGTGGCTCAAGGTTGGCAGTAACAACTTCCAACACATTCATAAACTCTTCAACAGTATCGCATTGGACTTGTTTTTCATTGCCCTCATCGCTCAGCAGAAGGAAGGAGCGAGTGCAAACATCAATAACAATGCCGAGGACGCTTTCTTGTGCGGTGCCCATTGGGTTTTCCGTTGATTACCTGAGTATTATAGGACAATCAGGAGGGGGTGTCAAGACTCTTCCGCCAATTCCCGCTCCGCTTGTGCCACTATGTCATCTGGCGAAACCTGATACTCCC